>Ga0316189_10000885_pt1 | contig 30011 bp, 28 predicted proteins | sample LowCovwburrow_MG_FD_204930 | JGI IMG/M metagenome (GOLD analysis project Ga0316189, IMG submission 204930) | Coastal sediment microbial communities from Maine, United States - Lowes Cove worm burrow | ecosystem: Environmental > Aquatic > Marine > Coastal > Sediment | place: USA: Maine...
AAGTGATCGCAGCGATGGCGTCGGACGACGATCGTACCTTTGGGTTGCAGTTCCACCCCGAGGTCACCCACACCGAGGGCGGCAAGGCGCTCATTGCCCGCTTCGTACAGGATGTGTGCGGCGCGCGCGGCGACTGGACCGCGGGGTCGTTCATCGAGGAGCAGGCCCAGAAGATCAAGGACGAGGTCGGCACGTCGACTGTGGTCTGCGGCCTGTCCGGTGGCGTCGACTCGAGCGTCGTGGCCGCGCTGCTGCACCAGGCCATCGGGGATCAGCTGGTGTGCATCTTCGTCGACAACGGGCTGCTCCGAGAGGGGGAGGCCGAGTCCGTCCGCGCGGAGTTTCGTGAGTTCCGGCTTGACATCGTCGACGCGCAGGACCGGTTCCTCGACGCGCTGGCCGGGGTCAGCGACCCGGAGCGCAAGCGCAAGATCATCGGCGAGACGTTCATCCGGGTGTTCGAGGAGGAGGCACGCAAGCTTCCCGACGCGCGCTTCCTCGCCCAGGGCACGCTGTACCCCGACGTGATCGAGTCCGTCAGCGTGCGCGGGCCCTCGGCAACGATCAAGAGTCACCACAACGTCGGGGGACTGCCCGAGCGCATGGATCTGTCGCTCATTGAGCCGCTGCGCGAGCTGTTCAAGGACGAGGCCCGCTCGGTCGGCGGGGCGCTGGGCCTGTCCGAAGAGCGGATCTGGCGCCAGCCGTTCCCGGGTCCCGGACTCGCCGTGCGGTGCCTCGGCGAGATCACGCGTAGTCGGCTCGACACGCTGCGGCGCGCCGACGCTATCGTGCGCGAGGAGATCCGCGAGGCCGGTCTCGAGCGCAAGATATGGCAGTCGTTCGTGGTGCTCCTGCCGGTGCGCTCGGTGGGCGTCATGGGCGACGAGCGCACCTACGAAGAGGCTGCGGTGGTCCGTGCCGTCCACAGCCACGACGGCATGACGGCGGACTGGGTGCACATGCCTTACGAGGTGCTGGGTCGGATCTCGAACCGGGTGATCAACGGAGTGCCCGGAATCAACCGTGTGGCGTACGACGTCTCGAGCAAGCCGCCCGCTACGATCGAGTGGGAGTAGCGTTCCAGACGTCGCCGTCTGCGGCGCGTCGGACTGGCACTCCGGTGCGCCCGACGGTCAGCAACGCGCGCTCTGGGTCGACCGAAGGGTAGAAGTGGGTGAGCCAAACGGCTGCGGGTCGGGCCGCCTCGACCAGGGCGGCGACGCTGCTCGGAGTGAGGTGACCCGGGATGGGCGCGGCGTCCGGTGCGGCGCACTCGCACACCAGCAGGTCGGCGCCCGCCGCCAGCGTGGCGAGGGCCGGGGAGGGGCCCGTGTCCCCTGAGAAGACGATCGCGGTGCCGTGCGCCTCGAAGCGGAGGTGGAGCGCGCCAGCACCGTGGTTGGCCGGCGCGGTGCGGAGGGTGATGCCGCCCAGGTCGGCCGTGTCGGGCGCCGTCGTGGACAGCTCAGTCAGTCGGACCGCACCGGTGCCCGGGGTGATCCAGCGTCCGTGGGCGTGCCGGAGACCTTCCAGGTAGGCGGCGAAGCCGGTCCCCGCCCAGATGGGGTAGTCGGCTGTGCGCGCCGGGGGACCGACCCGCATCGCGAACAACAACGGCACCAGATCTGCGCAGTGGTCGGGGTGGCGGTGCGAGTAGATCCCGCCACTGAGCGTGCGTGGATCGACCCCTGCACGAGCGCAGCGCTGGAGCGTGCCGCTACCGCCGTCGATGAGCCAGGCGCCGTCCTGCGTACGCACCAGCAGCCCGCACGGGCCGCGGTCGGGGTCAGGCAAGCTGGTGCCGGACCCGAGCACCGTCAGCGACAACACCTACAGGTCCTCGATCGACGCCCCGACCCACTCGAGGGCTTCTTCCTGGAGCGCGAGGGACAGCTGCGTGATGAGGTCGTCGGGCGAGGGCGCGCGGCCGAGGTTGCGAGCGAACAGGCGCACGGTCTGGGGGAGCTGCTCCCAGCCCGACTGCTCGTTCGGCGGCGTGCCGGTGTACAGCGCACCGAGCGTGGGTGGCAGCGGCGGGTCGTGCGTGCGCAGCTCGTCGAGCGAGGGGAGATCCTCGAGGCGGAACTGTACCTGCGTGTAGAACTCCCGCAGGCGCGGGTGAAGGCGGATCACGGCCGCGGTGACCAGCTCCTGCCACTCGTCCTCGCCGAGCTGCATCGGCAGCGGGAAGCGCTCGGGCTCGAGGTTTGCTGCCGCTGAGAGCGACATCAGACCCTCGGTGCCGTGCCCCGGAAGGCGCTCGAGCGCCAGGCCCAGGTAGTAGTGCGCCTCGGCGTTCCCTGGCTCGCGCCGCACGACCTCCCGCGCCGTCTCTACCGCCGTGGTGAGCATACAAGTCTGAAAGGCGGTGATTGCCAAGCCGAGCAGCGACGGCGTGTGGTCGCCGCTGAGTCGGACTCGCTGCTCGTAGGCGGTACGCGCGAGCTCGAAGTCGCCTTCCTCGAGGAGCGCCTCGGCCAGCAGGAACAGTGCCTCAGGATGCTGGGGCGCCTCATCGAGGAGCTCCTCTGCCTCCACGATGGCCGTTCCCCACTCTCCGTCGGACATCGCGCCGCGGATGCGCTCGAGGCGCAACCCGGTGCGGGTGTCAGTGTGGATGCGCCAGGGACCGCCGGACAGCTCGTCGTCCATCCCGGATGCGTAACCGAAGCGCTACCGACCGAAAAGGCGACCCAGGCAGCCGGGCCGCTCCTGCGTCCCGGGGAGCTCGGGTGTGGGCTCCGACGGGGGCGGGGCGATGTCCTTGTTGCGCCAGGCCTCATGCGTCGGAAGACCGCCGCGCAGCGCGATCGCAAAGTGCGCGAACTCCGCGATGTCTTTGCACAGGTCGAGATCGGAGATCATCCAGTGCTCGAAGTTGATCTCTTCCTGCTCGGTGGCCATGGCGCCCGACTCGTAGAGCGGCAGTGGGGCGCGATCGAGCACCGGGGTCTCCGGAGCGACCTCGAACGCCACCCCCAGGTTGTCCCGCATCCAGCGCTTCACCGAGTAGCGGGCGCGCAGCACGCCGAGTGGGTTGCCTCCGTGGGGCGCGGCCAGCTCGTCGATCCGCGCGGCATCTACGGTGCCGCCGTACGTCGCCTCGAGTAATTCGACCTCGGAGGGCAGGTGTTCCCGCGCCTGACACAGCAGGTCCTTGGGGCGGCGGTCGCCGGTATAAGCATTGGGTTCGTCGCCGTCCATGATGCGGGAGCCCTCGATGTCGAGCTCCAGCTGCACGATCTCGTGGGCCCATCCGACCAGCGCGCGAGACTCGGTGACGTTGACGATCCCGTCGCCGAACGCGGTGCACGCGGCGTCGCAGGGCCGTCGGCCACGCGTCTCGCCCAACCGGCTGGTGGTGATGGCGTAGTACCAGTCCGCAAAGCGCTGGGCCATCGCCTGGCCAGCCTGCCCGTCGCCCTTCCGCCAGTCATTGAACAGCTGCTTGGTGGACCGGGTGTCGGTCTCTGCCATCAGGCGTCTCCACGTTCCGCACGCAGGCGGATGGTACTGGCGCAGTCGCGCAGAGGCAAGGCCAAACGGATCACCCCGGTTGCGCGCGAACGGACGTAAGTAGGCGCCCGGAGATCCACTCGTATCGCGCATCGAGGTGGAAGGGTCCTTCGCCACCCGCCAGCTCGAGTCGAACGGAGGCGCCGCCTTGCAGGTCGGGGTGGACAACGGCTTCCTTGAACCCGATGTACCGACGAACGAACGGGTCGAGCGCTTTGTAGATTGATTCTTTGATCGAGAATCGGAGCAACAGGGCGATCCACGCCCGATCCGGCGCCAAGTCCTGCAGCGCTGTGACCTCTTCTTCCGTCAGCACGTGGCCCGCGATACCCGGCCGTGCGGGCCCGTAGTCCTCGAGGTCGACCCCGATGGACCCGTTTCGCGCCGCGCCCGCCAACCCGATGGCCAAGTTCCGCTTGTGCGAGATGCTGCCGGAGATCCCGTTTGGGAGGATCGGGGCGCCCCGGTCGTCCGGCAGGATGGGCGGCGGCGTGACTCCGAGCTGGCCACAGGCGTCGCGCAAGGCCAAGCGGCCTCCCACGAAGTGAACCTGGCTGAACGCGCGAAGTGTCCTCGCGTGTTCAGCCTCCTCGGGGAGGAGGAGGTCGAGGACCGCTCCGGGAACTGGGTCGGGTGCTTCCGGAATTTCGATGGCGGAGATGACGCCGTGTGGAGAGGCGTGTTGGTATGCAATGCCGTAGGAATTCAAGGTGGCGCATCATAGCGCGGGCTTGCACGGTGCGGCTGCAGGCTCTACTCAAGGGGCGAGTGGAGGGCCGGTGGGGAAGCGCCTGGTGATCACAGAGAAGCCGAGCGTGGCACGCGACATCGCAGCCGCGCTGGGAGGCTTCACCGAAGAGGACGAACTCCTCGAGAGCGAGGACTACGTGATCACGTGGGCGGTTGGGCACCTGCTGCAGCTCGCGGAGCCCAAGGACTACGACCCGGCGCTCCGTTCGTGGTCCGTCAAGTTGCTGCCGATCCTCCCTACGGAGTTTCAGATCAAGCCGCGAGATGGGCAGAAGAAGCGCTTGGCCCACATCAAGAAGCTCGGCAAGCGCAAGGATGTCGAGGGTGTCGTCAACGCCTGCGATGCAGGGCGTGAGGGCGAGCTGATCTACCGGCGCATCGCCGAGTTCACCGGGCTCGACACCAAGCCCCAGGAGCGCCTCTGGCTGCGCTCGATGACACCGGATGCCATCCGGCTCGCCTTCGACGATCTCCGCCCGGGTGATCAGCTCGACGATCTCGCGGACGCCGCGTGGCTGCGCTCGGTGGGCGACTGGCTGGTGGGGATGAACGCGACGCGCGCCCTGACCCAGCGCCTGAAGAGCCGCGGAGAGCGCGGTTCGTGGTCTGCGGGCCGCGTGCAGACGCCGACGCTCGCCCTGTTGGTTCAACGGGAGCGGGTGATTCTCGCCCATGTTCCTCGTCCCTACTGGGAGATCGTCTCGACCTTCACACACCACGAGGGCGACGGGCACTCGTGGGAGGGTCGCTACTGGAACCCGGCCAACGCGAGCTCGGAGGGGCGGGATCTGAAGGCCAATCGCCTGTTCGATCGGGCCGAGGTCGATCGGCTGGCCGCGGCGCTCGCGACCGCCAAGTACGGAAAGGCGGAGGAGAAGCGCAAGAAGTCCAAGCAGAACCCGCCGTTGCTGTTCGATCTCACCTCGCTGCAGCGCGAGGCGAACAAGCGGTTCTCGATGTCCGCGAAGCGGACGCTGGACGCCGCGCAGCGGCTGTACGAGGGGCACAAGCTGCTCACGTACCCACGAACGGACAGCCGGTACCTACCCGACGACTACGGGGCGCTCGTTCCCCAGCTGCTCGGTGCGGTCGCTGGTCTTCCGCCGGGCGACTGGGCCGAGCACGCAGGAATCGCGCAGCGCGTTGTTGCCGGCGGCCCGCAGAACCTCAAGCGCATGCTTGACACCAGCAAGGTCTCTGACCACTTCGCGATTGTGCCCACCGGAAACCCACTCTCTGGGCCGCTCTCCGGTGACGACCTCCGCGTGTTCGACCTCGTGATCCGTCAGTTCCTGGCCGCACTCATGGGGCCCGCGACCTGGGCTACCGTGGAGCGGTACGTGTCGGTGGAGACGGACGCGGACGCGGCGCGCTTCCGCACAACCGCGCGCAGCCTCGAGGTGGCCGGCTTCCTCGAGGCTCTCGGCCAGCAGGTAGGTGCGGGGTCCACGCTTCCCGCGCTGGTGCCGGGCACCGACGCGTCGGCCGACATCACGGCCCGGCTCGACAGCCACACCGTCGAGGACAAGCAGACCAGGGCGCCGGGTCGCTTCTCGGAAGCCCAGTTGCTGCGGATGATGGAGACCGCCGGCGAGGCGCTCGATGACGACGATCTGTCCGAGGTGATGCGCGATCGCGGCCTCGGAACGCCGGCCACACGCGCGGACACTATCGAGAAGCTCGTCTCCACCACGTACGCGCGGCGCGTCTCGGGCAAACTCGGCCCCACCTCCAAGGCCATGCGGCTCCTCGACGTGCTCGAGCGGGTGCACGCTGATGCATTGGCAAGCCCCGCGCTCACCGGGGAATGGGAGTTCGCCCTGGCGCAGGTCGCTGCCGGAGAGCGTGAGCGCTCAGACGTGGTCAAGTCGCTGGTCGACTACACCAAGAACATCACGGATGCGCTGGTCGGCTTCGAGCACGGCGAACTGTACGCCAACGACGAGTCGCTGGGCACGTGCCCGAGCTGCGGCAGCCCGGTTGGAGAGAACGCGTGGGCCTACCCCTGCGCTCGCAACACCGGCAAGGACTCAGAGTGCTCCTTCATCGTGTGGAAGGACCGTATGGGGCGGTTCATCGATCGCACCCTGCTGCGAGGCCTGCTCACCGCCGAGGACTACAAGGTCGGCCCCCTGGATGGCTTCGTCGACCGCGCCGGGCGGCGCTGGCTGCAGGGCACGCTGCAGCTCGTGAAGGATGACGAGAAGTGGGTCCTGCACACCACGTTCGGCGACGCGCCTGAGGGCGAGGAGGACCAGGACCCGGAGGTCGTGGTCGGTGCGACGTTCCCGTGTCCGCACGAGCCGAGCACCTGCCAGATCATGGAGACCAACCACCGCTGGGTCTGCCGCGAATACTTGGAAGGCAAGGAGAAGCGCGGTCCGGTGCTGCCCAAGAAGGTCTGTCACCGCGACATGCAGCCCGCCGAGGCCGAGGCCTACTTCAGCGAGGGTGCCAAGACCGAGATCCTCGACGCGTTCACGTCGCGTCGCGGGCGCCCGTTCCGGGGTGCGCTCGTCCGCAAGGCCACAGGCAAGCACGGCTTCGAGTTCCCTCCGCGCGAGCCCCGGAAGGGCAAGACCGCCGCGACGAAGCCGGCGGCGAAGAAGAAGACCGTCGCGAAGAAGCCGGCGGCGAAGAAGAAGACCGTCGCGAAGAAGCCGGCGGCGAAGAAGACCGCCGCGAAGAAGCCGGCGGCGAAGAAGACCGCCGCGAAGAAGCCGGCGGCGAAGAAGACCGCAGCAAAGAAAGCGCCCGCTGCGAAGAAGGTGGCGCCGAGCAAGCAGGCGCCTGCACGGAAGGATCCGGCGGAGTAGGGCCGTTCCGACCGCTCCGCACCGGTGGCAATCCGCGGTGCGGGGGATAGGAAATGAGCATGAACCAACCGCGCTCCGCACCCCGGGTCCGCGTGCTGGCAACGGTCGAGGGCATCCCGGGCACGACGCTGTACCAGGCCGTGGATTCGGCAGATAAAGCCATCGACGGGCCGCGGGTTGCCGTGATCGCGCGCACCCACGGCAACGAGCCCGTGGGCGACCCGGTGCTCGCGCTGCTGGCCGCCGAGGGCCCGACGCGCCTCACCGGGGGATCGGTGCTGGCAGTGCGGGCCAACCTGAAGGCCGCCGAGCTCGACGTCCGACACTCGCCCGACGGCCAGGACATGAACCGGTTGTGGGACGCCGCGACGCTGGATCGTCTGGCCGCCCAGCCCCAGGATGAGTTGGACTATGAGGAGCGCCGAGTCCGCGTACTCGCGCCGCTGCTCGAGCACTGTGACGTCGTGCTCGATCTGCACTCCACGAGCCGCCCCTCGGCGCCGTTCCTCGTGTTCCGCGACGACCAGCGGCACGCCGCCATGGCGCGTCGGCTCGGCGTGGAGCGTCTGGTCACCGGGCTGCACGAGAACGCGATCCTGTCCGGTGGCGTGACCTCGAACATCGGCCTGCGCACCGCCGAGCGGGGGCCGCGGCTCGGCTTCACGTTCGAGGCGGGTCAGCACACCGCGCCCGGCAACGCTGAGCGCGCCTGGGGGGTGGTGGAGCGTTTGCTCACCGCGCTCGGCGTGTGGCGTGCCGAACCGGGAACTCAGCCGGAGGTCCACAGCCAGATCTTCGAGGTCGTGGACCGCGTTCGCCAAGCCCCAGCGGGCACCGAGCAGTACCGGTTCGTGGGCTACGATGGCGGCGAGCCCGGCGGCGGGCGTCGGGCCGCTCTGCGGCAGCTCCACTCCTTCGAGGAGGTCGAGGCAGACGAGGTGGTGCTGCGCCGAGGACACACCGAAGTCGTCCGCGCGGGGGCGCCGTTCACGATGCTCATGCCGGCCCCCGACACCGAGCCGGACACCGATCTGTACTACGTCACCGCGCCCCGTCATGGCGGGCTCGCCGAAGGGGAGGCCCGAACCGACGGGGAGGCGCGCCGGGAAGCCCTCGCGATCGAGCGGATGCTCGACCTGCTCGCTGACGACGAGTTCGAGCGTGGCTCGACCTGGGTGGCGTTCGACGCACGTCGCCTGTACGACCTGTCCGCGTCCATTGTCGGTCGCATCCAGCGCCTCCCGGTCGAACATCCCCACCGCCGGATCACAGTGATGGGTCGCGGCGATGCCGTGGGGGGCTACTCCGAGCGGCGCGCGGGGCAGCGCTACCGCCAGGCGATGCGCACGGCGATCGCCGAGGGCCTGCCGATCGAGCGCATCCAGCTGCTTCGAGGGGCGCCGCTGCGGTGGATCGATGCGATGACCGGTCCGCGCATGCGCGAGCTGCTGCTGCGCCGCCGCGAGCGCTGCGGCCCCAATCACCCTGGGATCCGGATGCGGGTGTCGCTGCGCCAGCCGCACACGGCGTCGCTCCTGGTGGCTGGCGATCTCGCACACGCACAGCAGACCGGCGACACCCGGCACGTCCGGGTGGCGCTGCTCATCGAGGCGGCGACGGTCGAGGCGGCAGGCGCCACCGCGCAGGTTCGCGTGGTGCGGTCGGGGATGGTGTCGTCGCGATCCGAGCTGGTCTCGGCGGCGGCCGGTGTCATCGAGGCGCTGCGGGGTGAGCACAAGTACCAGGTCCGTCACGGTGCGCTTCGGGAGGAGCCGGGGCTGTCCGACCTGCTGCTGCCCGATGATGCGCTCGAGACACGGGGCGACCCCGAGGCGGTCGAGACGCTCCGGAGCAGCCTGTACCGGGTTCAGCTCCGGCTGTGGTGCGATCAGCTGCTACACGAGCTGCCGGAGCCCGTGGCGCTACCAGACGACACGGCGCTCGGCAGGTGGACCGCCCAGATCATGTCGGCCACCGGAATCCTCGACGCCGATTCACTGCAGGCCGTGGCCGTGCGGCGCGATGGGTCGGGCTGGGTGGCGGACCCCGCTCGCATCCACCGTCTGTATGAGCGCGCCCACGCGCGGCCCGTCGACAGCGGCTCGTTGTGGTCCGTCGGAGCCCCGCAGGCGCCGGTCTCGCCGCCGGTGCCCCTGCAGGCCGATCACGTGGATGCGGACGATCTGGAGCGCTGGGTCGGCTGGAAGCGGTTCGTGCGCGGCGTGCAGGTGGTGCCTGACACCCGGGGCAACGACATGGACCTTGCGTTCAGCGGCGGTGACATCCGCGGCACGCTCGTGCGCTGGCTCGACCGCGCGCGTGAGCTGGCGGCCGAACGCCCCGGCGACGTGATGATCGTCGTCGCCGGCGACGGATTGAACCCCAGCCGCGATTTGCTTCCGGACACCATGAGTTTGCTCCGGTCCCACCGCGCGGCCTTGCGCGACAAGAACGTGCAGTACTTGCGCATCCAGCACGCTCAGGGCACCCACCTGTCCTGGATGAAGGACTTCTTGCACGCGGTGGAGGGGCGGCCGCCAGACAGCCGCTCCGTGGCGCTGCAGTTCGAGGCCGAGCACGGCGCCACCGTCAACGCGGTGCTGGTGCTAGAGCGCGACCGGGCCGTTCCCGCGCCGCGCCCGTGGTCGCTCGATGGCTGGTCGCTGCTTGCGAGCGGGGTCATCCTGTCCGATCTCCAGGTGAGCGGAGGCGAGGACTACAAGGTGGGCATGTTCACCGAGCGCCTCGACGGGCGCGTTGAGGGGGTCAACCAGGAGCTGCTTCACTTCGGGCGCGCGCACTGCGAGGGGCTGCTCATCCAGGCCGGGGCACGGGTGCGGGCCGATCACGGACCGCCGCCGACGGAGCGCTTCGAGGCGGCCCTCATCCAGCAGATCGCGCGGTGGATCGAGCGCGTCCGGCTGTGGAAGAGCGCGAGCCAGACTGCGCCGCGCGACATTCAGGCGCGCGGTCGATGGGTGGCGCAGCGGCTCGGGCTCGCAGATGCGCGCTTGGCACGTGCGCTCGCCCGAGAGATGGACCGCGATACGCCCCCCGTGCACGCTGCGACGCGCTTGTGGGCGTCCGTGCCGCCCTGGCCTGGGCCGGCCTACGACGAGCCGGTGGACGCGCTACAGTAGGCGCAGGTGCGGAGGCACAGTGGAGTACACAATCACCGCTCTGAACGGTGATTCAGTCAAGATCGAGTCCGGCAACTGGATGTCAGCCATGGGAAAAGCCCTTGGCTTCTTCGACATCGCTATCGAGTCTGTGGAGAAGCTGATCTGCTCCTCGGCCAAGGACGGCTCGGTGTTCATCGAGGACGCCGGTGGCATGCGGTCCTGGATGGTCCGTGAGATCGCCCCGCAGATCCAGATCCGCGTCACGGACAGCAGCCCACTCGAGACGTGGGAGCCGCTGCAGAACGACCCGACCGATCCAGGCTTCGATCTGGGCTCCCCGCCGCCAGACATCGCGATGCCCACCGACAGCTCGCTGCGTCCGGAGGGCCCCGAGAGCGTCGCCGAGCGGGTGTTTGATCTGTCGATGGAGATCGCGGCGGCGGATGTCGACGAGGCCTGCCGGCTGTCGCTCGCAGTCATCATGGAGTATGTCAACGTCGAGGCGGGCAGCGTGGCGCGGGGCACTCTCAGCGACAAACACCTGGTGTTCGTGACCGCCACGGGGCCCGTCGCGGAGCAGATCGTCGGCCGCGAGGTCTCATTCGGCGAGGGCCTGGTCGGGATGTGCTTCGACATGCGCGGCACGCTGCTGGTCAACGACGTCGCCCGCGACACTCGACACCTCGATCAGTTCGACTTGCAGACGGGCTTCGAGACGCTGTCGGTGCTGTGTGTGCCCATCCTCGACGACGCCAACCTGGGCTATGGAGTGATCCAGCTCATCAATCCCCCGGGTCGCCAGTTCCAGAGTCCTCAGATCGACCTGGCAGAGATGGTCGCCAAGATCTTGGCCAACTCGCTTGCGAACCGGTAGCGTTGGAGACGGCGGCGTGACCACCACGCTCGATCGCCTGGCCGGACCCTGGAGCGTGTACCAGCTCCGGCGCGGGCACCGCTTCTCGACGGACGACCTGGTCACAGCGTGGCGGGCTTCCGCTGCGCTGCCCGGCGCGCGGCGCCTCCTCGACCTGGGCTCGGGCATCGGGTCGGTGGGGCTCTCGACCCTGTACCGCGTGCACCCTGAGGCCACCCTCACCGGCATCGAGGCCCAGGAGGTAAGCGTGGCGCTCGCGCGGCGGTCGGTGGCGCACAACGGCCTCTCGGACCGGGTCCGCCTGATCCAGGGCGACCTGCGTGACCCCGGGGTGCTCGACCCGGACGAGCGCTTCGATCTCATCACCGGGTCCCCGCCGTACATCCCTCCGGACGCGGGCATCCACTCCCCGCATCCTCAGCGGGCGGGCGCCCGGATGGAGCTGCGCGGCTCGGTGTTCGACTACTGCGCAGCAGCGGCTCGCTGGCTGGCCCCCAAGGGCCGCTTCTGCTTCGTCATGCTCGCGGACGACCCACGGACCGAGGAAGCGCCGGTGCGTGCGGGTCTGGGCGTGCTGGAGCGCCTCGATGTCGTGTTCGGTGCCGGGCGCCAGCCGCACATCGCGACCCTGGTCTGTGCCCACGCCGCGGAGGTGCGCGGCTCTCGCCGGTCCGAGCAGCTGACGATCCGCGGCCCGGATGGTGAGTGGACGGCGGCCTACCGTGCGTTCCGCACCGAGTTGGACATCGATCGCGCGCCCGTGTGATACCTCCCGGCATGCCTGTGATCACCCTGTCTTGCTCTCCGGATGCCGACGATCTGTTCATGGTTCGCGCGCTGCTCGAGGGGCAGATCGACACCGGCCCGTACCGCTTCGAGATCGGCATGTCGCCGACCGATGCGCTCAACGGTCTGGCCGCCGGAGAGGCCGCCCCGGACGTCATCGCGCTGTCGGTGGCGCACTACCCGGCAGTCGCGGGCCGGTTCCAGCTGCTTCCGCACGGTGGCAGCCTGGGCGAGGGGTACGGCCCGGTCGTGGTGGGGCGCCGTCCGGCGCCGATCTCGGCGCTGCGCGGGGCCCGGATCGGGATTCCCGGGTCCACGACCACCGCCTGGCTGGTGCTGCGCCTCCTGATCGGGTCCGACCAGCCCGCAGAGCCCGTGACCATCTCCATCGTGCCGCACGCAGCGATCTTCGATGCCGTGAAGGAGGGCCGCGTCGACTATGGACTCGTGATCCATGAGGGGCGCCTGACGTATGAGGAGCACGGGATGCACTCCATCGTGGACATCGGGGAGTGGTGGTCAACTCAGACCGATGGACTGCCGCTGCCGTTGGGTGCGAATGCCATCCGGCGCGGGCTCGGCGACGAGGTGATTCGGGATGTCTCCAGCCTGTACCGGCGCAGCATCCAGCACGCGCTGACCCACCGCGACGACGCCATCGCCTGGCTGCTCGCGCGGGCCGGCCCGCTGAAGACCGCCGAACAGGTCTCTGAGTACCTGGCAATGTACGCGAACCAGCGGACCCTGGACTACGGGCCGGCGGGTGTGCGCGGGCTGCGGGTGCTGTTCGAGCGAGCGGTCGCTGCCGGGCTGCTGGCGCAGATGCCGCCGCTCGACCTCGCGCCCTAGCAGGGCTCGGGAATTCTCCGGTCGTTCTCTGCGAGACCGGAGATTCCCGCGCCCTGCTGGCTCATGTTGCCGTTCGGCCCGTTGCGGGCCTCCCTCGGTCGCATCGCTCGGGGCAAGTCCGGCCCCCGGTGGGGGCCCTTCCCCGAGCGCTGCGAGGGGAGCGGGAGCGGGCCCCAACCCCGCTTCATGCGGGGGTGTTGCTCAGCTGCGTGTTCATCCGGCGCAGTCGCTGCCCGAGGGTCGTGATGAGCTTCCACAGCACCTTGTTGCCGAGCGCGGGCTCCATCATGCAGTACTCGCGCAGGACGTCGCGCTCGATCGTGAGGAGGTGCCCAAACCCCTTGGCGGTGACGGTGGCGGAGCGCGGGTCGGTGTCGATCAGGGCGAGCTCGCCGAAGTGCTCGCCCTCGCCCAGCGTGACGATCTCGTGCTGTCCGACCTGTACGGTGACCTCGCCCTGGACCACCACGAACAGGGTGTCGCCGGCGGCGCCCTCTTTCATGATGACCTGACCCGGGCTCACGAACAGCTCGTTGACGATCCGGCCCACGCGCAAGCGGGCGTGGAACGGGAGCTCCTCGAACAGGAACAGACTCTCCATTGCCTTGGCGCGGGCGGCCACCGCCTCGGCCTCGAGCACGGCCTCAGGCTCGATCGCGATGACCGTGACGTTGTCTCGACCTCCGTTGTCGAGCGCTGCCTGGACCAGCGCGTCGACCGCGCCGGTGAGGTTGGACTCCACGATCAGCGAGCGAACCGTCTCGCTGTCGATCATGTCGGACAACCCGTCGGAGCACAGCACGATCCGGTCGCCGTCTATGAGCTCGACGTGCAGCGTGTCGGTGCGGACGTTCGGGTACAGTCCCACCGCCCGGGTGATCACGTTGCGGTACCGGCTGGTTGCTGCGTCTTCCCGGGTCATTGCGCCGGTCCGGATGAGCTCGTTGACCATGGAGTGGTCTTCGGAGAGCTGACGCAGCTCATTGTCGCGCACCAGGTAGGCGCGGGAGTCGCCCACGTGGACGACGAACGCGGCGCCGCCGCCGATCGCGGCGGCGACCAGCGTGGTGGTCATGCCTTGGCGCCCGGTGGCGCTGGCGGCTTCGTACACGCGGCGCGACGAGGCGTTCGCTGCCTGGTCCAGCAGCTGGAGGACCGCGTTGCGGGTATCTCGGTTGGCGTCTGTCGCGAAGGCGTCCACTGCCTCCTTGATCTGGGGTGCGAAGCTCTGAAAGGTGTTGACCGTGATGGCACTGGCCAGCTCGCCCGCCTTGCGCCCGCCGACCCCGTCGGCAACGACGAACACACCGAACTCTTCTGCGGCGAGCAGGGAGTCCTCGTTGTGTTTTCGCTTGAGCCCGACGTCGGTGCGGGCGTGGAACTTCAGCATGAACTCCTCAGCGCCAACCGCGCCGAGCGACAATAACCGCCGCGTCGGTGTCAGGTACGCGGCGCGGGCCCGCGGGCCGGCGGTCGTTCACGGGAACGCCGCGCCAACACCGAGGGCGGCGGTGAACACCGGCTTCCCAACCCACTCGGTGCCGTCTGTGCGCGAGCGAGTCGTTCCTAGACCGGCCCACCCCAGCGCGCGCAGCTCGAGTGGCCCCACCGGAACCCGCGCGCGCGCGCCCAGAGCGGGGTGGTAGGGGAAGAGGTAGCCGGCTGTGGCCTGCGCCCATGGCACGCCGATGGCGATGTGCGGAAGGGGGCGTACTCGGATGTCGGCGTCGCCGACCCGGGCCGTGTGGAACGCGCCGGGCGTGATCAGCGTGTCGACACCGGCTCCCACGCGCAGGAGTCCGAAGTCGAAGTCGCCCGAGACGAAGCCGCCGAGCGCGCCCGAGTTCACCGTCTTGATGGTCCGGGGGGCGTTCGAGACCTCCTGGAGGTAGAAGTCGTCGCTGTTGAGCCAACCGCCGAGCACGCCGACAACCAGCGTGAACGCGAGCCCGTCGTCGCTGCGGCCACCAGCGCCGCGGGCGGGTGCAGACCGGCTCCTGCGCTTCGCGTCTACCGGTTCGAGCAACGCGCCTGAGGTGCGCAAGATCTCGACGTTTCGGTCGCTGGTTCGTGCCAGCCAAACGTCTCCGTCGAGCGCGTTGATCAGGGGCTGCACCTCCGGTGGAATGGCGGCTCCGGGCGCGACCCCGTCGATGAAGGCGCGCCAGACAGGCTCCGGCACCGCGGGGGTGAGCGAAGCGTCCTCTCCGGGCGCCAGCCGAACATCCCAGCGCTCGGCGATCAGCCCGCCCACCAGTAGGTGTGCCAGGTGCCGGCCCGGCGTCACCTTGATGTTCCCGGCGGGGCCCGGCTTTGTCTGGCGACCGTCGACGACGAGGATGGCGTTCTTCGGGAACCCGCGTGGTGTCAACGTCGCGGGCAGCACGGCGCGCACCTGCTCACGCGTGTCGTCATATGCGACCCGCTGCGGGGCCTCAGCGATGTCGTACGGGGTGATCTCTCGGGCCGGGTCGAGCGCGATGGCATCGAGCCAAGGCCGCTCGAGCGCGCGCCCATTGACGGTGGACCGGTACGCGCCGGCCTCGCTCGCCGCCGCGAGATCGTCGCCCCACAGCCGATTGACCGCGAAGCCCTGGTAGGCGAGTGCGGCGAACAGGCGGTCGCTGTCCTTGTCGTCGCGCAGCACGGTGACCGCGGCGATCGAGGGAGCGAGGTCGCGCAGGATCAGCAGCTCGCCGTCCAGTTGCGATTCGTACGCGCGCGCGCCCTCCAGCGCAGCGTCCAGGTTGCGGAGCGCTGCTTCATCGTCAGGGGAGAATCGGGTCGCGGCGGCGCGCAGGTCGGCAATGTCAAGGGAGGGGCCTGTTGCATGGGCGGCCTCGGTCACTGCTTCGCGGTCGTCGTCGGAGGGAGCATCGAGCCACACGACCTCTGCGCCGAGCGCTGCGTGGGCGAGCGTCATCAAGAGCATCTGAGTGCATCCTTGGTCACTTTGCATGTATAGCCCGCAGCCTTGTCGATGCGGACGCTGGAAGTGTACGTCTTACCTAGGTACTGCGCTCGAACGCGGCAGTTCCCACTGGGGAACTTGGTGATCCGCACCGATGCTGTGCCGGAGGCCTTGACGGCGCCGCACTGCACTGTGATCGACGAGGCATCCGGGAGGGAGAGCTGGGCCTTGGGCACGGGAGGGCCCGAGGCGGTGTTGAGCGACTGTGGACGCGCAGGCGTCGGGGGGGGTGGTGTGGGCGCCGCGACGGGCTTCGGAGCGGGCTTCGGGTTCGGCGTCGGTTCAGGTCCCGGCACGGGGACGGGGTTGAGCCTCGATGTTGGCGGCTCGACCTGCCGGGGAGTGCGCAGGGGCGCGACCGCACCCTCTTCACTGGACGACAGGTACCAGATCCCGCCGCCGATGGCGCCGAGCATCGCGAGCGGCACCGCAACCAATGCAAACGCGGCAACACTCCCGAGGACCCAAACACCCCCGAGACGACGGCCGGACGCCGTCGTCGTCTCGGGGGTGTGTCCCTCGGGCCACATGGTGCCGCTGCTTCTGCTCTGGCTCCTCATTGCCGAGATGTTCGAGCGCTCGCACAAGGTGCCGCTCGCCGTCTGCACTTCGCGGCCGAGCGTCTCAGCGATCTTGGGCACGAAACGCCGGGCGAATACCGTGAGGGGCTCCCCCTTGACCGCGCGCGCGAGGGCCTCGAACGTCGAGGCGAGGTGGTCTGCGGCGGGCCGATCCTCAGGCATTGTGGAGAGCGCGGAGCGCAGGGCTTCGATGACCGCATCTACGTGGGCCCTGTCGTCCGCGTCGAGGCGCTCCCGCACCTCCTTGAGGGCGTTGTCGACGAACGGTGCGTGCCGCTCCTCCAGCACGGGGGTTCGCCCCAGGGGGCGCCCGAGCAGGCACTCCACGACGGTGGCGCCGGCGGCATAGACATCGCCGGCGGCCGAGTCTCCCTCACAGAGAATACGCTCGGGCGACATGTAGCGCTCGGTGCCGATCCAGCCGCTGGCACGCGTCTCCGCCTCCCGCGTGTCGAGGCTGAACCGGGCCACACCGAAGTCGAGGACCTTGACATCCCCGTCGTCCGTGAGGCGCACGTTGGACGGCTTGATGTCGCGATGGATGACCCCGAGCTGCTGTCCGTCATCGTCGACTGTCTGAAACGCGGCGTGCAGGGCGCGCAGCACCGCCGCGCCTGCCTCGAGCGCCGCGGGCGCCGGGAACGGGTCGCTGGTGCGGGCCAGCGCCTCCAGCACGTGCTCGAGGTCGGCGCCGGGCACGTGGTCCATCACGACGGCCCAGCGGTCGTCGAGCTCCACTAGGTCGAGCACCGCCACGATGTTTCGGTGCGCGAGGCGCCCCAGGATGCGCGCCTCGTCCCGCATCCGACGCCCGGCCTCTGCCTTCTTGGCGACATCGGCGTTCAGTACTTTCAGCGCAACCTTCCGGCGGAAGCCGCTCCCGCTCGACTGCTCGGCGAGGTACACCTCACCGAACGCTCCCTTCCCCAGCAGCTCGAGGAGGCGAAAGCTCCGCCCGGATGAACGCTCGCTGGTGGAGGTGTCGGTCATAAGCAGCCCTGACTGGGCTCCTTGAGGAACACCTCGACCTGGTCCTCCCCGTCCGGCGTGTCGAGGGGCGTGTGTCCGTTGTCTTGGAGCTGCGCAAACAGCGACGTGAACCCACCGACCAAGCCCTCGGACGCGAAGTCGTCGCACCAGGTCGTCGAGGAGGCGCAGTAGCCGACCACCCTCAGGTCGAAGCCGCCGTGCCAGTGCCCCTCGCCCTCCGCCACGTTGTCCGGGTCGGAGGGGACGAGCTCGACTCCGTCGACCCTCACGACAATCGGCTCGTCGAGCGAGCAGTCGTCTTCCAGCTGCAGCTCCAGCCCATTCTCCGGATACATGATCTCGATCGCAGCTTGAGGGGCATCGTGCAATGGCGGCGCACAGGCAAGTACTAACAATGCGGGAAGTGGCGCGCGACGCATCCGAGGGCCCCCTGGGGATTGAACCGGCAGGATAGCAGCCTGTGAGGCGCTGCGGTATGACGTCTGCCTCGGGAGGAAGAGCAGTGGGTCTGCGCGGGTTGGCCCGATGGGCCCTGATCGGCCGCAGGGACGGCGTCAGGGCGTTTGTTCGGACACGGCTCGGGGTCGCCACCTGGCTCGATCGACGAGGTCAGGCAGCGTCCGAGGACGGCATGCGTTCAGCGACCGCGCCCCCTGTCTCAAGCGCTGACGCTTCGGACGGTGGCTGGATCCGTGTCCTCGAGCTCGGCGAGATCGTGGCGGGGGAGGTTGTCGAAGTCCGCGCGGGGACGCAGTCCATCGCGATCGTCTCCACCCCGGACGGCCTGTTCGCGGTCGATGCGGTGTGCCCCCACGCGGGCGGTCCGCTGGGCGATGGTCACCTCGATGGCTGTGTGCTGACCTGCCCATGGCACGGCTGGACCTACGACGTTCGGTCGGGCGTTAGCGAGCTGGACGAGGCGGTGTCGGTGCGCACTTGGGCGTGCCAGGTGCGCGGCGACGGCGTCTACGTTCGAGAGTCAGCTGTGGTAGCCTGAAGTCCGGACGGCGAATGGAGAACTCCCCCACGTGGTGCGAGGACGGCCCGGGGCCCAGTGTCACGGTCGATGTCTTGGGCATGATCCTATCGATCGATGGCCCACACAGCGCGCTTCTCGTGTCCGGACAGCCCCTCAGTGCTGCCTTCGAAACCGAGTCGGCGGCGCGGCTTGAGCGCTGTCGCGGTCTGGGCTGGTGGGGCGTCGGCGAGTGGCCGTTCCAGATGCGAGACGGCCGGATGGTCCGGGTGGTCGTCGCGCCGGACGTCCGCGGCGGGGCGGTCGTCTCGATGCTCGACATCACCGCGCACACCTTGCTCTGTGCGGCGCGCATCCAGCGGGCACGCCGGGAGGCCATCTCCCACCACGCGTCTGAGGTGTCGCGCGAGTTGATCGACCCGATGTCGATCGTCCAGGGCCGGCTCGAGCTGCTGCTCGACCTCGGTGTGAGTGACGCGGACACGGCGTTTCGTCACCTCACCATTGCGCTGCAGCACGCCCGGCGGGTCGGCGAGGTCCTCGGCAACCTCCGGCGCGTGGCTCGGCGCTCCACCCTCGAGCTCGATGCCGTGCCCATCGGCGAGGTCATCAACGAGGCGCTGTCGCTGTCCGGCGGCCGCTGCGATCGGGTCGTGGTCGAACTCACCCCGAAGAACCTGGTGGTCGGCGCACAGCGCGACCGCGTGGCACGGGTCCTGATGAGCCTGTTGTGGTCTTCGCTCGAGGACAACCGGCGCGGCGTCGTGTTGGTGCAGGCCGCCCGACGGCGACGCGACGTGCAGATCTCGATCGGCCCACGCGGCCGGCCGCCCGGTGACCCGGTCTCGGTCGACCCCGAGTGGACCAACCAGCGCGCGCTGTTGAGCTCGGTCGGCGGGGACTTGGCGGTGTTCCGACGCCACAACGATCGCCACTTCGAGCTGACGCTCCCCGCCGCGCCTGCTACCCGTCAGCGGGCCCGCCCGGCTGACGCCGAGTTCCTGCTGCTGGGGCCTGTTCCGTTCTGTTCCGCGGTCGAGCGGCTGCTGTGCAAGGACGGCTTTCAGTTCCGCGTGCTGCAGGGCAGCGATGAGGTGCAGGGCATGCCCGACGCGGTCGCGGTCTCGCTCGAGCAAGCGCGCGGACCGAGTGGTCTGGCCACGGCATCGCGCATCGTGCAGACCCACCCAGACCTCGCGGGGAAGGTGATGGTCGTCGGATCGTTCGCCGAAGCACACCACGGACCGGTGGTGCGGTTGCCTGAGCCTCTTCGGCGGGCGGATGTGCTCGAGGCGCTCGGTCGGCGGGTGCGGCGCTGCTGACGTTCGGTGTTGCGCAGAACCCGCAGCATGCGTTACCGACGGCGTCTCGAACCCCTTTCAGAAGGTCGGCACCAATGGCCCGCAAGTGCATCTTCACTGGCAAGCGCCCCAACGTGGCGAACAAGGTGTCCCACTCCAACCGGAAGGCGAAGAAGCGTCAGCTTCCCAACCTCCAGTCGCGCCGCCTGTGGTGGGCGGCCGGCGATCGCTGGGTGCACGTGCGCCTGTCGACACGGGCCATGCGCACGATCGACAAGAAGGGCCTCGATGTCTTCGCAGCAGAGTCCGGGGTCGACCTGTCCCGCTTCTGAGCGGTCGGCGCTCGCGCGCCCGATCGGTCAGAGCTGGAAGTTGATCTCGGTGACGCCGCGGGGGCGCGGCTCGTCTCGCTGAGTCGGGCGGGGACCGCGGTCCGGATCTTCCGCGCCGGGCTCTTCCGAGTACAGCGGGACCTGCGATCTCCGATCGCGCGGCCTGCGTCGACGCTCGTTTCTGATGTGCTCGATGATGAATGCGTCTAGCATCGGGGCCTCCCGTGCTCTCCTATTGAACTGTAGCACCGCAGATCGGCGCTCACGTCATCTGGACGTCACGCTTCGTCGCTGTCTTCAGTTTGATCTTCTGCCAGGTGTGCGCGCGCGCGCTGAATCAGAGCATCGTACAGCGGGAGAGTGTCGCTCAATCGGTGCTCGTCGAGCGCCGCACGGTGTTCCTGCAGGGTCTGCTCGTCGCCGCGTGCCACCGGACCTGTCAGGGTGGCACCGAGGTCGCCGGACATATTCTGAACCGACGCGAGGGCGAGCGGCCGGAGGATCGCAGGGCACGCGGCGGGTGGCACTCCCGCCGCAGCCAGCAGGCTGGCCGCCTCCGCGAGCAGGATGGCAGCGCCGTTGCCCGCAAGGACCGCGGCGGCGTGGTACAGGCGGCGATCACCGGGAACCTCGAAGGGTGACATGCCCAGATCGCTGGCCAGCTGCCGCGCGACCGCCACCGCGGCGGGATCCCCGGCGAGCGCAGCCGGGACCGCAGTCAGCGTTGGCAGCGCCACTTCCGGACCCGGGAAGGTCATCAACGGGTGGAGGCTGCCGGCCGGGCGGTGTGGCCGCATCGGCGTGAGATCCCGTGCGCCGGACGTGTGCAGCGCGACCACGCCGGCGGGAACGCGGCCCACCGCATCTGTGATGGCGGCGTCCGGGACGGTGAGAACGGCGACATCGCACGGGGGAAGGGTGCCGTTTCGGCCCAGGAGCGTGACCGTATGTCCAAGGTCGCCCCATAGGGTGTGGAGGCTGCGGCCGAGCCGGCCGGGCCCGATGATGACGATGCGCATGCGCTCATGATGCCGTAGCCGTGCTACCGTCGCACGCCGCGGGGGCTTCGTGCGCTCAGTGCTGCAACATGACAACGACGGGGTCCGCGTCCTCACGCTGGCTCGCCCCGAGCGACGCAACGCCCTGTCCGCCGGACTCGTGGAGGGGCTGCTCGCGGCGCTCTCCGAGGCGAACGGCGACTCCAGCGTTCGGTGCATCGTCTTGGCTGGAAGCGGGGAGGCCTTCTGCGCCGGGGGCGACCTGGCCGATGGGCTGGGCGGAGATGGCGCGCTGGCGGGGCACGCACAGCGCGCTCGCTACGCGTCCTTGCTCGCGGCGATGCCGCGGTGCCGGGTCCCGATCGTCGCCGCGGTCCACGGGGTGGCGTACGGCGGGGGCCTGGGGCTCGTCGCGACTGCGGATCTGGCCGTCGCCGATCCCGCCGCCAAGCTGGGAACCCCGGAGATCCGACTGGGGCTGTTCCCCTGGATCATCCTGGCCGCGCTGCAGCGCGGGGTGCCGCGAAAGGCGCTGATGGAGATGGTGCTGACCGGCAGCAGTATCACCGCGGAGCGGGCGCTGGCCCTGGGTTTGATCAACAGTGTGAGCGCGCCCGGGGAGGCGCTGCCGGCGGCGATGTCGCTCGCCCAGCGCGTCGGGTCCAGCTCTCCGGCGGTCGTGGCGATGGGCAAGCAGGCGTTCTACCGCATCGCCGATCAAGGCTACGAAGACGCGCTGGACTACATGACATCGCAGCTGTCGCTGAACCTGCTCGCCGAGGATGCCGCGGAGGGCGTCGCGGCGTTCCTTCAGAAGCGTCCGGCGGTGTGGAAAGGCCGGTGAGCGCCCCGGAGAGGGTTCTGGTTGCGGCGCGCGGCGGGGTGGCGTCGCGGCTGCTGCAGTTCTACCGATCCGCCGGGATCGAGACCGTCGCTGCGTTCACCATGGCCCACGCCGAGGCGCCCTGGCTCGACGAGGCCGACTTCGACGCCTTCGTTCCAGGGGAGGATGCCGAAGATCCGCTGGCCGTCCCCGAGAAGGTCGTCGCCGCCGCGATGGACGCCGGCTGCGACGCGCTGCACCCTGGCGTTGGCTCCCTGGCCGGGAGCGTCGGTCTGTACGACGTAGCAACGCGGGCCAACCTCGGGGTCGTGGGTGCGCCGGCAGAGGGGATCCTCGACCTCGTTGATCGCCCGCGGCTGTTCGCGCGCGCCCGGGCGCTCGGCGTCCCGGTGCTCCCCGCGTCCGAGTCGCTGTCGGTGACCGACGACGGCATCGAGGCGGCGGCCCAGCTCGCGCTGCCGGTCTGCGTGCAGGCAGCGCAGGGGGCAGCCCAACAGCGCGTCGATGCGTTCGGAGACCTTGGCGCCGCGGTCGCCGCGGTGCGTGCTGCGGCCCGGCGGGAGACGGGGGATGCGTCGGTGTTCTTGCGGCGAGCCGTCGGTGCGGGCCGACGGGTCCGCACGACTGTCGTGGGAGATCGGCACGGAGCCCGGGTCCACCTGGGTCACGTGTGGGAGGCCGGGTCCGTAGACGAAGCGGGCGGAGGGGTGCCGGGCAGGATGTACGAGCGGCTCGGGGCGCTGTCTCTGTCGCTCGCCAACGCAGTGGGCTGGGTGGGGGTGGGCAGTGTGTGCTGGTTCGTCGCCGAGGACGACTCCCCGTGGCTGTTGGGCTTTCTTCCCCGACTGACCGAAGGGTTCGCCCTCATCGAGGCTGTGCAGGGGGTCGATCTGATCGAGACCCAATACCAAGTGGCGATGGGTGGGCGGCTCGACTGGTCGCAGCCGATGCGGGTGACCGACCGCCACGGGATGCAGCTTCGCGGGGAGCCGGCGCACACCATGGATCCCCTGACAGCGGTGGCTGCAACCCGGGAGGAAGCGCTGGAGCGGCTCCGGGTCACCGCAGCGGCGGCAGGTATCTCAGACATCGATGCGCTCTTGGCTTGAACGGCGGCCCACGTCGGTTAACCATCCGCGTGCGCGGAGTTCGACCCGACCGTGTGGCAGTGCTCATTCACCAAGAGCTCGGCCAACGCCTGCGTCTGCAGGTCAAAGACCCTCGGGTCACGCCCATCTCCATCACATCGGTGGAGGTCTCGCGCGACCTGAAGCGGGCTGTGGTGCAGTTCCTGCCGCTGGGTGGCGGGCCGGTGGGGCCTGAGCTGTTGGAGGGCCTCGTCTCGGCGGCGCGGCAGCTTCGCGGACCGATCGGCCGCGCGCTGCGGCTACGGCACGCCCCAGAGCTCGTGTTCGAAGTGGACACCCACACGGAAGACGCCATCCGCATCACCAGCCTGCTCGATCGCCTGGCAGCCGAGCGGGAAGAGGTCAGCGAAGAGTGAAAATTCAGGGTTTCCTGGTGGTCGACAAGCCTGCGGGCGTCACGTCACACGATGTGGTCGCCGCCGTGCGTGCGTGCACGGGAGTCAAGAAGGTCGGCCATACAGGCACGCTCGATCCGTTCGCGACCGGAGTGCTGCCACTGGCTCTGGGGCGATCCACCCGGCTAGTGCAGTTCCTCGACGAGTCGATCAAGGTGTACGACGCGCACATCCAGCTCGGCGCGGCCACCGACACGGGCGACCCGACCGGCGAGGTGATCCGCGAGGCGCCAGTGCCGCCGCTCGAGCGGGCGGGCGTCGAGGCCGTGCTGTCGACGTTCCTGGGCGAGCGCATGCAGGAGCCGCCTGCCTACAGCGCGGTGAAGGTCGACGGAAAACCCCTGTACCACTACGCCCGCAAGGGGCAGAAGGTGCGTGCAGCGCCGCGCGCGATCATGGTCCACCACCTCGAGCTGCTGGGTCTCGAGCCGGACACGCTGCGGGTGCGGATCACATGCGGTCGCGGCACCTACGCCCGCGTGCTGGCAGACGAAATCGCGACCGCGCTGGGCACCGCTGGGCACCTCAAGGCGCTGTGCCGCGACCGGAGCGGGCCGTTCTACATGGAGGACGCGGTCGACCTTCCCACGCTGGCCGACTGGGTGCGAACGGCGCCGGGTCCGGACTGGCGCGCCGTGCTGATGGCGCGGCGGGGAGAGGAGCGCGTGCCGTGGCGGCCGCGGGACGAGGTGCGCGCGGCGGTGGCGGAGCACATGCGGTCCGAGGTCACAAGCCTCGGTCACCTTCCGATGGTCGATGTTCCGGCGGCCGACCTCGTGCGGGTGCGCAATGGAGGAACTCCTCCGCCGGCTCCGCGCGGGTCCCGTCTGGGGCAGCGATACCTGCTGGTGTCGGGCGCCGAGCTGATCGCTGTGGCCGAGCACGGCACCGAGGGTCCTAAGCTGCTCCGCGTGGCTTGACGCCGTGGGTCCGCCGGGGCACATGGAGCGTCCGGGCAACCACGCCTGGAGACACGGCTGTTGCGGTGGGGGATGGGACCGGAAGGTCCACGCCATAGCGCCCGCACTGCGGCAGTCGCAAGTAGGAGAAGACATGGCACTGACGGCAAGCGACAAGCAAGGCATCGTCACCGAGTTCGCCAAGGGCGAGCGCGACACTGGGTCCGCAGAGGTTCAGATCGCGCTGATGACCCATCGGATCCGGTACCTCACCGAGCACCTCAAGCAGCACAAGCACGACCACTCGTCGACTCGCGGGCTGCTCAGGTTGGTCGGGCGGCGCCGCAAGCTGCTTCGCTACGTCAAGACCCGCGACGCCGACCGCTACCAGACGCTGATCAAGAGTCTGGGAATCCGACGGTAGGCCCTTTGGCCAGGCCATCCGGCCTGGCTTTGTTGTTTGAACCACGAACCGAGACCCCTCCGGGCAGATGCACCTTCGCAGGTCTCCGAGACCCGGACGCAGCGTTGTTTGCGTCCGGGCCCCGCAGGTCTGTGAGGGATGGTGCTGGCGCCTTGAGCGGTTCGGTCCATGCTCCCAAGGATGGGGGCACAGGAGCGTTCCATGAACGTTGTGAAGAAGTCCGTCGAGATCGGCGGAAAGACCATTGAATTTGAGACCGGCAAGTACGCCAAGCAAGCGTCCGGTGCGGTCACTGTCCGCTGTGGCGACAGCACAGTGCTCGTCACGGCTGTCTGCGCCGAGGCGTTCCGCACCTTTGACTTCCTGCCGCTCACGGTCGACTACCAAGACCGGAACGGCGCCAGCGGCACCATCCCCGGTGGCTACCTCAAGCGCGAGGGCCGCTCCACCGAGCGCGAGACCCTCACGAGCCGGCTGATCGACCGGCCCATCCGGCCGATGTTCCCGAAGCACTTTCGCAGCGAACTGCAGGTCATCGCCACGGTGCTCTCGTTCGACCCCGACAACGAGACGGACGTGATGGCGCTGTGCGGCGCCTCGGCGGCGTTCCACGTCTCCGAAGCCCCGATGATCCAGCCGATCGCCGGCGTACGCATCTGCCGCGTCGATGGGGAGCTGCTGCTCAACCCCGACAAATCGGAGCGGGAGCGGGCGGACATCGACCTGATCATCGCGGGAACCCGCGACGCGATCACGATGGTCGAAGGCGGTGCCAACGAGGCCGAAGAGGACGGCGTCCTCGACTGCTTCGACATGGCGCAGGAGAACATCCGGAAGATCATCGACACCATCGAGGAGCTCCGCGCCGAAGGCGGCCGGCCCAAGATCGAGGTGCCAGACCCGCCCAAGCCGGACGAGGCCATCTCCAAGACCGTGACGCGCATCGGCAAGAAGCCGCTGGTCGCTGCGCTGGCTACCGTTGGCAAGCACGAGCGCTCCGCCGTCCTCAAGGCAGCCCGTGCCGAGGTGATCGCCAAGGTCCTCAAGACTGAGACGGACCCCGAGAAGGTCGCCTACATCACGTCCGAGGCCAAGGGCGCCTGGAGCCGCCTGCACCGCAAGGTCATGCGGGAGACGGTCATCAAGACCGAGACCCGGATCGACGGCCGCAAGCCCGACGAGATCCGCGACATCTGGTGCGAAGCGGGGCTGGCGCCGCGCGCGCACGGCTCGGCGATCTTCACCCGAGGTGAGACCCAGGCCTACGTGAACATCGCGCTCGGCACCGAGATGGACGGCCAGCGCATGGAGCTGCCCACCGGTCGCCACGAGCGCACCTGGATGCTCACCTACTTCTTCCAGCCGTTCTGCACCGGCGAGGCACGTCCGCTTCGCGGTCCGAAGCGGCGTGAGATCGGTCACGGCGCGCTCGCGCGTCGCGCGCTGATCCCGGTGCTCCCGACCAAGGAGGACTTTCCGTACGTGCTGCGGTCCACGTCCGAGGTTCTCGAGTCCAACGGCTCGTCCTCGATGGCCACGGTGTGCGGGAGCACGCTTGCGTTGCTCGACGCGGGCGTTCCGATCACGTCGCCGGTCGCCGGCATCGCCATGGGACTGATCAACGAGGGCAAGAAGTTCTCGGTGCTCTCCGACATCCTGGGCGACGAGGACCACCTCGGCGACATGGACTTCAAGGTCACGGGTACGACCAAGGGCATCACCGCCTTCCAGATGGACTGCAAGATCAGCGGTGTCAGTCGGGAGATCATGGCCAAGGCCCTGTCCCAGGCCCGCGAAGGTCGGCTGCACATCCTCAAGGAGATGGGCAAGACGATCGGCGCGCCCCGCGAGGAGATGTCGCCGTTCGCTCCGCGGATCACCACGCTGCACATCAAGCAGGACAAGATCCGCGACATCATCGGCCCTGGCGGCAAGGTGATCCGGTCCATCCAGGAGAAGTGCAGCGTCCGCATCAAGGTCGACGACTCCGGTCGGGTCGATGTGGCGAGCACCAACCAGGAGAACACCGACCAGGCCATCCAGATGATCCGCGAGATCACTCAGGAAGCCGAGATCGGCGCCCTGTACGTCGGTGTGGTCAAGCGGATCGTCGACTTCGGTGCGTTCGTGGAGATCTTCCCGGGCACCGATGGTCTGGTTCACATCAGCCACCTGGCGCACGAGCGGGTCGACAAGGTCACGGACATCCTGTCCGAGGGTGACGAGGTCTTGGTCCGCGTGATCGACGTCGATCGCTCCGGCAAGATCCGGCTGTCGCGCAAGGAAGCGCTCGACTCCATCGGCGTTTGACCGAGGGTCGCGCCGAGATCCGCGTCCAGGTCCTGCCGCACGGCCTGGGCCTGGAACTCCCCGCCTGGCAGACGCCGGGCGCGGCGGGCGCGGACCTTCGCGCGGCGGTCGAGGCTCCGCTCACGCTCGCCCCCGGGGCCCGCACACTGGTGCCGACCGGTCTGCGAATCGCGGTGCCGGTGGGCTTCGAGCTGCAGGTACGCCCGCGGTCCGGCTTGGCGTTGACGCACGGCGTCACGGTGCTCAATGCGCCAGGGACGATCGACAGCGACTACCGCGGCGAGCTGCAGGTGCTGCTCGTCAACCACGGTGACGCCCCCTTCTCCATCGCGCGGGGGGAGCGGGTCGCGCAGGCCGTCCTCTCAGGCGTGCGGCAGGCGCGCTGGGTCTCTGTCGACACGCTGGATGACACCGCGCGGGGCGCCGGCGGCTTTGGGTCGACCGGCCGCAGCTGACGCCGCTACTCGATGAACACCCAGTCGGTCAGCGCGCAGACCTCGGTGGTGCCTTCGTCGTCGTTGGTCAACACGATGTCGCCGGTCATGGCGCCGCCCTGCTCGATGCGGAAGTACGCGGCGATCTGGTCGAAGTTGGAGTCGGTGAGCGGGTCGATACTGTCGCTAGCGCAGCCGCGCATGCGCAGCGGGGCGCCGGGGGAGAACAGAGCGCCCACGCCTGTCAGGCTCCGGTTCTGCCCGCCCGTGTCGTGGAACGACTCGATGAAGATCTGGAAGTTCTTGAACGTGCCGACCATAGGATACTCGGAGTCAGCACCAAAGCTGGGGTCCTCCGGGCAGCCGCAGTTCAGGCCGCCCGGGTACTGTGCCTCGACCACCTCGATAGCCTCTTCGCTCTCGCTGGTGATCTTGATGGCCGTGGACAGGTCCTCGCAGGAGCTCTGCACCTCCCAGCGCCCGTCGTTGCCGCGGTACGTGTCGAGCGCTTCGGGGGTGCCGTCCGGCCAGGCGGTGACATCGATGAGCGGCAGCGGCGAGGTCTCGAGCGCGCCGCACCCCGCGAGGTTCGACGGCTCCATGCCATCCGTGTCATCGCCGCAGGCGGCGAGGGCGAGCACAGTGAAGACAACGGGGCGCATAGGGACTCCATCCTGAGTGGCGTGACCCCTGTATCCATGGGTTACCAGGGAGGCCTGCGGGGAGGCCAAACGCCGATGTTCGACGTGCTCACGAGGGGCTTCAAGGACGCGCGGCTGGCGCTCCAAGGCAAGACGCGACTCACGGAGGAGAACCTGGCGCCAGCGCTGCGCGAGGTCCGCGCGTCGCTCCTCCAGGCCGACGTCGATCTCCAGGTCACCAAGGTGTTCTTGGAGCGTGTCCGATTGCAGGCGCTCGGGGAGATCAAGCCGGTCCGGTCGTCGGGACAGCGGGTGAAGCTCTCGCCGCAGGACTGGTTCGTCAAGGCCTGCCACGACGAGCTGGTCGCATTGATGGGGCCGGCGGACACCGCGCTCGAGCTCGGCGGGTCGCCCGCGATCATCCTGATGGTGGGTCTGCAGGGCTCTGGCAAGACGACCACGTCCGGAAAGCTGGCCAAGCGCCTGCTCGGCGAAGGGCACACGCCGCTGCTGGTGGCCGCCGACGTGTACCGTCCGGCCGCGGTCGATCAGCTGCGCGTTATCGGCGGGCGCCTCGATGTGCCGGTGTTCTACGAGGAGGGCATGCAGCCGGTGCAGCTCGCGGTTCAGGGCGTCGCTCACGCCCGTGCTACCGGCGCCGACGTCGTGATCATCGACACCGCGGGCCGGCTCGACATCGACGAGTCGCTGATGCAGGAGGTCGCCGACATCAAGGCGGCCGTGCGACCTATGAACACGCTGTTCGTGGTGGACGCGATGATCGGCCAGAGCGCGGTCGGCACCGCCAAGGCCTTTGACGAGCGCCTCGACTTCACAGGCTTCGTGCTCACCAAGCTCGACGGCGACGCGCGCGGCGGGGCGGCGTTGTCGATCAAGGAAGTCACGGGCAAGCCCGTCAAATTCCTGGGCCAGGGGGAGGGCCTCGATCGGCTCGAGGCGTTCCGCCCCGATGGACTCGCGCAGCGCATTCTCGGGATGGGCGACGTCGTCGGGTTGGTGTCAGACTTCGAGAAGCATGTCGACACGAGGAACGCCGAGGCCGACGCCCGCAAGATGCTCGGCGGAGAGTTCTCCTACGACGACTTCGTTCGCCAACTGCAGACCATTCGAAAGATGGGTCCGATGAGGGAGATCATCGCGAAGCTGCCGATGCTCGGTGGCATGCTCGACCAGATCCCCGAGGAGGCGCTCGACGACCGCGAGCTCGACCGCACCTTGGCGATCATCGGGTCAATGACACTGCAGGAGCGGCGAAACCCATCGGTCATGAATCCGTCCCGGATGGCGCGGATCGCGGTGGGCTGCGGCCGGGAGCCGGCGGACGTCTCGTCGCTGCACGAGCGCTTCCTCACCGCCCAGAAGATGATGAAGGGCCTCGGTTCGATGATGGGCGGGGGAATGGGCGGCATGCCTGCGTTCCCCGGAATGCCAGGAATGATGGGCGGTGCGCCCGAGCCTGCCCGCAAGACGATGAGCATCGCCGACAGGCTCGCCCGCCGCAAGAAGCAGAAGGCCGCCCGGAAGGCGCGCAAGCGCAACCGGAAGTGATCCGCGTGGTCGCACGCGCCCCCAATCACCTCGGCGATGGCGTGATGGCGCTTCCGGCCATGCGCGCGCTCGCGTCGCTGGGGACCCTGGAGATCCGTGGTCCCCGCTGGGCGCCGGTGTTGTACCGCGGCGTGGCCGACGCGATCCGCCCACCGGGTTGGCTCGACGCGAACACGGATGTGGCGGTGTTGTTCCCGCCGTCGCTGCGCGCGGCCCTCGAGGCGCGCCGGGCCCGTCGTCGGATCGGGACGCCCACCGACTTCCGGCGGCTGCTGCTCACCGACGTGGTTCATCCGCGCGTCCACCGCGGCGCCACCTTCGCCGCGCTCGCCGCTGCCGCTGGCGCACAACCCGAGGGTGACCCGGTCTTCCTGCCGGCAGCGGGCACCGAGCCGGTCGCGGTGCCCGATGGGCACATTGGACTGAACCCGATCGTCGGGGGGCGGTCCGTGCGCCAGTGGGGCGGCTTCTCGGCTCTCGCT
>Ga0316189_10000886_pt1 | contig 29958 bp, 29 predicted proteins | sample LowCovwburrow_MG_FD_204930 | JGI IMG/M metagenome (GOLD analysis project Ga0316189, IMG submission 204930) | Coastal sediment microbial communities from Maine, United States - Lowes Cove worm burrow | ecosystem: Environmental > Aquatic > Marine > Coastal > Sediment | place: USA: Maine...
CCCGAATGAAATAATCGATGCGCTGATGATGGCTTTCCCGGTGCTCGGACTGGCCAAGATTGTATGGGCTACGGAAATCCTGCTCGATATGGACATACCTGAATTCCGCCCGGACAATCTTGATGCGGAACCATGCTGGCACGATCTGGCTGCCGAAGGCGAAATTCCGCAGGAACAGGCTGCATATTTCGAAATCGACGGGCGCCATGTTTTTACCTGGCGCAAGGGCGATGACATCAATGTTTATGACAGCCGCTGCCCTCACCAGGTTACAGATATCCCCCATCTTTCACTGCAGGGAAAAACACTCACCTGCCCAAAGCACGAATGGGCATTTGATATTGAAACCGGTCAGTGCATTGCCAAGGGAAAACGCCCGCTGAGAAAATTTGAACACAAGATCGAGGGTGGTCGTCTGCTGGCTTACTGGTAGCAGTTAGCCCGCATATTGTTCGAAGGCGCACGTGGAATGATCGGGTAGTGAATGATATTAAAGAAATTACGGTAAATAAGTAGTCGCTTACCCACGTCGGAGGACTCATGAGGGGTTTGTCGAAGGGGTCTTGAACTATTAATCTCAAACAACTTTCTTTGATGCATTTGGAACGCCCCAGCTGGTATTGGTGCGTTTGAAATTGCCGCGGTACAGGCGCTGTATCCAGGGTCTATGCAGCAAACGCCACAACGGGCCGGAGATGCCCAGGCCGCGCAGAATGCGCTGACTGCCGGGAAGTATCGGTTGAACCAGTCCGGGCAGTACCCAGTTCCCTGCTTCATGGGCCTGTTGTTGTAGAAACCCCGGCAGGAAATCAGAAACCGCGGGATCAATATAAAAAGTAGGCAGCAGGCCGATATCATCAGGGCTTACCTTGCCTTCATCGATCAATGCCTGTGACAACGGTGTGCCGGGATAAAGCCGAACACCGGTCATGGCAACGACTGCTGTCGGGTTCATTATTCTCAAGGCATGGCAGGTAGTACGCACGCTCGATTCGGTTTCACCCGGCGCACCGAAGATGATGGTCTGGCACACACTCAAGCCTGCTTCCATGCAGTAACGGTTAGCCCGTTCAGCTGCTTCAGCGTCAAATGATTTTCCCAGGCGGGCCAATTGTTCATCGTCAACCGAGTCGGTACCCAGTTCAATACCCTCGCATCCCGCACGCGCCATCAATTGCGCCTGGTGGCGGTCAAGCTTGACTGGTGTGGCGTAGCAACTCCAGCGCAGATCCAGACCACGGCGCAGTATTTCTTCACAAATCGCTTCTACATGTCCACGTGGAAAATTGAGAATGGAGTCGACAAAAAAGACAGGATGTGGACCGTACTCGCGTTGCAGGGCTTCAATTTCGTCGACAGTATCGCCGGCCTCACGTGCGCGGAAACGATTGCCCTCCAGCAGTGGATACGTGCAATAGCTGCACTCAAACACACAGCCACGCTTGGTTTGTATATTACCTGTTCCACCGCGGCGGATATAACGAGCATAATCGAATGGAGCGCGAAGCGGACGCAGTCCTTCAGCCCAGTTTGTCGGCCGCTGCGGCTGTATGCTGATGCCCGCTGATGGCGCAGTGCCGGCTTCAGCCGAGACAACGCCGGGTATCGAAGATGGATCCAGCCCATGTTGCAGGGCTTGCAGCAAGGCAACAAAGGCGCGTTCACCTTCACCGGCAATGCCCCAGTCGCCATCGAGTTCACGCATGTACGCCTGTGGCAGTATGGAAAATCCCGAACCACCGAGCACGACTGGTGCACTGCTGACTGCATGCAAGGTATCGACAACTTCACGGTGTAATGCCAGGTAATCGACTGTGAGTGGATAGGCGGCATTATCGACATTGCGCAGAGACACACCGATAACATTCGGCTGGAATCGGTCAACCGTGTCACGCAGATTATCCAGTGGCTTGTGACCAAAACAAAGGTCGGCCACATCGATCTCATGGCCGGCATCTCTTACCGCGGCGGCTATATATGCCAGCCCGAGAGGAAATATCGGGTCTGGCAGATGCTCGCGATTCGCTGAAACCAGTAATACACGCATTATATACCTGGATTATTCCGGGTTAACGATCAGAATGCCTTCCATGCCCTTTTCACGATGGCTTTTCATGAATAACAGCTTGTTACTGCAATAGAAAGTATACCGACCGGCTGACAAGGGTGGCAGTTTGACTTCGACTGATTCGCCGCCCAGAAGATCGACATCAACAGCGGCCGAACCGCTGTTGGTTTCCATGGTGAAATTGTGCGGGGTAACGGAATCGGTGTTAACAAGGCGTAAAATTGCAGGCTGGTTTGCGCTGAGTTGAATCTCCTGCGGCATGAATCGGTAGTCACCCAATTTAAGATCAATTACTGGTATAGCATCATCGCTTGCATAGATCCAGCTGCCTGGAAACAGGCATGCAACTGATATGAATATATGCAGCGTTTTATGCTTGATCGATCCACGGGATGAATGGTTGTGTGAATATTCCATTTTGTATTTCCTCCTCAGGAGAAAAACGAAAGGAGCTCGAAGCGGGTTTATTTACAGCAGTATATAGACAGTCTACATAATTAACAGTTCTAACGATCCGTATTATTCTTCGGGTATGCATTAAGGCGTCGCTTATTACGAGATTATCGCGCAGAGTCTATCCGGAGTGAGTCTGGTTTACTTATGCGATTAGAAATCCAGTGACTTATATTTCAATGACTTAATGTTAATGAATTAGAGTGATCTTGCGTGTTTATATCAAGAATGATATTCATCAATTGGATCAGGGCAATAATCACGTCGTTTGCAGGTCTGGCAGTGTTCACCCAGATACAGCTGATCGACCCAGCTGGTCAGCTTCTGAATTTCCTCGAAATCGTCAAACAAAAAGCCGGCTTCGAAATTACGCTTGTCTTCATGTTTGCTGCCCATGCCTGCGCCGGTCAGATTGGGTGAGCCCACGAAGGCGATATTATTATCAATGATGACGGCCTTGGTATGTACGCGCGGGCAAAGAATCCTTTCAAACAGATCACTGTTGACCAGTTCATCGTATCGATCAAAGTCTTGCCTGAAACGCGGCCCCGGCTCTTTTGCATGAATCAGGCGAACAGCAACACCGCTTGATACAAGATTGGCGAGTAACTCAAGAAATGGCGCATAACCTGTGTACATTTCAACATGCATGTCTTTGATATCAGCGGTCACAATCCAGAGAAACTGTTTCGCTAACGGAATGCGCTGTTGTATAAGCTCCTCATAGATCTCCCGATTTAACAGTAACTGATGCATGGGTGACTTATTGAATCAATTGGTCGCCACGTTTATTTAAAAAAGCCCCTTTTCTCATTATAGGAAGACGTGGGATGATGGGTATGCGCTATTCACTAATTACAGTCAGCTTGGCCTGTCCAAACCACTTAAGAACCAGTCCCTGCATTAAACCAACATTTTCAGCACGATCAATAAAATTCATTGCCAGGTTCATCAATAGCGGGTCATTGGCCGGTAGTGCAATACCTATCGGTTCATAAGTCAACAAGGAAACGACTGACTGGAAACCGCTGTCAGGGTAGCGCTTCATGACACTCAGGCAAATCGGGAAGTCAGTTAGAAAGGCATTGGCCTCACCTTTCGCAACCATGTTTGTGCCTTTATCAACATTTTCCACGGGGATACGCCTGGCTTGAGGGAGAAGTTCTTTTACGAAATTTTCGCTGGTGGTGTCCTTTACCACAGCAATTTTTACATCTGCTTCTTTAAGGTCTTCCGGTTCGTCTGCCTGGGCAATTTCTCGTTCTTTGGTAATCAGGCACTTACCGGAGACAAAATAAGGGCCGGCAAAAGCGACTCGCATGTTTCTGTCCACGGTCATTGTCATATTAGAAAGCACAACATCAACCGTGCCTTGTTCAAGTGCAGGAATAAGTTGATCAAAAGGCAGGGATTTCAATTCCAGCTTTACATCCATGGTTTCGGCCATGGCTTTTGCCATATCAATATCAAAGCCTACGAGTTCGCCAGTCATTAATTTTTCGGACATCAATGGCATGTTACCGGATGTGCCTACCACCAGTTTTCCGGATTTCTGAATACGGGATATAACGGGTGCGCCTTCAACAGCATGCGCGCTGCTGCTGATAATGATGAAAAACAGGGTGGCACAAGCAAGAATTGAACGCGTGAGGTGAATCATATTTGTATCCCCGTGAAGATAGTTGTGATTTTTTGAAATTATTGTGGGCGCCAAACTATATGCATAAGCATTAGACGTCAACAGCTATATAGATAATTTTCTGTTGCTGGCGGGCAGCCAGGCCATTTGTTCACCCGTCCTGATAGCAGTGGTATTTATAAATAGTCGAATCCTGCAGCTGCCGGATTGAGAGAAATATTTAGCAATATCGTTATGGAAAAACCGTTGCAAGTCCGTTGCATATAATAATACGCATTAAAAACAACAAGTTATAGATATATTAAGGGCCTGTGTATATCGTATAAAAATCATCCAAAACTGGAAAAATTCTAACAGTTGGAAAATACTGGTCTATCCTTATGATTCAGGGACTTATAAACCATTTCTAATAAATACAGCCAATATTTGTAGTAAAACCGGATACTGGCCAGGATAAGTAACATTATGGATATGAGAATCGGGTAAAAAATATTTGCATGTTGAAATATGTACGAAAAGATTTCACATAATAAAGAAGTTGTACTTGAAAAGCAGGTAGAGCCGCTTTTTAAGGCAACATTATCGGGTGGATTGGCCAATATTTTTGCTGCATGCCTGGTCTACTTGTTGCTAAAGAATACTAGCCATGCGGAAAGTTCACTGTGGTTAAGTGCAGGGATTGCTATATTTTCGTTATTTCGTATTGCTGTATCAAGTCATTACATTAATAGAGCAAAGTATAAATTAAGATCATATTTATACACTCATATTATATTTACGCTCACTATAGGAATCATATGGGCAATATATGAGTTTATGCTACACAAACCAGATGATGAGGCTTTACGAAATTTTGTATTTTTAATCAATTTTGGCCTCATAACAGGGAGCATCACTACACTTTCTACATATAGAGGGGCGTACCTTGCATATTTGCTACCTCAAGCGATAGCAATATTTTCTGTGTTCATTATTCTTGGAGATGTAATTTATTACTATATGGCATTTGCATTTGTCATATTCATGAGTTTAATGATAACAACAAGTTTTAATATAAATCGTAGCCATAAAAAAGAGATAGAACTGAAGTTAAACAACAGGCAACTAATCGATGATCTTAATAAGGAGATAGGCGCTCGAGAGAGAGTTCAGTCCGAACTTGAAGATAACAAGCGTGAGCTCGAAATAAAAGTACAAGAGCGAACCAGTGATCTTGTAGAGATTAATGCCAACCTTGAGAGAGTAATTGATAAAAAAGAAACAGCCGAACAAACACTGCAATATCTTGCATATAATGATGAGTTAACGGGTCTGCCCAATAGAAATACCCTGGTCGATCGCATAGGCCAGTCAATCAAAAAGTCATCTAGAGATAAACATCAGTTTGCCATTCTGTTTCTTGATCTGGACCGGTTTAAAAACGTTAATGATAGTTTAGGACATGCCGTTGGTGATGATCTGCTGCAGCAGGTGGCTACAAGGCTGAATTCTACATTGCGTAATAATGACACAATATCACGCAACGGCGGTGATGAATTTGTTGTTGTTCTGGAAGAATTACATGACACCAATGAGGTGATCCATGTTGCTAAAAAGATCATTAGCTGTTTAACAGAAACATTTGTGATTCAGTCTCATAAGATCCATCTTGGTGTTAGCGTTGGAGTAAGTATTTACCCGCTCGATGGAGAAACACCGCTGGTGTTATTACGAAATTCAGATACGGCCATGTATCGTGCAAAAAAAGAAGGCGGAAACCAGTTTCAGTTTTATGATGAAAGTATGTCCATACAGTTACGCCACAGGCTTGAACTGGAGCATGAATTGCATGGCGCACTTGCTGATGATGAGTTTGATCTGCTTTACCAGCCGCAAATAAGCTGTCTGACAGGTGTGACTACCGGTTTTGAAGCGCTGATACGCTGGGACAATATAAAGTATGGCGAAATTCAACCAAACCAGTTTATTCCGTTGCTGGAAGAGACCGGGCTGATATATTCAGTAGGTGAATGGGTTGTATCAAACGTCGTTGACTTTATCAGTATCAATCACATCAAGGGTATTAACATTTCTATCAATCTTTCTGCTTTGCAATGTAATGATCTCGATTTTTTCAATTTTGTTAGAAACAAAATTGAACAATCGAGCATCGACCCATCTCAAATTGAGTTCGAGATAACAGAGTCACTGCTTATAAATGATTTTGATAAAACCAGACTGCTGCTTGATAAAATGCATTCAATCGGTTGTACAATTGCGCTGGATGATTTTGGTACCGGCTATACCTCAATGAATTATCTTGCGCGACTACCTATAGACATCATCAAGATAGACAAAACATTGGTGCGAGAGATTGATGTCAATAATAACCTCAGAAGCATAGTTAATGCCATTGTTACTATGAGTCAGGGCCTGGGGATCAGTAATATTTTCGAAGGCGTTGAAACTATGGCTGAATTGGCAACTATCAAAAAGATGGGTGGTGAGGTTATTCAAGGATTTCTATTCAGTAAGCCATTAAGCGCTGACGATGCCGTTAAGTGGATAGAATCGGCAGATACGGCAAAACACGCCTAGATTTTCTCGTATAAATAATGTCCTACTCCATAGCTTCTGCCCTGATTCGGGCGGAACATAGCCTTGCATAATACAAAATACCTGTTCCAGGACTCCACGTCTTCAATGGACAAATAATCCGGGAAAAGTTGATCGATCGCCTGCCAAAATCGTTTATGCCATTCGTCCAGGGTCTTCCAGTAGTTCATTCCATTAATAAACCAGCTGTCTTTTAACTGAAGATGTGTATTATGTCGTTTCAGTTCAGAGTATGGCCAGATGTGGCCACCAGGGAAGTAATCCGACATTAGCGTATTTTCTGCATTTAAAAAGTGTGGGATTGTATCAACTGATACGATGAGGTGATGAAAACATTTTCCACCTTGCTTTAATATATTATTTTGATATTTGAAAAGAAAATCAAAATTAGAAAAGTGCTCAAATGTGCCAATTGATATTACGCGATCATATGCGTTATGAGGAATTGAATTTTGACTTTTTTCATCAAAGCGTTGTTGTAGTAAGTTGAAGCGTGAGTTATCAAAATTTAAAACATTACGTATATATTCAGTTTGCGTGGTGCTGGGATTTAATCCGGTTACTGTTATATTTGGAAATACCTCAAATAAATATTTTATAAAGCCTCCAAATCCACAGCCGATATCTAAAATATTTTGACCATCCTGGATATCGGCGCGTCGAACAATTAACTTGTATTTTTCTCTTTGAGCCTGCTCTAAAGATATACGATTGTTTATTTTATCTGAAGTTGCTGATGTACCATAATATGCCATAGAGTACGCCATGTATTCCTTATCAAGAAACGCCTGATATATCTTTAAATCCTTATTGTAATGATCGATTGATCGGGTATTTGCTTCTGTATTTACAATGTCGCCTATAAAAGAGCTGGTGTTATAACTTTCCGGGGAAATATTATTTCCATGCCATCGTTCATATTCGCGTTCGAAATAACGTGTCATTTGTTTTTCAAATTTCAATAATTCTGCAGACCCATAGCAATGAATATTATGGCCAGTAATCTTCTGTATTATGTTATTGGTCATGATTCAGGAATTAATTTTCATAAATGTTTTCTGATCGCTATCACTGAGTTAAGCCCGCCAAAGGCAAATGAGTTGGAAATGGCTACATCTATCTCCCGCTCACGCGCAATATTGGGCACATAATCAAGATCACACTGCTCATCTGCAACAGTAAAATTTGCTGTTGGTGGGATTATTCCGTGATATATAGCGAGAGTAGATGCTATAAGTTCCAGTGCGCTTGATGCGCCTAGTGCGTGTCCATGCATTGATTTTGTTGAAGACACAGCAAGCTTTTTAGCGCAGTCTCCAAATACTTGATTAATGGCCGCTGTTTCTGCGATATCATTGGCCTTAGTGGCCGTTCCGTGTGCATTAATATAATCAACTTTATCAGGGGCTATGCCAGCATAATCCAGTGCATTAATTATTGCACTTGATATACCTGTAACGTCGGGCCTCGTGATGTGCCCGGCATCAGACGTCATTCCACAGCCGGCAAGCTCTGCATAGATTCGGGCACCACGTGCTTTAGCGTGTTGTTCCGACTCCAGCACCACCATTCCGGAGCCCTCACCTAATACGATACCGCTACGATCAGCACAGAATGGACGACAGGTATCATGTGTTGCTACCCTTAAGGCTTCCCATGATTTAAGAAGACCAAAAGTGAATGGAGCGTCAGAAGCGCCAACCAGGGCAACTTCAACCATTCCTGACTGAATCATCGTACAGCCTTGAATAATTGCGTGTGAGCCGGAAGCGCAGGCGCTGGCAAGTGCGAATGTCGGTCCTTTAATGCCAAGGTGCTTGCTCACCATGCTGGCGGCGGCGCTCGGCATGCCCTTCGGTATAGTCAGTGGATGCGCACGTGAGCGCTGTTGCTTGTATAGTTGATCATAGGTGGCTTCATCTGTGTGTTTCCCGCCGCAGCCACTGCCGATAATTGCTGCTGCCCGGGTGATACTGTCTTCTCCGCTACTCAGACCAGCATCGTCGACTGCCTGCCTGGCGGCAATAACTGCTAACAGGGAAAAACGATCTAATAAGATGAGGTCGTCAGAAGAGAAATGGTATTCAGGATCAAACTCTGGAACCACGGCGCCTATGGATATTTTTATATCTTCGATGGGCAGATCTAACGGTTTGATAGCAGATTGCCCTGCTATTAATGCTTGCCAGAACGTAGTCGTGTTTAAACCCAGCCCTGAGACCGCACCCAATCCTGTGATTACAACCCGGCGATTCATTGAAACAAGCTCAAAATGCGTTGCTTAACAGTTAGCAGTTTCCAGCTTATCCAGAATATCATTGACTGTAACGATAGATGAAATAAGCTCATTGGGGATTTCTGTATTAAAGGCTTCTTCGAGTTCAAACAGCACGGTAATCGCTTTTAATGAATCAATGCCCAGTGCCTCGAGTTTGGTTTCAGGCGTGATATCTTCAACATTGCAATGTGCTGTTTTCGCAATGATTTCCGCAACTCTATCAAATGCCATAGTTATTCTTCGGATAATTATTATTTATACAACATCCCAACTATCAGCTGAGCCAAGCTCAGGATTTTTCAATCCCGTCTATTCCATTAATCCGTAGCGATTATTCTCCCCCTTGGGTACAACGACAAATTCTTTACAATTTGTTTACAATATTCTTTACACTTTTTCTGACATCCTCGTTTTCATAGTACTGATTCGAATATCATACGTCTAGAACTATTTTCATAAAATTCAGTGAGATTCGGAATTTTTATATATAAAAATATAATTTGCTGTATTGGTCAAAAATTGTCATGATGTGAGACTTAGTCATGTCAGTTTTATAAAAAAACAGGTGGTAATAATGAAACTTGTACATGGAACACCGGGTGGTATACCGCAAAGGGAAATCAAGCCGCAATCAGAGTTCACCCAGTTTACGACGCGCTACGAGCCAGAAACCAGTTCTATCTGGTGCTGGATGCAGCCTGAGCCCAGGCCCTGCCTGAATGCTGCTCTGATCGAGGAGCTATTTCAGTTACAGCAACAGCTCTCCACGACTTATAACAAGCAGAAATCCGGTGTAGTCTGGCCGTTTCGGCACCTGGTCCTGGCTTCGAAAATACCTGGAATCTACAACCTGGGAGGCGACCTGGAGCTTTTCAAGCAATGCATTACTGATGGGGATGAAAAAACGCTCAGGGCATATGCGTACAAGACCATTGACCTGATGATACGTAATATCAATAATCTTGACCTGCCGATTACCATGGTTTCACTGGTACAGGGACAGGCGCTCGGTGGCGGTTTTGAAACGGCCCTGTCATGCGATGCGATTATCGCCGAGCGTAGCTCCCAGCTGGGATTCCCGGAAATACTCTTTAACCTGTTCCCCGGCATGGGTGCGTATAACCTGCTCGCACGCAGGGTGGGACCTGCACTGGCAGAACGCATTATCCTGAGTGGAGAAACATACACGGCAGGCGAGCTCTATGACATGGGCGTGATCGATGTGCTGACTGAAGACGGTGAAGGCATTCTGGCGACAAAAGAGTATATGAGTAGTCACAACCGATCTCACAACACCATTCGTGCGATGAAAAAAATTCGTCAGATCGTACACCCGATCACGAAGCAGACCTTCTACGATATCGTCGACATCTGGGTTGAAGCAGCGTTGGATCTCAGCGAAAAAGATTTGGCTAAACTGGATCGTCTGCTGCAGTTACAAAAGAACATGAAAAACAGCAAGGCCATCAGGGAAAACAAAATAGAAAAAACGCCGCGACATGGCGAATGGCGGAAAATATCGGACGTGGAATTTCCTCTGACCACTCATCTTGGCGAGGAAGTGCCGAAAAACAGAAGGAAGAGTGATGGTCGAAGGCGACCTGATGCGGTGACTGAAGAAGAGTCGTAGTGCAACGTCTATCAGTTAAATTTTACTGGTTCCGGCTTTATGCTGTAAGTTCTCGCATGGTCGGTGAACAGACCGATGATGGTAGTTGAACATCCCGTTTTCTCGCAAAGGCGCAGAGAACGCAAAGGAAGATAAATAAAACGATACTGCCTTTTTAAAAATACATGTCAGCTCTGCGTTCTCCTCGCCTCTGCGAGAGTAAATTCCTAAAGAATTTTTCTATATGGCCAATCCCGGCTGTACTGACAGAAGATCATAGAGCGGGTTTGAATTAATTTGATACAGGCATCAGATTAAATCCTGACTATTACACTCAAATAGACAGTGAGAACACGTCTTCGAGTATTTGCCCCGTTACTTCCAACTCATGCTGTTGCTTGAGATAGCGGGCAAATTCTTCGATCGTTGCGGGTGGTGTTTGCATGCTCTCCAGTATGCTGCGAAGGTCCTCCAGAACGGCCCATGGGTATATTATCCAGCGCCATTCATGGACAATTTCGGCGTAATAATTCGGTATATAACTGGATACGATTTTGTGATGCAATGCGGCTGTGTTCAATTCCTCAGGTTTGCCTTTTTCCAGCAGATGCCGTATGGCTACTTCAAAGCTGTCGCCGGTATCACTGACGTCATCAATCAACAGCACGCGTTTGCCGGTTATATCAGCAGACAGCGGATAGCGTAGTATCGCAGACTTTTCCTTGTGCACACCGTGGTAGTGTTCGATCTTGATAACATCGAGGTCAAAAACATCCAGGTAATCACAAATAACGCGTGCAGGTATACAGCCACCGCGGCTGATTGCAACAATAATCTCTGGCTGGAATGATGCTTTATACATTGCCAGGGATAGCTTGCGTGCAAGTTCATAAAAGTGTTCCCATGTAATGAGTTCACAACGGCTGCTTTTTATCATGGACTATATCTCCTTATTCACTGTTCACTGCCGTCCCTGTGCCAGATTAACTTGCCGTTTCGGTATACTTCCCTGATGCGATGCAATGGGATGGTGCGTGTTATCCCCATGTCGTCAACCAGTTCGAAATCAAAATGATCTTGTTTGTCAAAAAACAGCTCTTTCAGTGGAACCTTGATAACGCCATCTTCAAAACGATCATGGTAAGCGATGATGAATTCGGCATGACCGAATTCACCGTCCCATTTAATTCGTTTCAGCAAATCATGTATCGGAATCATTTTATTCGTGCTGTAAACTGCTTGACGTAGGAGCGGCTTTAGCCGCGAATCTTACTGTCCATTATCAGTTATTCACTGTTCATTAGGCGCCACACTGCATACGGCCGCCCTATCCTTTGCATTAACTTGCTCAGACTGAAGGCCCGTGCATCTTCGGCAATCAGCATGCCATCTATGTAGACTTTTACAACGGGTAAACTGAACACGCGGTGTTGAGCACAAATTTCAGGGGACGCCTCGCAATCAACATAAACAGCACGCATGTCCGGAAAATGCTCATCCAGCAGGGAGATCAGTTGCGGGCGTAATGTGTGACAAACATTGCAATGCTCACCGCCAAAGAGGATAAAGAGTGCACCCTCTGCTTTGATCTGTTCAAGGCTATCCAGATCAGTAATGGCCTGCATTTCAACTCTATTACCAGACATTTATAAGCTTACGTATACATTGGCCGACCAAGATTACACTCCGTTTCATCCGGGCTACAATTATTCATTATTCATTATTCACTATTCACTGTTTTTTCAAGCCCCTCACTCATCAGCGGCCGCATTGCAGTCAGCAGGGACTTGAACAACAATTTGTTCTGCGCTTCCTCGGCGGCGAGTAATTCCTTCATATGCTGGCGTTGTGTCGGCATCGAAAAACAGGCGGGACAGGAGTCGGCAATCACAGGCAGCTCGTTTTTTTGCGCGAAATCGCGCGTCAGTCGTTCGCGTGCATAAACCAGTGGCCGGATGATGCGCAAATCACCGTCATCATTCACGTAATGTGCTTTCATGGTCTTGAGTCTGCCGCCGTGAAATGCCGACATCAGGAAACTTTCCGCCAGGTCATCCAGGTGCTGCGCCAGCGCAATCACGTTGAAGCCGTTGTTGCGTGCCGTGCTGTACATTACGCCACGCTTGATGCGCGAGCAGAAAGCGCAATATGAATTCTTTCCCATATGTTCCTTCGCCATGTCCATGATGGGTTCGCGTTTGTAATGGTATTCAACGTCCAGCCCGGCGAGATATGGGATCATCGACGACGGATCAAAGTCGCCCGCCATTGGATCAACCGTCATCGCGGCCAGCTCGAACTTCACCGGTGCGCGTTGCTGCAGGTAATGCAGCACGTGCAGCAGCGTCAGTGAATCCTTGCCGCCGGACAGCCCGAGCAGGATTCGGTCACCCTCGCGGATCATGTTGAAATCACCGATCGCGCGACCGGTGAGCGATGCGAGAGTTCTGGATGGTTTTATGAATTCAGCCATGGGATGCAATAATGCCAGAAAATGGCGCAACAGGCAGGCTGGTCAGCAATTTACTCTCGCAGAGGCGCAGAGAACGCAGAGATTACATCCGTTTTTCACAAAGAGAGTATCGTCTTGTTTATTTTCCTTTGCGTTCTCTGCGCCTCTGCGAGAAAACAGGATGTTAAAGCTCCAGCGTCGGCTGATTTATCGGCCAGGCGAAAACATGCTATAAATGTCAGATTAAGTCGGAACCAGTACAGATAAAGATATTTTTAAGCGTCTATATATCTGTGTTTATCTGTGTTCATCTGCGGACATATTTTAATGCCCACTAAGGGTGGTCGCTTACGGATTATCCCCGTTCTGTATTCATTTTTACGCGGAATAAGATATAGTCCACGCCATGCTGCTTGACCTGACTCCCATTCAAATGCTGCTGGTTGCCCTGCTCTTTCTCTGGGCCGGCTTCGTCCGCTCCGGGCTTGGTTTTGGTGGTGCCGCGCTGGGTCTGCCACTAATGCTGTTTATCGAGCCTGATCCCCTTACCTGGCTACCCATCATCGGCACCCACCTGCTGTTCTTTTCCAGTCTCACACTGCGTACCCGGCTGAACAACGTCGACTGGGGCTATCTGAAGCAATCTTCGGTACTGGTCGTGCCAGCTGCGCTGGTCGGCGTACTCGGCCTGGTCAGCCTGCCGACGATGTGGCTGCTGGTGTTTATCTACTCGATCTCGCTGTTCTATGCTTGTATCTGGCTGCTTAACTGGGCCATTGAAAGCCATAACCCGGCGCTGGATAAATTCCTGCTATTACTTGGCGGCTACGTTGCCGGTACCTCGCTCACCGGCGCGCCGTTGATGGTTGCCGTGTATATGCGTAATGTCTCAAAAGAGCAGCTGCGCAATACCCTCTTCGTCCTGTGGTTCACACTGGTGACCATCAAGATGTCAGCGTTCGCGGCACTCGGCATTAACCTGCACTTTCTTACCGCGTTGGCATTGCTGCCAGTCGCTGCTATCGGGCATGTGGCCGGGCTGAAAACCCATGAAATGATCCTGAAAAACGACCAGGCCTTCAAGCGCTGGGTTGGCAGTGGCCTGATGCTGGTGAGTCTGCTGGGTTTGTGGAAGCTCTATCATTAAAGTGGTCTGCCACTTGTCCCTCACCACAGAGTTAAAAGCGCTATAGCACGCTTAAATCTTTTGCCACACGCGTAAATGCCTCCACTGCTTTATCCAGGTGCTCCTGATTATGCGCCGCAGAAATCTGCACCCGAATGCGTGCCTTGTCCCTGGGCACCACCGGGTAGGAAAAACCGATCACGTAGATGCCCTGCTCCAGCAACATGCTGGCCATGGTCTTGGCCAGCGCTGCATCGTACAGCATGATTGGCACGATCGGATGGTCGCCTGGCCTGATGTCGAAGCCGGCCGCTGTCATGGCTTCACGGAAATAGCGCGTATTGGCATGCAGCCGGTCACGTAATTCGGTAGAGCCTGATAGCAGTTCAAATGCCTTGATGCCGGCAGCAGCGAGCGCAGGCATCATGGTGTTGGAAAACAGATAAGGTCGTGAGCGCTGGCGCAGCAGGCCGACCACCTCCTGGCTGCTGGCAGTAAAGCCGCCGGATCCACCGCCCATCGCCTTGCCCAGGGTGGAGGTATAAATATCGATCTGCTGCATGACGTTGTGGTACTCGGCCGAACCGCGGCCGGTTGCACCGATTACGCCGGTTGCGTGTGAGTCATCCACCATCAGCAGTGCATCATATTTGCCGGCCAGTTCCACAATGGTATCAAGCCTGGCAATGTCACCATCCATGCTGAACACGCCATCGGTGGCAATCAGCCGGGTGCGGCATGATTGCGCCTGCTGTAACTGTTCTTCGAGTTCAGCCATATCCGCATGTGCATAACGAAAGCGTTTTGCCTTGCACAGGCGCACACCATCGATGATGGAGGCATGGTTGAGGGCGTCGCTGATGATGGCATCATTTTCATCCAGCAGGGTTTCGAACAGGCCGGTATTGGCATCAAAACACGAACTATACAGAATGGCATCCTCGGTACCGAGGAATTCAGCAATTGCACTTTCCAGTTGCTTATGCAGGTCCTGGGTGCCGCAGATAAAACGAACCGATGCCATGCCGAAGCCGTGGTCACGCAAGGCCTGGATAGCGGCATCAACAATGCTTTCGTGGTTGGCCAGGCCCAGGTAGTTGTTGGCGCAGAAGTTAAGCACCTCACCGGCTTGCCGGGTTTTGATCAGCACACCCTGTGGTGTGGTAATCACACGTTCGTCTTTATACAGCCCCTGCTCGCGAATGGATTTCAATTCATCACTATAACGCTGGCTCAGCTTCGACATGGCTCAGGCCTCCCAGTCCAGAATTACTTTACCGCATTTGCCGGAATGCACGATTTCAAACGCCTGCTCAAATTCACTGACCGGAAAGCGATGGGTAATGATGGGTGAAATATCGAGCCCACTGCGTAGCAACTGTGACATCTTGTGCCAGGTTTCGAACACCTCGCGGCCATACACACCTTTAAGATGCAGGCCCTTGAATATAACCGTATCCCAGTTGATCTCGGTTTGTGGTGGCAGGAAACCGAGCAGTGCTATATAGCCACCATGGTACATGGCATCGAGCATGTCTCTGAAGGCTTCAGGATTGCCGGACATCTCAAGGCCGACATCGAAACCGTTAGACATTTTCAATGCGTGCATCATTTCCGTCATACCTTGATGTGCCGAATTGAGCGTATATTTGATTCCAAGCTTTTCAGCCAGCTCAAGTCGGTACGGATTGATGTCGCTGATCACCACATGACGAGCGCCAATAAAACGGCACACTGCTGCGGCCATGATGCCAATCGGACCGGCACCGGTAACCAGTACATCTTCGCCGGTAACGTCGAACGATAATGCGCAATGAACGGCATTACCGAATGGATCGAGAATGGCGGCAATGTCTGACTGGATATCATCATGCACCGGCCACAGATTCACTGCCGGCATCACCAGGTACTCGGCAAAAGCGCCGTCGCGCCCCCCGCCGATACCCACCGCATCAGTGCACAGGTGGCGCCTGCCTGCGCGGCAGTTGCGACAGTGGCCGCAGGTAATATGGCCTTCTGCTGTTACGCGGTCACCCACGGCATAGCCGCTAGCACCGTGACCGAGCTCGACGATCTCGCCGACGAACTCATGCCCAATAATGCGGGGTGTTTGAATGTTGCGTTGTGCCCAGTCGTCCCAGTTATAGATATGCGCATCGGTACCGCAGATGCCGGTTTTATCAATCTTGATCAGCACCTCGTTGGTACCTGCGCTGGGAACAGGTACTTGTTCCAGCCAGATGCCGGGTTCGGCGCGTGACTTCACCAATGCCTTCATGGTTTCCACAGATGCTGAGCCTCTGATGAAATGATTAGCCAAAGATAACGAAACTGTACCGGCAATTTATCACGGTGGTTAATGTATTGCCGCTTTTCGTTCTTCATGATGGCTGTTTTATAAATATTGCTCTTTGCTTCGAGCATTGCTCGAAGCCGCTAAAACCATCAGGTAATGATTCGTGGCCGCCAATGATTAATGCGCCGCCATCAACCAGGCTGTTGCGAATATGTCCCAATATCTCTAGCTGCAGTGCGTATTCAAAATAGGTGAATGCCATGTTGCGACACAACACGATGTGAAACGGGCCGGCGTCAAGCTGGTCGCGTATATCCTGCTTGATAAAGTTCACCCTGGAGAGAAAGTGAGTATGAAGACAATATTCATTTCCCAGCTGGGTGAACGATGACTGCAACCAGTCTTCAGGCAATGCCTTGACGCTGCTATAGCAATAACAGCCACGTCTTGCCCTTTGTAGCAGGATTTCATCAATATCTGTGGCAGTGATATGTATATCAAGTTGCGGAAAATCCTTGCCCGCATCTTTGTCCCAGATCAGCGCAAGGGTGTAAGCTTCTTCACCCATGGCGCACCCCGCGCTCCAGCCGCGTAACAGGGGGGCGCGGGCAGCAATCGCAGTCTGAGCCACGGCCGGCAGGACATGATGACGTATATGTTCCAGCACTACCTTGTCGCGGTAAAAGCGGGAGACCGTGACCCGACATGCATGATCGAGAATGGGCCACTCTTCTTCATGGCTTTGCAGGTATTGCCGATAGGCGTCAACATCAGTTAATTGCAGGTCACTGATACGTCGCTGAATTCGCTTGCACACCTGTTTTCGCACCCTGCGAAAGCCAGGCCAGCGCATATGCAGTTGCGGCAGCACCCATTGTAAAAACCGGACACAGATTTCATCTTCCATTTATATTATTTATGCAGCCCGGATGAAACAATACGGAATCCGGGAAATCCGATCCGGATAAATGTAACCTGGTTCCCGCTACCTTCTCACCCAGCGATGTGATGTTTCCCCACACGTTGTACAGAGCTTGCTTGCGGGCCTTCATCGCCCTGCTCTTCCGAATAGCGAACCTCGCTGCCGACTTCGAGTTTGGAGAATTCGTCTTTGAGGACGCTGTTCTGGTGGAAATAGATCGATCTCCCATCCGGGGTTTCTATGCGGCCATAACCCTCTTCAGCAAATATATCGGAGATGTGACCATGGGGTGGCGCCTCGTGAGCCTTCACTTTCTGATGCGATTTTCTCTGGTGGTCCTGTAGTTGCCTGCGCGCCGCATCGAAACAATCACGAATGGCCACGTAAATATCCTCATGCGAGTGGTCAATGCCATGATCACGGCTGGCCACGATCTCGCCACCTGGCACTGAAATATCGGCTGAAACATGGTACAGCGTGCCCTTGTGCTGGTGTTTATTGATCATTTGTACAACAACGCGACAGCTCATGATTTCAGAAAATTGCTCCAGCTTTTCAGCCTTTTCACGCACGGCTTTTTCAACCGCGTCTGAGTGCTCCATATCGCGAAAAGTAATCTGTAATGGTATTTTCATAGTTATTTTCCTCATCTGAAAAATAAACCTTATCCTACATATTAAACATATCACGCCGTTTAAACAGAACGAATTGACATAAAGCAATAAATGTTGACTTGTCATTATGCGATCCAGAGGCCTCATTCCCGGCTTCCTGACCTCAATCCTGTTGCAACTCGCCACTGGCCCGGCATCATTTTGAAATATAATGTCCTGATCTCATAAGAATACATCCGCTGCCCGTGAAAGAAACAATGACCAGTTTCGTGATTTATGCCGTTATCGGCCTGCTGCTGCTGAATGGCCTGATGTATTTCCAGCAAAAGCACATGATTTTTTACCCGATGAGTAAACTGTATCAAACGCCAGCCCAGTGGGACCTGGATTACGAAGATGTGACACTTCAAACAGCAGATAATGTTCAACTGCATGGCTGGTATGTCCCTCATCAGCAGTCAGAAAATGTGCTGCTGTTCTTTCATGGCAATGCAGGCAATATCTCACACCGTCGTGAATCGATAGAACTGTTTCATCGCCTTGGCCTGAATGTCTTTATCATTGACTACCGCGGTTATGGCCAAAGCGAAGGAAGCCCTAGCGAGCAGGGATTGTACCGCGATGCAACCGCAGCCTGGCGTTACCTTACAGAAGAAAAAGGTTTTGATCCTGATGATGTCGTGATTTTCGGGCGCTCCCTGGGCGGTGCCGCGGCAGCGAAGCTGGCATCCAGGGTTCAGGCACGTGGCCTGATACTGGAATCAACCATGAGTTCAGCCAGGGATTTTGCCAGGGCAGTGTTCAAAATCTTATCCCGCCTGGTCGTGATGCGTTATGACTTCAATATTGCGCAGTACATCCAGCACGTGAATTACCCTGTGCTTGTGTTGCACAGTCCGGAGGATGAAATCATGCCGTTTCACCTGGGTGAGAAGGTTTATGATCTGGCGAATGAACCAAAACGCTTTGTACACATGCGAGGTGACCACAACAATGGCTTCCTGCTGAGCCAGCCGGAATATCAACAGGAGCTTGATCGCTGGTTGAAAACCTTGTGAGTCGACTGTATCAACAGTCGCCGAAGCAGTTGTTTGTGGCGTGTGGATGATAAGGCGATAGATATTTACTCTCGCACAGGCGCAGAGAATAATTACAGGTACAAGGGACGAGTAACGAGGGACAAGGAAAAACAAAGACGATATTCACCCTTCTCCCTCTGGGAGAGGGCTGAGGTGAGGGAGCACTAAGACGTCGCCTGAATGAAATGTAAACAAATTTCATGACATACCTCGGATACTGCGATGCTGCATCCGGGCTACAAACAACAATATTTTCTCTGCGTTCTCTGCGCCTCTGCGAGAAAACAGCTTGTAAAACCTCCAGCATCGGCTGATTTATCGGTCAAGCGATAACGAACCGCAACTGCCAGATAAAATCCTGACTATTACATATTAGACCTGGTGGCCGGGATTAGCTGTCCACTTGTTTGAATGACTGGACCAGGCTCTGACACTGCTTTTCCAGCTCTGCACATGTTAGCGTAACCTGGTCATAGTTCTTATTACCTGCCTGGGTGTACATCTGAAGAGCGATCTCGGTGATTTGAGGAAATCCCATAGCTCCACCTATGCCCTTAAGATCATGTGATTTATCTTTTACCAGGGCCCAGTTTTCCATACGTACGGCTTCGGAGAGCTCTTTCACCATGTCAGGCAATTCCTGTTTGAATCGCTCGACAATAGCGAGGTATCTCGGGCTGTTATAGAAATCTTTGCTCATGTCGTTATCTTCAGTGTTGCTCTCAAGTTGGGAAAAGGCCAGCCGTTTCATTGGCTTCAACCGCGAATAGAACTTTTGACTGATCGTTATTCATTGCGCTGCAGCCAGACCGTCAATAACAGCATTCAAGGTGGCACTCGGGCGCATGACTTTCAATATCAGCTCCTTGTCAGGACGGTAATAACCACCAATATCAACGGGTCTGCCCTGCACCTCATTCAGCTCTGCAACGATCTTCGCTTCATTGTCAGCGAGCTGTTGTGCAACCGGCGCAAATACCGCTTTTAATTCTTCATCCTCATTCTGTTCAGCCAGGGCCTGTGCCCAGTACAAGGCCAGGTAAAAATGGCTGCCGCGGGTGTCGAGTTCACCGACCTTGCGTGAAGGCGATTTATTGTTGTTCAAAAACTGACTGTTCGCTTTATCAAGTGCGGCCGCAAGCACCCGTGTTTTATCACTGCCGGTCTTCTGTGCCAGGTCTTCGAGTGAAACAGCCAGCGCCAGGAATTCACCAAGTGAATCCCAGCGCAAATGGTTCTCCGCCAGGAGTTGTTGCACATGCTTGGGCGCAGAGCCACCGGCGCCGGTCTCAAACAATCCGCCACCAGCGAGCAATGGCACTATCGATAACATTTTTGCACTGGTGCCCAGTTCCAGAATCGGGAATAAATCGGTTAAATAATCACGCAATACATTGCCAGTGACTGAAATGGTGTTCTCACCCGCGTTTACCCGTTGCAAGGTGTAGCGTATGGCTTCAACCGGCGACATGATTTTTATTTCCAGACCGCTGGTATCGTGGTCTTTCAAATATGTTTCGACTTTATTGATCAGGTTCGCATCATGCGCACGATTTTTATCCAGCCAGAAAACAGCGGGCTGGCCGGTCAGTCTTGCGCGATTAACCGCTAACTTGACCCAGTCCTGAATCGGCAGGTCTTTTGTCTGGCACATACGCCAGATGTCGTCCTGCTCTACCTTATGCTCAAGCAGAATGTTGCCGGTTGCATCGCTGACGCGCACCGTGCCATTGGCAGGAATCTCAAAAGTTTTATCATGCGAGCCGTATTCTTCCGCTTTCTGCGCCATCAGGCCGACATTGCTGACATTGCCCATCGTGGCGACATCAAAGGCGCCGTGTTGCTTGCAGAAATCGATCACAGCCTGGTATATACCGGCGTAATTACGATCAGGAATCATCGCCTTGGTGTCATGCAGCTTGCCATCCGGGCCCCACATCTGGCCTGACGAGCGCAGTGCAGCAGGCATCGATGCATCGACAATCACATCGCTGGGCACATGCAAATTGGTAATGCCCTTGTCCGAGTTCACCATCGCCAGTTCCGGACGTGTCCGGTACACCGCCTGAATATCGTCTTCAATCTCCTTGCGCTGGTCATCCGGCAGCTCCGCAATTTTTGCGTACACATCACCCAGACCATTGCGGGTATCGACACCCAGTTTTTCAAAAGTGGCTGCGTGTTTTTCGAATACATCTTTGTAATAAACGCTCACTGCATGACCGAAAATAATCGGGTCGGACACTTTCATCATGGTTGCTTTCATGTGCAATGAAAGCAGTACACCCTGTGCCTTGGCATCCCGGGCGGCCTGTTCAAAAAAACTACGCAGCGGCTTGCAGCTCATCACAGAAGCATCGATCACTTCGCCTTCGAGCACGGGCACTGTTTGTTTCAGTACGCGGGTTTCACCATCATCGCCCACCAGCTCGATTTTCACCTCGCCGGCTGATTCAATAACTGCAGATTTCTCGCTCGAATAAAAATCACCGTCACTCATGGATGCGACATGTGATTTCGAATCAGGCGACCACGCACCCATCGAATGTGGGTGTTTCTGTGCATATTCCTTCACCGGGCCGGCCACACGACGGTCCGAGTTGCCTTCACGCAATACCGGGTTGACGGCGCTGCCTAAAACTTTAGCGTAACGTGTCTTGATGCTTTCCTGTTCTGCATCGGCTGCTTCCTCGGGATAATCCGGGATATCGTAACCCAGTTGCTGTAATTCCCTGATAGCGGCATTCAACTGGGGGATGGATGCGCTGATATTGGGCAATTTGATGATATTTGCTTCGGGTGTTTTCGCCAGTTCGCCAAGCTCGGCCAATGCGTCACCCTGTTTTTGTTCCGCCGTTAAATTATCCGGGAAGTTAGCAATAATCCGGCCTGCCAGCGAAATATCGCGGGTTTCAACAGCAATGCCAGCCGCCTTTGTATAGGCCTGCACGATGGGTAAAAAAGAATATGTTGCTAAAGCCGGTGCTTCGTCCGTTTCGGTGTAAATAATTTTGGATCCTGGCATTGTCTGAGTCTCTGGAGTGTCGTTATTAGGGGCTTGCCCGCGAGGGCGCACATTATATTTCAGATTGGGAATGGGTTCACTATCCAGCTGTCATCGCCTGCAACGCTTCACTTATGGCGCCCGACTTAATACCGCTGTGTAAACGGGGATGCATCACTGTTCACTAAACCCGTCGTAGGCTGTTCAAATTACAAATACCTTCCATGGTATTTGCCCCTTCGGGGCCAGCTAAAGCTGTTCAAATTCATTCCTGATGAATTTGTCGTTCCAATCGAATTTAGTCGCTGCGCTTCATCCAGGCTACCACTATGTGAACGGGGATGCTCCACTGCCCACTGTCATTTTTCCAGGTCCAACGCCGTATCGATATCAACAAGCACCCCGGCATCATCGGTATCGATTAAAGCTAACCGGTCCGCATTCTGCTCAAGGATATCGCGTGCACCGGTATCACCATCCAGTGCGCAGAGTGCATCAAAGAAGCGGTTACTGAAAGCAACCGGATGACCTCGCCGGCCCTGATAATGGGGCGCCGCCAGGGCCGCGCCGGTACGTAGCGCATCGACGAGCTGCGACGTGGTCGACGCCGTGACGTAGGGCATGTCTGCGGGCAGCAGACACCAGCCATCGCTGTGTGAAGTCGCATTAACCGCACAGGCAATGGAATAGCCCATTCCGCGCTCTGGCTGCGGGTTAAGCACGCAGTCAACACCGAGTGTGTGCAACCCGGTTTGCAACGCCTCGTCATCAGCACGCACTACTGCAACAACGCGGTCACAGGGAGACAATGCAGCCGCACTGTGAGCGATCAGCGCTTGACCATCGATTTCATGAAGGAGTTTGTTGGCACCAAAGCGGGTACTGAAGCCGGCTGCAAGCAGCACCCCGGTAATGTCAGCCATGCTGTGCTTCGGCCCGGGTCAACTGCTGGACGCGATGGTTGCGTGCCTGGATCAGGGCCGCGGTGATCGCAATGGCAATCTCGGCCGGTGTATGGCTGCCGATATCCAGTCCGACGGGGCCATGCAACTGTGCCAGTTGCGAGCCATTGAGCCCGAGCTTTTGCAGCCGCCTGATCCGCGCGTGCTGGTTCTTGCGTGAGCCCAGCGCACCGATATAAAAGGCATCGGTCTTCAGCGCCGCTGCCAGTGCCTTGTTTTCCAGCACCGGGGTGTGGGCCAGCGCCAGCACAGCGCTGTGTGAATCGGGCGCAAACCCGGCTATCAACTCGGCTGGCGGCATGGTGATAAATTCAGTGCCATCCACTTCCCAGCCGCTGGCATACTCAGGGCGCGAATCACAAATCGTTACCGCGTAGTCGAGCGTCAGCGCGAGCTGGGCCACGCGGCGGCTCAGTTCACCGGCGCCGATAATCAGCAGGCGCCAGCCCGGCCCGAACACCTTGACCAGGTTGTCATCGTCAAACTCGAAATCATCGCTGGTGGCTGCAGCGTGCAAACTGGATTCGCCCGTGTTCAGGCATACGCGTCGGCTGATACGCTGCCGCGCATCCACACTGTCGAGCACCCGGCGCAACTGCGGCGCTGCGTCGAGGTATTCAACGACAAGCTGCAAACGCCCGCCACAGGGCAGCCCGATGCGGTCCGCTGTTGCGGTATTGATACCATACTCAATCAGCCGGGGTGGTTGCTGCTCGAATTCGCCGCGCAGTGTGCGCTGAACCAGGTCATCTTCGATACAGCCGCCGGAAACAGAGCCCACAAAGCGGCCATCCGCATGAATAACCATCAGCGCACCGGGCCGCCTGGGTGCCGAGCCCCAGGTGCGGGCCACCGTTACCAGGGTGACGGCGGCGCCTTCGTCCAGCCAGTCAACGGCGGCACGCAGAACTTCGCTGTCGGTGCTGCGGTCCATCAGCTATCTAGCCGAATGGGCAGGCTGCGCACCGGTTTACCGGTGAGGGCAAACACCGCATTGGCCACTGCAGGCGCGGTGGGCGGAACGCCGGGTTCACCCACACCGCCGGGCGCCTGTTCGCTGTCAATAATATGCACATCGATGTCGGGGCATTCTTCCAGGCGCAGCAATGGATAGTCATCAAAATTGCCTTGCTGTACCTGGCCGCCGGCGATAGTGATCTCGCCTTTCAAGGTGGCGGTGAGGCCATACACGATAGCGCCTTCCATCTGGGCGCGTATGCTGTTCGGGTTCACTGTCATGCCGCAGTCCACTGCGCAGGTCATGCGATGCACGCGCACGGCGCCCTTATCGATGGAAACTTCCGCCACCATCGCGACATAACTGGCGAAGGATTCGGCAACGGCAATACCTCGTGCACGCCCCGTTGGCAGCTTTTTGCCCCAGCCCGCTTTCTTCGCGGCGAGCTTGATCACGCCTGTATGTCGCAGATGATCTTTCATCAGTTCGAGCCGCGTTTTGAACGGATCGCGCCCGGCCAGTTTTGCCAGCTCATCGAAAAAGCACTCGGTGACATAGGCATTCTGCGAACTGCCGACCGAGCGCCAGAAGCCTACCGGCACCGGCGTGTTCGACATCGCATAGGTTACGCGCTGGTTGGCGATGGCATAGGGAATGTTTTTCGCACCTTCGGTGCTTGACCAGTCGCGCCCGTCACCCTCGCTGCCGGAAACACGCGCCATAATCGACGGCCCGGCAATACGGTGCTCCCAGGCAACCATCTTACCTTTGGCGTCGATGCCTCCGCGCAGAACGTTATACGTTGATGGCCGGTACTGGTCATGCATGACGTCGTCTTCACGGCTCCAGATCACTTTAACCGGCTGGCCCGCGATTTTTGAACACTCCACCGCATCGGTAATGAAATCCTGCTCAGAGCGTCGGCCAAAGCCGCCGCCAAGAAAGGTGGTGTGGACTCTGACATTTTCACGCGGCAGGCCGGTTATGCGCATGGCCGTGTTCTGTGTCGAAGTCTGGCCCTGGGTCGGTGCATAGACATCGCAGCCATCGCTGCGCACATCGGCCGTGGCGTTCATCGGCTCCATGCAGACGTGCGCCTGGTAGGGTACGGTATACACCGCTTCCAGGGTTCTGGCCGCAGCGCCAAGCGACTTTGTGATGTCGCCGTCGTCGCGCTCGGTTAAGCCGCTGTCCACGGCGGCTTTGAACTGTGCCTCGATGCCTGCCGAGTCCAGGTTTGCATTAGTGGCGGTATCCCACTCGATACTGAGTGCATCGCGCCCCTGTTTCGCCGCCCAGTAGTGATCGGCAATAACCGCGACTCCGGTACTGATGGCTTCGACCCGTTTCACCCCGGGTAGCGCAAGCGCTTTGCTGGCATCGAAGTGTACCATCCTGCCGTCCTTAACCGGGCAGCGCGCCACGGTGGCGGTGAGCATATCAGGCAGTTCCACGTCGATACCGAACACGGCTTTGCCATTGACCTTATCGGGGGTGTCCAGCCGGGGTATCGATTTTCCGATCAAAACAAACTCGTCGGGCTCTTTCAGAAACACGCTGTCGGGTATCGGTAGTTGCGAAGCGGCATCGGCAAGCTCACCGTAGCTCAGGTTATGGTGGTCACATGCCTCGTGGATGACCGCGCCGTTCTTTGTATGGCAATCATCAGGATGAATATCCCATTGTAAAGCGGCCGCATGCATCAGCATCTCGCGGCCAATAGCGCCGGCCTTGCGCACGACAGGCCAGAAACCGCGTATCGCGGTGCTGCCGCCGGTATGCTGGCGACCGATGATGGGGTTGGTAAAGGCCGCGTCTGCCGGCGCATGTTCGGCGCGTACCTTCGACCAGTCGGCATCGAGTTCATCGGCGATCAGCATGGCAATACCGGTCAGCGTGCCCTGCCCCATTTCCGAACTGCCGACACGGATGGTAATCGTGTCATCGCTGTGGATGGACAGCCACGCATTGGGCCTGAACTCACCCTCATCCGATTCTGGCGGAAGTTCACCCCCGGCGCCGGTCTCTACCCGCGGCCCCTTGTCCCGTTCACAGCCGCCCAGGGAGAACGCAATCATCAGCCCGCCGCCGGTCACGGTGCTGGTAATCAGGAAGTCACGGCGCGTGAGTTTGACTTTTTTCATCTCACGCCTCCTTGTGCTTTTCTGCGGCCAGTTGTGCGGCCTTCTTCACCGCGATACGGATACGCGGATAGGTGCCGCAGCGGCACAGTACCTCGCTCATGGCTTCTTCGATCTCGGCTTCTGTCGGTTTTGGATTGCGTTCAAGCAACGCCGCCGCGGTAAGGATCTGGCCGGACTGGCAATAACCGCATTGCGGAACTTGTTCCTCGATCCATGCCTGCTGTACCGCATGCGAGTTATCGTTGGACAGACCTTCGATGGTGGTAATGGGCTTGCCGATTACCGCGGACACCGGTGTCACGCAACTGCGTACCGGCCTGCCGTCTACCAGCACCACGCAAGAGCCGCAGACTGCAATACCGCAGCCAAACTTGGTACCGGTAAGCTTGAGGCCATCGCGCAGGACCCAGAGCAAAGGCGTATCGGCCTCCATCGTGACTTCACGGTGTTGACCATTAATGTTGAGTTGCAGCATGATTGATCTCCAGTACTAGAAGCAGAGCTGCTTAAAACACAAAGGCTAACACAAACATGTGGAATTAATGAAGGTGTAGCAGCACTCGCCAGTAATACTTCAATTTATCCCGGCGCAGGCTACTTAATGTTTTATCATTATTAATTATTCACTGCAGTATAGTATTAGCCTATGAATAAGCGCTCACGTACCGGAAACAATGCCCTGTTAACAGTAATTATTCTGGGCATTGCCGCCTGCACACAGCAGGCGCCACAAACATTGATAACAATTGCCGACGCACGGGTCAATTCCGCGCAGCTCATAGATGTTGGTAAAGCCGGCGACTCGGTTGGTGATATCCTGATATTCGATCAACCGTTACGGGATGAAGGCATGACTGCAATCGGCAATAACAGTGGCATGTGTATACGTACCCGGGTCGAACATAGCTTCCAGTGCCAATGGACTTTGACGTTCGAAAGCGGAAGAATCCAGGTCGCCGGACGTGAGTTAGAACGGGGAACTTCTACCATCAGCATCGTTGGTGGCACAGGCATCTATTCAGGCATTAGTGGTGAAATGGAATCGACTAATAATAATGATGGCACCTTCAGACAAATATTGCGATATCGTATTCAATAAGGAAGCAGGGTTGGCTATATAGAAAAGACTATAGATATTTACTCTCGCAGAGGCGCAGAGTACGCAAAGGAAGAGAATAAAACGATTCTGTCATAGCAAAAAACACATGTCACCTCTGCGTTCTCTGCGCCTCTGCGAGAAAATAGTACGTTAAACCTCCAGCATCGACTGGTTATCCGCGTATGCGAAAATTGACAACAACTGTCAGATCAAGCCTGAACTACTACACTTAATAACCATCTTTATCCGCGTTTATCTGCGTTCATCTGTGGACGCATTTTAATGTCCTTGAATTCATCCAATAACTGTCAAATCAGGTCACAACCGTACAAATAAAGCACATAAAAAAGCCCCGCAATGCGGGGCTCTTTTCTTGTTTCATGGTCTGAATTATTACTTAGAATTCTTCAGCTTTACCACCAGCAGCTGCAGTCAGTGCCTCCTTGATACCATCAGGAGAACACATAATACTCATGAATGTAGCACCGGTTTCACTCGCCATCATCGGCAGGTGCGGCCAGCTGAGTGCTATACGGAAACGTCCATACAATGCTTCAGCCTCATCACCATATACCAGTATTTCGTACGGCAGATGTGCAGTGGAACGAGGTGTGTCCTTGTCGATACGGCTCATGATGTATTCATCACCACTGCAGTCATCAGCGCTCTTGCCTTTCAGTCCGACACCGATCAGGGTCATTTCTTCGCCTTCAGTGTCTTTACCAAGGCTGATTTTGTAGATCATGGTAGTTGCGCCCTTGCCTGCTGCTATATTTTTTTCAATCGTCATAACAGCTTCTGCATGATTGTCATATTCAGCAAGGTCACTTGGATCATCGAAATATTCCATCATAAAGGTGTAGTGATATTTGCGCATATCTTCAGGTGACAGCTCTTTGTCGCCGGAACTGAACTGTTTTTCTGCGCCCAGTGCTGATGCAAGCTTGGTTGAAACAGTGTCGAGCTGGTCATTCAAACGATAGGCATTTGCCCAGTATTTCGGATTGGTATATGCAACTTCAATGTTGCCACCGTTATCGGTTACTGAAGCGCGCAGGGCCGCACCATAACCGCCACGTTCTGATTTTGTCGCAGCTGCTTTCAATGCATCACTGGTGAAGATGATGATTTCAGCGCCGCTGTAAGGTGCATAAGTACCAACAACATCAAATCCTGCGCCAGACAGCTTGTTCTTGGTATCAGAAACAGCACCGGCAAAGTCACCGGCACCGGATGATCCAAGAATAAACGGTTGTACGCGTTCTGCCAGAGCATTACCTGCAGATACTAAAGTGATAAGTCCAGCAATGGCTAGACTTCTTGTGGTTGTTAACATTTTTGTTTGTCTCCTGTTTGTGTGGTCTGCATTTTTTTATGATGAAAAATACATTCTAATTTTTTTGACTAGCCCCAATTGCTGGCAATATCTATCTACTTCAATCTCCCAGAGCTCATTTCAATGATCCGGAATGCGAATTTATAACGTCCTGAAGTGGTGCCTGTCAATGTTCTGTTCAATAAACAGTTAGCAGGATATGCCTTAGCGGCGTCTTCCCTTGTGGCCCTTGCTGCGTTCTTCTTCGAATTTGACCTTCAGAAGGCTGCCTTCGAACGATTTTCCATCGAGTTCAGCAATGGCGGCGCGGGCCTCGTGGCCTTCCATTTCGAGAAAGCCGAATCCTTTGCAATCACCTGAAAACAGGTCTTTTACCAGTTTGAGCGAACGCGCTGTGCTGTAGGGTGAAAACAGTGCCTGCAGGGATTTTTCAGTGGTAGTAGGCGGCAAACCGCCAACAAATAGTTTCTTCACTTATAAGCTCCTTTTCTCACATTTAAAAAATAAACCCCGCGAAGTTTCGCAGGGTTTACTCGGGACAATAAACGAACGGTCTTCTCAGGCCTGTACGTTAGTTGCCTGCGGGCCTTTTGGTCCGTCCTCCACGTCGAAGGTCACTTGCTGGCCTTCAGCCAGTGTACGAAAACCCTGGTTGGCGATAGAAGAATAGTGAACAAAAACGTCTTTACTGCCATCGGTCGGCGCAATAAAGCCGAAGCCCTTGGATTCGTTAAACCACTTAACGGTTCCTGTTGCCATGATTATTACCTCATTAAAAATTAATAATATAAAACGTCACAAATCTTACGAGGAAATTAACAGGAGAAAACTTTGAAAAGAACTTCTGACAAGAACCAGGATAGAATGTAGTGCGATGTAAGTGTAACCGGTTTTTTTAACCAATAACACCACATATGCCCATATATAGGGCATAAATATGGAAATACAAGCCCGTAACGTTGAAATATTCATATCAACGCGAGTCACTTGACTCGTTACACTCGCTCAGCACAGGCTCCGGGCAGCAATCCGGTAGTTTTGTCATTCATTGACGCATGGATCAGAGCATCATAAGAAAATATCGCACCCTGACAAGCTTTACCGCAAAACTTCAGGTATAATACGCTCCAATTTCTGGTGCACTTCGGTCTGCACCTGTTTTCACCGCGGTAATCCTTCCCGATTCACCTCGAAACACAAAACTGTTTCCGCCTAGACCGTCCCATACCTGGTGTATTGGGTAGGCCGATCCTGGAGAATATCGTACATGTCATTTGAATCCCTCGGCCTCAGGGCCGAATTACTTCGTGCTGTATCCGAAAAA
>Ga0316189_10000887_pt1 | contig 29899 bp, 28 predicted proteins | sample LowCovwburrow_MG_FD_204930 | JGI IMG/M metagenome (GOLD analysis project Ga0316189, IMG submission 204930) | Coastal sediment microbial communities from Maine, United States - Lowes Cove worm burrow | ecosystem: Environmental > Aquatic > Marine > Coastal > Sediment | place: USA: Maine...
CACAGCGTCCATAGCAGGACATACAGATCACATCGTCCCAGGCGATGCAGGTATCCCGGTTCAACCGGGCCTTGCCAAGCGGGGGGGTGACCGATTCAGTGACCTCGATCTCCATGGGGCAGGCCGTTACACAGGCCCTGCAGAAGGTGCAGCCGGAATTTCCAAAATCGAGATAGGGTGTGCCGGCCAGTTCATGGTCAGCCGGGTGCAGCCGGATGATGTCCGGCTCACAGGCCGTCACACAGGGATGCGCGCATTCCGGGCATTTTTCATCCAGTGCCAACCCCCGGTGCCACGGTGGCGGTGGCCCCAGCGGTTGCTGCCGTACTGCTTCTGCGGCACGGCCAGTGCGGGTCAGCAGCGCGCCACGCAGAAACGCCCTGCGTCCGCCGTCCACCTTGCTCACCGAAAGGTGCTTTCAACCAGCGGTGTGGCGTTCGACTGGGGTACGTGGCATTGTGTGCAGTTGAAGCGTGCACCCGCCAGCTCATCCATCTCGCTGCTTGCATAGTGCTCTTGTGACATCGGGCTCTTGCTTTTCTTGGTCCTATCCATATTTTTGGGCTTGTCTATATATCTGGGCACATCATGACAATCCAGGCACTGGTTATCCTCGGCCGTGACCGGCAGGAATTCATCGACCCGGTGCGGGATCTGGGGGGGCGCCTCCTCCCAGGCCCGTGGCAGAGGATCATTATAGCCAGGCTTGGTATCGCTGTATGCGTAGGCGTCCGGTGTCGGTGTGTCGAACACGCTGGTCTTGCTCAGGCCCATGTTCAGCTCATCGACGGCACCACCACCGCCACCGCTCGATGCGCAGGCGGTAATGGTGACCATCAGGCCGAGAGTGGCGAGGAACGGGATTGTTTTCATGCGGCTCTCCTTTGGTTGGATTGGCTTGTGTCTGGTTTTTGCGGGGCTTCGATAAAGTGCCGCAGGTCGAAATGCAGAGTGTCCTCCGGACAGATGCTGATGCAGCGACCGCAGTTGGTGCATTCACCGGAGGCGATCATGCCGGCCGCGGCCGCGTCTTTCAGGTTCAGGACCTGGGGTTCCGGGCAGACCTTGGCGCACTCACCACAGTGGGTGCAGGTTGGCGTGTCGAAGCGGATGCGCAGCAGTGCCAGCTTGCCGACCAGGGCATAAAATGCGCCCAGCGGGCAGAGGTGTCCGCACCAGCCATTGCGCAGTATAAACAGGTCAAACAGGAATACGCCAAGCACGGCTGTCCAGCCGAGTCCGATGCCAAAGATCAGTTCCCGATGTAGCATGCTGATGGGGCTGATCCATTCGAACGCGGCGACACCGGTCAGTACTGACAGGATCAGCGCCAGTGCCAGGACTGTGTAGCGGGTATTGCGGCTGAGGCGGAACAGGTCGGTGATGCCCAGGCGGCGGCGCAGCCAGGCGGCCAGGTCAGTCACCATATTGATCGGGCACACCCAGGCGCACCACACCCGGCCCCCGAGCAGGGCATACAGGGTGAGGATAATGGCGGCACCCAGCAACACCTCTTGCAGTGGAAAATGCCCGGTGAGCATGATCTGCAGCACGGCAAAGGGGTCTGCCATGGGGATGAGCCCGAACAATTCCGAGCTGCTCAGGTTGCCGGTCAACACCGGTCTGCCGGCGGCTTCCCAGCCCCAGCGTACGGTGCCAATAAACAGCAGCAGTACCCCAAGCTGCACGACACGGCGCAGCAGCAGCAAGCGCCATACCCGTAATTTTCCGCCGAATGATGCCGGCATGACAAAGGGTCTGACAGGCCGGCCATTGGGGCCCGTCTTGACCGGTTTGCTGGTCGTGTTCACGGAGACCCCTCATTCAGGTAATCAAGCCCGGTTGCCGGTGCGCTGGTGCCAGTTGCATCAACACCAGCCTTGAATTCCTGTGTGATCGGGCTGTCGATAGTCCAGCCGAGACGGTAATGATCACCGATCTGGCCCTGCACCAGGTCGGGTTGCAGTACCCGAATGGCCGCCTTCTGGGTGGGGCAGGCCTTTTCACAAATGCCACAGCCGGTGCAGGCGTCGCTGTGTACCAGTGGTATAAACATCGCGTGCTTGCTGATGCGGCGTGGGTGATATTCGATCGTAATGGCCGTGCCCTGCACCGGGCACTCGCGGAAACAGATTTCACAACGCAGGCCCTGCCAGGACAGGCAGTTCTCGATGTCGATGACGGCCAGACCCATGCGCGAGTCGTCAATGTTTTCCAGTGCGTGGTCCAGCGCACCCGTTGGGCAGACCGGTACACAGGGGATGTCCTCACACATGTAGCAGGGTGTCTCGCGCGGGATGTAATAGGGCGTACCGATGGGGATGCCGGATTCCGCTGTTGCCAGCTGCAGGGTGTCATAGGGGCAGGCATCCACGCACTGGCCGCACTTGATGCAGCGGGCATTGAAGTCCTCTTCAGCCAGTGCACCCGGCGGGCGAATGGCAAACGGTGTCGCCCGCGCCTGCTGCGTCAGCAGGTATGACCAGACAAGGCCACCAGTTGCCGCAAGGGCGGCCCCCTGGCCCACCCTGGCAAAAAAGTTACGCCGTGAGATCGATGTTTTCCTTCCCATGAAACTGTCCTCCGGGAGATGCCACGCATCTCCCGGGAATCATGCTCAGGCCTTGTAGACCTTGATGGCAGCCTTCTTGAAATCCTCTTCCTTCGACATGGGACAGGTAACGTCCAGGCAGACCTTGTTAACAAACACGCCTTCGTCGAAGAACGCTGCGAAGGTATACCCCTTCGCTGGACGGTTGCGCCCCTGGGTCTCCACCAGGGCCTTGACCTTGCCGCGGCGCGACTCGATCCAGACCACGTCATTGCGCTGGATGCCGCGTGCCTCGGCATCGGCCGGATTCATGAACAACTGCGCTGTGGGAACGGCACGATGCAGTTCCGGCACCCGGCGTGTCATGGTACCGGTGTGCCAGTGTTCCAGTACCCGTCCTGTGGAGAACCACAGGTCGTAGTTATCATCCGGTTGCTCCGGTGGGGCTGCGTAGGGCCGGAAGAAGATCTTCGCCTTGCCTGCCAGGCTGGTCTTTTCCTTGTTGGTGACCTTGTCCAGGTCGCCGCCAGGCAATGCCTTGAGTGCCTTGCCGTAGAAGTCAAAGCCGCTGCCTTTCTTGCAATAGGAATCGTACTTCTCGTTAAAGCGCCACTGGGTTTCCTTGCCGTCGACAACCGGCCACTTTAGACCACGCACGTCATCGCGGTAATAGACATCAAACTCTGCCAGATCATGTGCATGTCCTACACCAAACTGCCGGTACTCGTTGAACAGCGCCTTTTCCGGGAACCAGCCATCGCCGAGTTTGTCTGCAATGTGATTTGCATGCCCTTTGGAAACCGAATTGTCTGGCCACTTGACCTTGCGGTTGTCCGCGTTGGCGAACAGCACATCGTAGAGGGTGTCATCGGGTGAGTAGCCCATCTTCTCGGCCTCGGCCAGCACGCTGGGCAGCCTGCCGTCCTCGAATCCCTCGGCCTGCAACCCCGGTACCTGTTGCTCACCCCAGACCTCCTTGAGTTTGAAACGCTTGGCAAATTCCAGTCCCTGCCAGACATCGCCCATGGCCTCGCCCGGTGGTGCAACCTGTTGCCGCCAGGCCTGGGTGCGGCGCTCGGCGTTTCCATAGAGTCCCCATTTCTCGAAGATCATGGCGGTGGGCAGAATGACATCTGCCACCTTCGCCGAGACCGTGGGATAGGGGTCGGATACCACCAGGAAGTTGTCCGCCTTGCGTGCTGCCTTGAGCCAGTGATTGGCGTTGGCGGTTGCCTGGAACGGATTGTTCACCTGTACCCAGGCCCACTTCACCGAGCCGTCTTCCAGGTCACGCATGATCTTGGTGATGTGGCTGCCTACCTTGGGGTTCAGGGTATTGGCCGGCAGCTTCCAGATGTTTTCACTGAATGCCCGGTGCTTGGGATTGAATACCACCAGGTCAGCCGGCAGGCGGTGGGCGAAGGTGCCCACCTCGCGTGCGGTACCACAGGCGGAGGGCTGTCCGGTGAGTGAGAAGGCGCCGTTGCCGGGCATGCACTGTTTGCCGAGCAGCAGGTGGATGGCATAGTTCTGTTCGTTGACCCAGCTTCCGCGGTAGTGCTGGTTGAAACCCATGGTCCAGAAGCTGACTACCTTGCGGTTCTGGTCGACATACAGGTCGGCAAGCTCCTTGAGTTTGCCCTTGTAGGACTCCAGGTCCTCGTCCGGGTCACCCTTGGAGAGTTGTGCGACGAAGTCCAGGGTGTAGGGTTCAACGCCTTTCTTGAAATCGTCAAAGCTGATCATCCAGTGCGCGACCGGTTTCTTGGTGTTTTTCTGCTCCACGACCTCGCCGGCCTTTCTGCGCTGCGCGATGGCCTCGTCCTTGTCCAGCGTGACCTTCAGTTCCTTGGCCTGGATATCCTTCTCGGCATCGAACGCATATTTGGAGGTGGCGCGCATGCCGTAACCGATGTCATAGGGACCGGTGGCAAACACGCAGTGCTTTTTAACGAAGTCATGGTTGACTGCATCACGCTTGACGATTTCGCGCAGCAGGTAGTTCTGGATGGCGAGGTCGGTACCCGGTTTGAAGATAATCTCGGTGTCGGCGATATCAGAAGTCTGGTTGCTGATCGTAGTCAGGTTCACCAGCTTCACATTGTCATTGCTCAGCCGCCGGTCGGAGACGCGCGCCCACAGGATCGGGTGGCACTCGGCCATGTTGGCACCCCAGGTGACGACGGTATCGGTGTGTTCGATGTCATCGTAGTTGCCGGCCGGTTCGTCGATGCCGAAGGTCTGGATAAAACCCACCACGGCCGAGGCCATGCAGTGGCGGGCATTGGGATCGATGTTGTTGCTGCGGAAGCCGGCTTTCATCAGTTTGGCCGAGACATAACCTTCCGGGATGGTGTACTGGCCGGAGCCAAAGATAGCGACGCCGTGCGGCCCCATTTCCTGGTAGGTCTTCTTGAATTGCTTCTCCATTTCATCGAATGCACGCTCCCAGCTGACGGCCTGGAACTTGCCCTGCTTGTCAAACTGGCCGTCCGTCATGCGCATCAATGGCTGGGTAAGACGGTCCTTGCCGTAGATGATTTTGCCGTTGAAATAGCCCTTGATGCAGTTGAGCCCCTTGTTGACCGGTGCATCAGGATCGCCCTTGGTGGCGACGATGCGGCCCTCCTTGGTTGCAACCATGATGCCGCAGCCGGTACCACAGAAGCGGCAGACCGCCTTGTCCCACTGCACGCCGGACTCGGCCTCTTTTGACTGGGCCAGGGCGGTGACGGGTATGGTGATGCCGGCGGCAGTAGCGGTGGCCGCCGCTGCGCTGGTCTTGATGAACTCTCTGCGTGTCACGTCCATTGCTCTCTCCTGAATAAGCTTAGCTACTGAAGTTGTATGGCGGTTTATTCGTTCAAATAGGCGGGTATGTTGTCGTCGTCGAGTTCTGCCGGTATGGCATCCAGCAGTTCGCTGTCGTCTTCAAAATTGTGGTAGGACATTTCCGCCAGAATAATGCCGGGCAGGGCGCGGATGCGCTTCAGGCCATCGACCTCGTCCTTGATGGTTTCGGCTTCCTGGGTGATGACGATGCGGCCGGTGGCCGCCTCGATGTGATGCACATCGATACCGTTCATGCCGTTCAGATGGTCGACCATGGACTCGACCTGTTGCGGTGAAACAATCACCAGGATGCCTGAGATATTCATTACGATAACTGCCCCCGGTTACTGTACTGAAAGGATATAAAGGATAATAGTTGTTATACGGTGGTCCGGAGCTTTAGATTCCCTGGACTCAACACGCCTGAGACCCTTTTATCAGTAATCGCGTCAGCATGCCTTGATTAAGATCAAGTACTGCTGCGCTGTATGGTTGGCTATTCGTTGCTTTTACTGCAATCTCCCAACAGGCGCATGGACAGGGCGAGCAGGAAGATGATCAGCGCCAGCAGCACACGGTCCAGCAGGTGCACCATGGCCGTGGTGTACTTGCCTTCCATGATGCTGCCGGCCATTTCGAAGAGGGCGGCAACCAGCAAACCGGCAGCCGCGAATACCAGGATATAACCGGCGGCAAGGTAGATATAGTGTTCGGCGTGCTCCAGGCGGTTGATGTTTTTTCCGGATGATCTGACATATTTTTTCCTTACCGGGTTTGATTGTTGTTTGTCCATTGCCTGCTGCTGTCAGGATGATGCTACTGCCTTTGACTTGAAATTTACAGCAGGATTGGGGACTATGATCCGCACAAACGCCAGGGGGCGTCGCGACAGACAGCACGAGAGGCTGATGCCGTGGAGCAAAAAAAAACAGAATATGTCGCTTATTGACCAAATTTGTGTGTCTATACATTCCTGCACCGGCACGGTGATGGAGTGTGCCTGTGTGCGTAATGCCCAAGTAAGCCAGCCAAGGAGGAAATGAATGAGTCAACTAACACCTGAAGAGGAACAGAAAATCCTCAACAGCGCGCCCACCGGGACCTTCGCGCTGATGCTGCTGGTCGGGGCACTGCTGCTTGCTGGTTGGGCCTACATGTTTTTTTTCATGTTTCTTGAACACGGACCGGTCAACTAGGAGGCGCGGGTATGTTTGCTGATCCCTTGAAGAGTATTTGCGAAGACCCACTGGAAAGAGGATGGATCTGGATATCCCTGATCCTGGCGTTCTTTATGGCGGGCATGCTGGGTTTTTATGCTGTCTCCAATAATATCAACCCGCCTAGTAATGTCGAGACCATTGACTCCTCGCGGCTGCACCTGACGGAAGAGTTTGCAGAGGATAACCTTGGAGTCACAACCAATGCGGATGGCAGCCTCACCGTTACCCTGGTGGCGGCCCGCTACGGCTTCTATCCACCGGTCATCGAGGTGCCGGTCGACACGCCAGTGATCTTCCGCATGGCCAGCGCCGATGTGTTGCACGGCGTCCATGTGCCCTTCACCAACATGACCACCATGGTCGTGCCGGGTTATATCTCCGAGGTGCGAACGAGCTTTCCACGCAGCGGTGAGTATTCCCTGCTGTGTAACGAATATTGCGGTCTCGGGCACGACTCCATGTGGTCACGACTGGTCGTGACAGAAAAATCTTCCGCTGGAGAAACATCATGAATCAAGCAACGACGCTCGCTGGAGATGCTGCCGGTATCGGTCTGACAGGTACGAATCGATCATCGACTATCGGCGCAGATGCTGCCGGTATCGGCCTGGCAAGCATGTGGGTTGGTTTTATTGCCTTTGCCGTCGCCGCCCTGCTGGGTTTCTACCAGGTGATCGAAAGGATCGACCTGATCCCCGAGCTGAAATCACCGGAACTGTATTTTGGTTCCGTGTCGACCCACGGGGTGCTGATGGCCTTCGTGCTCACCACCTTCCTGGTGATGGGCTATGGCTATTACACAGCGACCACCAGCCTCAAACAGGAACTCTGGAACAAGCCCTTGGCCTGGTTCGGGTTCTGGCTGGCCGTGATCGGTGTGTTGCTGGCGGCTGTGCCGCTGCTGACCGGTAATGCCTCGGTGCTATATACCTTCTACCCGCCGCTGATGGCGCATCCGGCGTTCTATATCGGCGCCACCTTGCTGGTGGTGGGTTCCTGGGTATGGTGCCTGGAGATGGTCATGATGATGACCACCTGGAAGAAGGCGCACCCGGGGGAAACCGTACCGCTGGCGATGTACGGTACCACGGCGAATGCCATTCTCTGGTTTATTACCAGTCTCGGGGTTGCCTCGGAAGTGCTGTTTCAGCTGATTCCCTGGTCGCTGGGTATCATTGATACCGTCGATGTCGGGCTGGCGCGGACGCTGTTCTCCTGGACCCTGCATGCGATTGTGTACTTCTGGCTGTTCCCGGCCTATATCGCGCTCTACACCCTGTTGCCGAAGGCGGCCGGTGGCCGACTGTTCAGTGACCAGATGGGACGCGTGGCGTTTATATTATTGCTGGTATTTTCGGTGCCCATCGGTTTTCACCACCTTTACATGGACCCGTTCCAGGCAGCTGGCTGGAAGTTCCTGCATATGATGGGTACCTTCATGGTGGCGGTGCCAACCCTGATCACCGGTTTTACCATCATCGCCTCGCTGGAGATTGCCGGCAAGCTGCGCGGCGGCAAGGGGCTGTTTGGCTGGATCGCTGCCTTGCCCTGGGGTAATCCCATGGTGCTCGCTGCGCTGCTGGCGCTGCTGATGCTCACCTTTGGTGGCTTTGGCGGCATGATCAATGCCAGCTATGCCATGAATACCATGGTGCACAACACCCAGTGGGTGACGGGTCATTTTCATCTGATCTTTGGAGGGACCACGGTGATCATGTACTTCGCCATTGCCTATACCCTGTGGCCGAAGATGACCGGCCGGCAGTTGTATTCCACTGGCATGGCAGTGAAGCAACTGTGGTTGTGGTTTATCGGCATGCTGATCCTGACGCTGCCCTGGCACCAGCTGGGCCTCGCCGGCCAGCCGCGGCGTATTTCATCGACGCCCTATGACGAGTCCTTCGTGCAGGCATGGCTACCGGCCGAGTCCGCCATGATCGTCGGTGGTGCCATCCTCTTTATCTCGGCGCTGATGCTGGTCTACAACCTGTTCAGGACTCATGGCAACGCACAGGCTGAGGCCAGTCTCGAAGTCGAGTATGCCGAACCGCTGCACGCCATACAGCGCATGCCACACCTGATGAACAGCTTCGGTTTCTGGGTGCTGCTGGTGATCGTTTACATGGTGGCCAGTTATGGCTATCCAATTGCCCAGTTCTTCCTCATGGATACTTACGGTACTGTCCCATGGAGCATATGAGCATGATGCGTTTATTGACTGTATTCATCGCAGTGGTGGTGCTGATTCCGGTAGCGGGGGCTGAACCGTCATCACAAGTGGCCTTTGATGTGCCCACCCTGCAGCTGTTGCGCGCGGCGGATCCGGCGCGCGGCGAGGCACTGGCAAAGGAGAAGAAGTGTAGCAAATGCCATGGTGATAACGGTGTGTCGGAAGACCCCGAAGACAACAATATCGCCGGCATGCAGCCCAGCTATTTCTACAAGCAGCTCAGGGATTACAAGGATGAAAACCGGGATGACCGCGACATGCTCAAGCAAACGCGCGACCTCGATGACCAGCAGATGGCCGACCTGGCGGTCTGGTTTGCCGCGCAGCAACCTTTAGCGCCTGCCGCTGATCGCAACAGGGACCCGGCCATCTTACGCCTGGTCTATGAGGGAGATCCGCAGCGGCTGATCAAGGCCTGTGCCTCCTGTCATGGCCGGCGTGGTCAGGGTGGGCAGTTTGACAGTCCACGCCTGAGCGGCCAGTACCCGGAGTATTTCATCTACACCATGACCGAGTTCAAGGAAGGTGACCGCAGCAATGACATCTATTCGCGTATGCGCATCATTGCCGAGGCGCTCACGGAAGAGGAAATCGAGGGCCTTGCCGGATATTACAGCGCGGCGGTGCCGGAGGAAGAGGAATAACAGTTTGTAGCCCGGATTTCTGGTTCCCATGCTCTTGTGCGGGAACCTGTACCTAAGGTCAACTTAAATTGTCCGGTATTCGTTCCTACGGAGGGCCGTGGGAACGATGCGAGCTCCATCCGGGCTACGGGGCTGAACTCTGACGCATGTCAACGAATGCCGCTGAACAGCCTGTAACAGAACCTTCCAAACCAGCGGATACCCGTTGCTTTCATTGCGGCCTGCCGGTACCGAAAAGTCAGCCGGCCCCGATGCTTGAAGTGCTCGGGGAGGAACGCCGTTTCTGCTGCCATGGTTGCCATGCCGTCTGCAAGGCCATCTGCGATGCCGGTCTCGACGACTACTACCGGCACCGAACCGACCCTGCTGTATCCGCCAACGCCGAGTTTGTGCCGGACTTCCTCAAGCAGGTGGAGCTGTTCGACCGCCCGGAGATCCAGCAGGATTTCGTCGTTCATGTTGGTGATAGCCGGGAGGCGGCGCTGCTGCTCGATAACATCCGCTGTCCTGCCTGCCTGTGGCTGAATGAGCGGCACTTGCGCAGTCTGCCTGGCGTACTCGATGTGCACATCGATGACACCACGCAGCGTGCCCGCGTGCGCTGGGATCCGCAGAGCATACAACTCAGCGAGATCCTGCGTGCCATCACCGACATCGGCTACATTGCCCATCCCTATGACGCCACGCGCAGCGAACAACTCAACCGGCTGCGGCGTCGGCGCAGTACCGAGCGCCTGATATTCGCCGGCGCCATCGGCATGCTGGTGATGAATTTCTCACTGGCCACCTATGTCATGGGTGAGACCGACGCCGCGGGTGCGCTGCCCCTGTGGATCACGCTGGGCCGCTGGACCAGCGTGCTGCTATCCGTGCTGCTGCTGGCCTATCCGGGTCAGGAGTTTTTCGCAGGTGCCTGGACTGATCTCAGGCATCGGCGCCTGGGCATGGATATCCCCGTGGTGCTGGGTCTGTCAGCCGCGTTCATTGGCAGCCTGCGGGCGACGATGACCGGGCACGGCGAGGTGTACTTTGACTCCATCGCCATGTTCATTTTCTTTCTGCTGCTGGCGCGGCGCTGGGAATTGCGCGGCAAGCTGAGTGCGGCCGACCGGCTGGAGCGGCTGGCACGTATCACACCACGCACGGCATCGCGGCTGGATGCGCAGGGTGCCGTGGCTGATGTTGCGGCTGATGAACTGGCGGTTGGTGATCTCATTCGGCTGCTGCCCGGAGAAACCCTGCCAGTGGACGGGAGCCTGGTGACCGGCAGCAGCAGTTTTGATGAATCGCTGCTGACGGGCGAGGCACAGCCGGTGGTGAAACAGCCGGGTGATGCGGTGATTGCCGGCTCGGTGAATGGCGAACAACCGCTGACAATCCGGGTGACCCATACGGTGCAACATTCCGCCGTCAGCGAAATCCGGCAGCTGGTGGAACGGGGGCTGGAGCTGCGGCCGCGCTATGCGCAGCTGGCGGAACAGGTGGCGAGTGTCTTTGTTATCGTGTTGTTGCTGATTGCCTCGGCAACCGCTGCCTACTGGTTGCTAACGGACCCGGACAACTGGCTGCCCAGTACCATCGCCGTACTGATCGTAACCTGTCCCTGTGCGCTGGCACTGGCGACACCGGTGGCGCTGGCGGTTAGTGCCGGCCGCTTTATCGACCTGGGTGTGCTGCCGTTGCGGATGCGGGCGCTGGATGCGCTGGCTCGCAGTGATCTGTTTGTATTCGACAAGACCGGTACCCTCACCACAGGGCAGCCAGCCATCACCGCGGTGGCGCCGACTGCCGGCCTCGATGAACAGAGCTGTCTGCGCCATGCGGCCGCCCTCGCGGCCGAGTCGGCGCACCCGGTGGCGCATGCACTGCGTGACGTCGTCGTGTTGCCGCAAATGGTTCCTACAGCGGTGGTGAATGTTCCGGGCGCCGGCATCCGGGCCACGATCGATGGAAGCGAGTGGCGCTTCGGTAAACCTGACTTTGCAGCAGACAGTGCGGACTATGACGAACACACCCGTGCGCTAATTGCTGACGGCCGCGCCCGCGGTCAGCTGGTCTCCGTGCTGGCCAACCCCGGGGGTGTGCAGGCCGTGTTGACATTTGCTGACCCGCTGCGGCCGGGTATCGAGGCGCTGCTTGCCGGCCTGCAAGACAGCGGCGTGCGGCAACTTGCGATCCTCAGCGGTGATGCGCCTGACAGTGTGCTGAGACTGGCCAGGCAACTGGGTATTGAAGAGGCGCACGGCGGCCTGTCGCCGGCCGACAAACTCGACTGGACGCAGGTACGGCAGGCACAGGGACGACAGCTGGCCATGCTGGGTGATGGTATCAATGATGCACCGACGCTGGCAGCAGCCGATGTGTCGATTTCATTTGCAGATGCCACTGACCTGGCGAACGCAAGCAGTGATTTTCTGATACTGGGAGAGGATGCCAGCGTGCTTGCGCATGCCCGCCAGCTTGCCCGGCGAACACGGCGGAATATCATGCAGAATTTTGTCTGGGCAGGCGCTTATAATCTGATTGCCGTGCCGTTTGCCGCCGCCGGCTGGATTCCGCCCTGGGGTGCGGCCATCGGGATGTCATTCAGCTCGTTATTTGTCGTGTTGAATGCCTTGCGCCTGCAGCGTGGATGACTGCCGCAGGCTAAACGGAAAAATGAAAAAGGTCATCGACTAACCTCTACTGGAAGCGGAGTAAAATATTATGTCAATAGAACGAACCCTGTTTGCATTTGGCGGTACCATGGTCATGCTGACCTCGTTGCTGGCCTTGTTTCATAATCCAAACTGGACCTGGTTAACCCTGTTTATCGGCTTTAATTGTTTGCAGAGTTCTTTTACCGGCTTTTGTCCACCCAGTTGGCTGATGAAAAAATTCGGTATGAAAAGCGAGGCGGAACTTGCCCTGGGGGAGTAACCACAGCCCGGCCTTGCAGCAGGACTGCAGACCGTGTTCATTACAATATAATGTGAGGGCAATATTAGGAAATTCTAAATTAGCTATACATGCATTGAGAGCGTCATGATTGTCATGTTGCCCGGGAGATTCATGCTAAACCTTTGACGTAAAGGTTATTTACATTTACAGTTAGGCGCCATAAGCCGCATAAATGCCCGACAACGATAACCAGAAGGGCGGCTGCAATACCTGCAGGGTAGCCTGCAGCACAATATCAACGGGGGGTGTTCAGGGCATTGCCTTCTCGGCTGGTATCAAGAAGATACATCGCTATTTCAATGAGGAGATAACAATCATGTCTGCAAGAAAAACACTCGCAGTGCTATTGGGGTCCGGTCTGTTGCTGGCTGGCGCCCACGTGTCAGGGGCACCGACCGCCACCATGCTGGCCGACACCTGTGCCGGTTGTCATGGTACCGATGGCGCCAGTACAGGACCCGCAACACCCTCGATCGCCGGCATGTCGGAGATCTACATTGTCGACTCCATGAAGGCCTTCAAGAGCGGTGAACGTCACAGCACCGTCATGGGCCGTATCGCCAAGGGCTACAGTGAGGAAGAGTTCAAGCTCATGGCCTCGGTGTTCGCGCAGCAACCGGTCGCGACAACCAGCCAGAAGACCGATGCCACCCAGGTGGCAGCCGGTGACAAGCTCTACGGCAGCAACTGTGAAAAATGCCATGATGAGAAAGGTAGTCTGGCCGATGACGACGCCGGCATTCTCTACAGTCAATGGCTTCCCTACCTGCAGTATTCCATGGAAGACTTCAAGGCTGGTTCAAGAGAGATGCCCAAGAAGATGAAAAAGAAGGTGGACAAGCTCAGTGATGCCGATATTGAAGCATTGTTGCAGTTCTTCGCCAGTCAACAGTAGGGGAGAGTCAGAATCATGAACAAGATTAATCGCAGAAATTTCATCAAGATCGCGGGCGCTGCCACGGCTGCCAGTGCGATCGGTTTCCCCATGATAGCCGCAGCGGCTGGCAAGAAGCAGGTCGTTATTGTCGGTGGCGGAACCGCGGGCGCGACAGCCGCCAAGTATATCCGTCGGGCTGATGCCTCGGTCGAGGTGACACTGATCGAGCCGAACAAGGATTACTACACCTGTTACCTGAGTAACGAAGTCATTGGAGGCGGTCGCAAACTGGACTCCCTCAAGTTCGGCTATGACGGTCTGCGCAAGCACGGTGTCACGGTGGTACACGATACTGTCACCGCGATTGATGCCAAGGGTCAGAAGGTGACCACCCAGGGTGGCAAGAGCTTCAGCTATGACCGCTGCATCGTTGCCCCCGGTATTTCCTTTGTTGACAATATCGAAGGTTATGACGCTGCTGCCATGGAGAAGATGCCGCATGCCTGGAAGGCAGGTCCGCAGACCGCACTGCTGCGCAAGCAGCTGGAAGCCATGGCTGACGGCGGCACGGTATTGATTGCACCGCCACCGAACCCCTTCCGTTGCCCGCCCGGTCCGTACGAACGTGCCTGCCAGATCGCAAGCTACCTGAAGACCCACAAGCCGAAATCCAAGATCCTTATCGTTGATAAAAAGGACAAGTTTTCCAAGCAGGGGCTGTTTACCCAGGCCTGGGACCGGCACTACAAGGGCATGATTGAATGGGTCAAGGCGGTTGATACCGGTGGCGGCGTCAAGAGCGTCGATGCCAAGACCGGCACGGTGTTCACGGAATTCGAAGAGTACAAGCCGGCCGTTGCCAATATTATCCCGGCACAGGTTGCCGGTTCGATTGCCAAGGTGGCCGGTTTGACTGACGACAGTGGCTGGTGCCCGGTTACCGGCAAGACCTTCGAGTCGACCATCCACAAGGGTATCCATGTGATCGGCGACGCGGCCATCCAGGCACCGTTGCCGAAGTCCGGCTATGCGGCCAACTCCGAGGCAAAGGTTGTTGCTGCCGCGGTCGTGGATCTCGTCAATGGCCGTGAACCGGGTACACCCTCCTGGGTCAATACCTGTTACAGCATCGTGGCCCCGAATGACGGCATCTCGGTCGCCATGGTCTACAACCTGGTGGACGGCAAGGTCGCGAAGGTCGAGGGTTCCGGCGGCCTGACGCCGATGGACAGCTCACCGGAAGACCGTGCTCGTGAGGTGCAGTATGCCTACAGCTGGTTCAATAATATCACCAGCGATATTTTTGGCTGATAGCGGTTATTGACTGGCACAAAGTAAACAGGGTCCGCAGATGCGGACCCTGTCGTTTAAGGAGTGAATGTGATGAATACCAATATGAAACGCCGGCTGTTCCTGAAGGCCTCTCTGGCGGCCGGGACGGTCGGGATGGCAGTGGGTGCAGGCCTGCTGACGCCCAGGACCGTGCTTGCAGCCTGGAACGAGGCTGCATTCAAGGCCGATACCCTTGCGGCTGCCCTGAAGGAAGGCATGGGCAGCGATGCTGCGACGGATTCCGCCGAGGTTACGCTGGAGGTGCCGCCTAACCCGGAGAACGGTGCCGTGGTACCGGTTGCGGTGAGCACCACGCTGTCCGGGGTACAATCGATCGGGATACTGGTGGAGAAAAATCCCAGCCCCCTGTGCGGTGTCTTTACTCTCGGCAAGCGCATGAAGCCGCAGGTCTCCATCCGGGTGAAGGTGAGCGAATCGGCCGACATCATTGCGGTGGTGAAAGCGGGTGACAAGCTCTACAGCGCACGGACACCCGTCAAGGTCACGATTGGCGGCTGTGGGTGATGACAGGCGTCGTGTAACGAATTCAGATATAAATTATTTCGAGGTATAGCAGACCATGGCCAGCAAGAGCATAAAGTTGAAAGCCAAAGCGGAGAACGGGGAAACCACCGTCAAGGCACTGATCAAACACCCGATGGAGACCGGCCGACGCAAAGACAAGGAGAGTGGCAAGCTGGTGCCGAGTCAATACATTCAGGAGGTCAGTTGCAGTTACCAGGGCGAAGCGGTGATGACGGCCGAGTGGGGACCGACCATCGCGAAGAACCCGTTTCTGTCCTTCACCTTCACCGGTGGTGCCGCGGGCGAGGAGATCGAGATGAGTTGGAAGGACAACACGGGCGACAGCGACTCGGCCAGCGCGATCATCACTTAGCTGGCAGGACCCTGCTTTGAAAGTGTCGGCGGGCAACCTGCCGACACAGTTCTGTAGCCTGGCTGTCAAACACAGTCGGGAAAATGATTTCCGCAATCCCGGCTTCAGCGGGTAGAAAAAAATCACTGGAATATTGATTTATGTTAAGGCATGTGTTGCTGGCATATGTGAATATCTTGCGCGGTAATCGATCTGTTTGTGTATTCATTACCCGGTTGTGCCGTAGCCGTTAATTGGCACTTAGGCATGACATTTATGACACAATGTTGTGACAGTTTTGTCATGTTGTAATTCACGTTTTTGTGCCTAGAATTAATCAGTGCGGGTACAAGAAATTAATAATCAATACACGTCCACGGCGGTGAGCATATTGCCGTATAAACCAGTCACGAAGAGCAGGGGGTAATGCTTATGAATAAGAAAATGTGGTTATGGGGCCTTGGTTTTTTCTGTCTTGTATTTCAGTCGATGGCCATGGCGGCGCTCAGCAATCAGACACTTCCGATCAAGGAGTTGTCCGAGGAAACCAAGCAATGTGTGAAATGTCATCAGAAGAACAATCCCGGCATCACGCAGGAGTGGGGCAAGAGCAAGCACTACGGTGCCAACGTCGGCTGCTACGAATGTCATGCCGCTGAAAAGGGTGATGTCGATGCTTACATTCATGATGACAAAAAGGTCAAGAAATCGATTGCCATCCTGGTGACACCAAAGGACTGCGGCGTCTGCCACGAAAAGGCCGCACACGAAATGACCAGTTCCCGTCATGCCAAGGCCGGACATATCCTGGATTCACTGGATAACCTGCTTGCCGAAGTGGTCGAGGGTAACCGCGGGATGGTCACGGCCGGTTTCCCGGGTGGCAACTCTGCCGCCGCCGTCAACGGTTGCTGGCAATGCCACGGTTCCAAGGTCAAGGTGCTGGAAGACGGTGAGCTGGATCCGGCCACCTACCCGAATACCGGTATCGGACGTATCAACCCGGACGGTTCTGAAGGCACTTGTTCGGCCTGTCACAGTCGCCATCAATTCTCGGCTGCGCTGGCTCGTGAACCGGACAACTGCGGCAAGTGCCACCTCGGTCCGGATCATCCACAGAAGGAGATCTACGAGGAATCCAAGCACGGTATTGCCTTCAAGGCCTACAGGGATGAGATGAACCTGGACAGTGCCAAGTGGGTCGTCGGCGTGGACTACACGGCCGCACCTACCTGTGCGACCTGCCACATGGGTGCAACGAAGAAACAGCCATCCAGTCATAATGTCGGTGACCGCATCAGCTGGACGAACCGTCCACCGGTATCGGTACGTCCCGAGGTCATGGATGCCAAGATGGGTCTGGAAAGTGCCAACCTCAAATGGGACACCCGTCGTGAAAATATGAAGGACGTGTGCAACGCCTGTCACAGCGAGGATCATACGGAGAAGTTTTACATCCAGTATGACGCGCTGATCGAGCTCTACAACGAGAAGTTCGCGAAGCCCGGCAAGGCACTCATGGCAGCGGCCAAGCCCCTGCTGAAACCAACCAAGTTCAGCAACAAGGTCGAGTGGACCTGGTTTGAACTCTGGCATCACGAGGGTCGCCGTGCCCGTATGGGTGCGTCCATGATGGCACCGGACTATACCCACTGGCATGGCACCTACGACCTGGCCAAGCACTTCTATACCAAGATGGTTCCGGAGCTGGAGGATCTCGTCAATGAGAACCTCGATTCCAAGGATCCGAAGAAGGCCAAGGCTGCCAAGGACCTGCAGGCCAAGCTGGTCGAGGTCTTTAATTCAGACAACCACAAGTGGTATATCGGCAAGCGGGACAAGGCTAAATAATTCCCGCGGTTGTGTCTTTAAAATCGTGTAATTAGTCCATGACCACTCCCTTCGCGTCCTGCGCGGGGAGTGGTCGGCGCCGTTTGAGCCTTTCTGTCACTCCTCTACGTGATCATCACAAGCCAGGGAAAGAGTACGACGGGGTCATCCAGACAGGCCACGCTAATAAAAATGTCAGACAGATCGAGGTAGCAGATGAATAAATTCATAGCCACTGTATTGCTTGCTGTGTTCCTCACGGCACCGGTAATGGCGGAGGATGTTGACAGTCTGGTCGAGGCAGGTAATAAATTCTGGTCTGAAGGAAAACTGGAGCTGGCGGAATCGACCTTCCGGGAAGCGATCGAGCTTGATCCCGGGGCCGCGTTACCGCATGCGCGTCTTGCCGGCCTGCTGCTGAGTCAGCATCGCAACGACGAGGCACGCATCGAATACCAGAATGCCATCATGAACGATCCGCAAGATGCGGGACTGTTTCTGGCGCTGGCTATTGTCTACCTGCATGAAAAATCCTACAGCAATGCCCAGGCCATGGTAGATATTGCGCTGGAACTTGAACCGGATAGTGAAAATGCATTAAAGCTGCAGCAATATGTCACCTCAAGAGTGGACACGCTGGAAATCACTGCCGGGGACGGTCCCGATGTTCCGGTTGCCATACCGCAGGACGCGATTCACGGCAGCGCACCCGCCAGTGCAATGGAAAACCTGCACTGATTCCGGCTGGCTCCTAGAGGTCTAGCAGTAGTTTTAACGGCTTGCGCATACCGGCAATCTTGCAGGCTTGCTGACCATAGCCGTAGGGGAACAGTGTATAGACGTATTTGCGCGTCGCGACTTCCTTGCCATGCCGCTCGCGCAGCGTCTTCAGCAGGGTGCGCAGCTCCGGGATGCATTCGCGTTCCTCGAAATGTTCCCTGACAAAGTGCACGATCTCCAGACGTTCCTCGGTCAATTCCATGTTTTCCCCGTGGGCAATGACTTCAGCAAGTTCCGGTGACCAGTCGTCAGTGTTTAACAGGTAGCCTTCATTATCGATTTCGACGGTCGTCCCGTTCAGTTGCAAACTCATTGACTCTCTCCGTGCTTGATGGATGACTGCATGTCCAGCCACGTAATAATAAATGCAGCAATAGCCGCCGTGTCGTTGATGTCCAGTGCCGGCAGGTCGCCGCAATCCGTCAGGTGATCAGAGGCCACGGCAATAATATCGGGATCCTCCAGGTGTAGCAGTGACTTGCCCAGCGCCTTGCGGTGCAGTTCAATCTTGGGAAATGCTACATGCTTGAATCCCTCGACCAGCACCAGGTCAATGTTGTCCATGTCCAGCCGGGTAATCAATTCGTCGAGACGCGGTTCCTGCGGCGTGGTGTTTTCTGTCATCAGGGCCTGGCGCTGGCTGGAGGCGATCAGCATTTGTTTTGCCCCGGCCTTGCGCAGGCGGTAACTGTCCTTGCCGGGTGTGTCGATATCAAAGGCATGGTGCGCATGCTTCAGCATGCCGGTTCGAATGCCCCGTTCAGTGAGTTGCGGTATCAGTTTTTCCAGCAGGGTGGTTTTACCCGTGCCGCTGAACGCCGCGAAGCCAAGTACCGGTTTGAGGTAGATCATGTGACGAAGTTTCCTGGAAACAGCAAGCGCCCCGGAAAACCCGGTCGCAGTATGAAGCCCTCTACATGATTAGCATAGTCCTCGCGAACACCGCGTACCAGTATTACACAGGAAATGTAGACCCCCGGAAGTAACAACAAAAGTATCAGCGGTAAATAGCTGACCTTGAGCGACCAGGCTGCCAGGGGTAGCAGGTACAGCGGCCAGCTGAATAAAGTGCCACGCAGGCCATGCTTAATGGCAAGAATGATACGTGCGATGTGTCGGCGCACACGTTGCGCGCGCGAATTATAGACACTCAGGAATACGCCGCGCTCGAATTCATTACGGATATCCGACAGGCGTTTGGAGGTCGGCGTGTTCATTTGTAAAACATCAATGGCATTCCGGCAACACACCCACTTGCGGCATCTCGGCCAGGCCGGTTTCGCGGGCATGTTCTTCAAATCCCCTGTTACGCCAGAAAAATGCACCGGGCATGGTGGTGGGTATGACCAGTGCGTAAAACAGGGCGCGGCCGGTGAGTGCCGTGGCAACGATTATGGTTGCGCTGATCACCCACATGAACAGGCCGGCAGGTCCTTCCGGATGCAGTGAACCGATCAGCGCCAGCAAACACATTGATAGACCCATGCCGACATTGCGCAGCAGGTAAGTGTTGCCGAACCTGGTGCATTGATCGTAGTGTGAGGCCATGCCCTCGCCACCACCGGCGCGCAGGTCGCGTGCATGGTAATAGAGTCCTGCGGCCTCCATGAGCAGACCCGCGAGTATCAGCCAGGCAAAGTCATTGACGGCACTTGCCCAGGGCAGGCCCTGCAATACCTGTGTGGTGATCGTCGTCAGCACCACCATCAGTGGTCCCAGCGACAGCATATTGCCATAGAACGCGGTCAGTACCTGCCAGTGGTTCCAGAAGGGTCGGGCGGGAATACGATAAATGCTGTGCATGAAATACAGTGCTGCCAGCCCCGAGACGACGGCGCCCCAGCCGCACAGCTGTAGCAGGCCGGCAGTCAGTCCGGCAGGCAACCATTCAAACAGCATGGGCAAGCCGCTTAGCAGGGTATAGGCACCGAGGAAATTGTAGAACACGGCGATACCGGCGACCTCGCGGCTTACCGGTGAATAACGCAGGTTGTTAAAGGCACGGTAGAAGCGATGTGGCCGGCCAAGGTGCAGGGTCGACATCACCAGTGCCAGGGTTTGTACACCAATTAATGCAAACAGCAATAACGGCAGTGCAACCGGGTGGGCAGACAGGCTCAATGTCTCAAAGCCCAGTAGCGGTCCGACAAACAGGGTAATGAAGGCGCCAATGACGGCTTGCGAAATCAATGTGAAGATCACCAGCGGGTCTTCGCGGGTGCGCAGTTTTTTCAGGTTCCAGGCACGATCCTTAGCGGTTTCATCGACCTTGGGTTTGTAAGCGCCACCCTGCTGCTGTTCATCGCGTTCATAGCGCAACGGCATGCTGTCGGTGCGTTTCATCTCGCGCGGCAGGCTGCGAGTTTGCTGGAAACGAATATTCGGGTGGGTGATCTCCGCTGTCGGAAAACCAGGGATCTGCGTTTGCAGCTGGTCCCGATTCTCCGGCGTGGTTTCCATGATGCCGAAATCCAGTGCGCCGGCCAGGCAGGCAGAGGCACAGGCCGGCTTCAGGCCCACTTCAAGCCGATCGACACACATGTTGCACTTGGAGACATGTCCGGCCGCGGTATCCAGTTGCGGAGCATTGTAGGGGCATACCCAGGTACAGTAGCCACAGCCAAAACAGATGTCCGGATCCTGCAGCACGGCGCCGTATTCCGCAAACTTGGTATAGGCGCGCGTCGGGCAACCCTTCAGGCACACCGGGTCATCACAGTGATTGCAGGCCATGGAGATATTCATGCGCTGGTAGGCAGGGTAGGAACCGCCCTCAACATAACCGACGGCACGAAAGGCTATATGGGCCGGCAGGTCGTTCTTCTCCGAACAGGCTGCCTCGCAGGCATGGCAGGCAATGCAGTTGTCGGCGTTGAAATAAAACCCGTGCTGCTGGTAGCGGTTCGGGTTGTCAGAAACGCTGCTGTCGCCATTGATGTTCAGCGACTGTCCACGCAGTTCATGACCTTCCGGTACCGTTTCTATGGACGTGCCATAGCGATTCGTCTGCGGCGCATCAACATCGGGTACAAAGGCATAGGCCGGTTCTTTGGGGCGGGGTTCAAACATGTGTCATACCCGCGAGAAGATCGTACTCTCGCGAAGACGCCAAGGGCGCAAAGAAAAAACAAAGTAGACTCCCTGGTTTATTACTTGGCGCCTTTGCGTCTTGGCGAGAGATTATTATTCTGAATTTCATGTCAGAAGGCTCGTGCAGCAAGGTTGCGCACGGCGGCAGCATGCTGGTCGGCGATGGCCTCGATGCGCACGGCACATTGCTTGTAGGCTGGCTGCCGTGAATGCGGATCCAGCAGGCCCAGCGACAGGCGGTTTACACATTCATGAAAGTGAAACGGAATAAACACCATGTCACGTGGCACGCGTTGTGTGCATTGCACCATGACCACGGCATCACTGCGACGCGAGGTCAGGCGTGCATAGCTGCTGTGCTCGATACCGAGCTCGGCGGCGGCATCCGGGTTCATTTCCATGTAAGGCGTGGGACTGAACTTGTTGCCATTACCGACCTTGCCGGTACGGGTGCGGGTGTGAAAATGTTCCACCACGCGTCCGGAGTTCAGCCAGAAAGGGTATTCTTCATCGGGACATTCGTTGTTGTCGAAGAACGGCAGGGCAATCAGTTTCGCCTTGCCATTGGCAGACTGAAATTTTCCATCGGTGTACAGGCGCTGCGAACCCTCGGGCGCCGTGTCTTCGTTGCAGGGCCACTGTATGCCGCGGTTGGCTTCGATCCTGTCGTAGCTCATGCCGGAGTAATCAAGCATGCGTCCCTTTGACAGCGCGCGCAGTTCGTTGAATACGCCCTCGGCGGTTTCCGGAAAATTAATCTTGCGACCCTGCTCGAAACGACTGGCGACCTGGTTAAAGATCCATAAATCGGTTTTCGAATCACCGTGCGGTGCGCACACATTGCGTATCAGGTTGACACGCCGTTCGGTGTTGGTGAAACAACCTTCCTTCTCGGCCCACACGGCGGCCGGCAGGAACACGTGGCTGTATTCATTGGTCTCGACATCGCCGTAGGCATCCTGCACCACCAGGAATTCCAGTTTCTCCAGTGTCTTGCGGATGCGCGGCGTGTTCGCCATGGAGGTCATCGGGTTGGTGGCAATCAGCCACAGGCCCTTGATCTGCCCGGATTCAATCGCCGGCAGGATATCGGTCATGAACAGGCCGCGTTTTTCGGGGAAGAAGTCCTCATCGATGCCCCAGAACTCGGCAATGTCCTTGCGGTCCTGATCGTTTTCCAGCGCGCGGTAACCCGGCAGGCCGGAACAGGATGACCATTCACGGGTACCCATGGCATTGCACTGTCCGGTGATGGAGAGGCTCGAACCGCCGGGTTTGCCGATGTTGCCGGTAATCAGGTTCAGATTGTTGATCGCGACCACGCCATCGGAACCGTGCGTACTCTGGTTGATGCCCATGGTCCAGATGGTCATGGCGGCACCGGCCTTACCGTAAACGCGGGCGACATTGCGAATGGTGTCTTCGTCAATGCCACAGATCTTCGACGCTGATACCGGGTCGTATTGCTCGACCAGTTTTGCAAAGCCCTCGAAACCTTCGGTGTGTGCCTCGATATAGGCGCGGTCCTCGAGGCTCTCTTCGAGGATGACATATGCCAGGGCATTCAGTAACACCAGGTCCGTGCCCGGTGCAATCGGCAGGTGAATGTCGGCGTTTTGTGCAAACATGGTGACACGCGGGTCCACCACGATGATCGGGAACTTGCGCTTCTCACGGACCTCCTGCAGGCGCCAGTAGATGATTGGATGCTGTTCCGGCAGGTTGGAGCCAAAGGCGAGCAGACAATCGGTATGCTCGAAGTCATCGTAGCAGCCAGGTGGGCCATCGGAGCCGAAGGAGCGTTTGTAACCGGATACCGCAGAGGACATGCACAGCGTGGTGTTGCCGTCGTAGTTATTGGTGCCGACCACGCCACGGGCGAGCTTGCCGAGGGTATAAAATTCCTCGGTCATGATCTGGCCGGTGGACACGATGGCGAAGGCATCACGCCCGCAGGTTTTCTGGATGCGTTTGATCTCGTCACTGGTCTTGTCGAGGGCCACATCCCAGGTGGTCTCGCTGAAGGCTTCCCAGCGATGCTCGCGTATCAGGGGTTTGTTGCCGCGCCCGGCCGTTTTGCGGAACAGCTCGTGTTCGAACATGCCCTTGATGCAGAGCTTGCCGCGGTTGACGTCGGCATCGGCGACGCCGCGCGAGGCCACCGGTTCATTGTCGGCATTCAGGCCGACCTCGATGGAGCAGCCGGTGGAGCAGTAACCACAGGTCGCATAACGCCATTCCCTGACGCCCTTGTCAGCGATCTTGATGGGATTCTTTTTGTGTCGTCCAAAAAGCATGTTCAGGTTCCAGAAATTGTTCGCGGACGCGGTCCGCTCCTACAGGTGCATCTAATAAGTGTAGGAGCGCTTCGCAAGCGCGAATCGCGCAGGCAAGGCGTCCCTACAAGAAAATTATTGCTACGCTGCAGCCTCGCTGGCGTTAAGCGCGAGAAAGACTACGCCGTTCTCGACGCGGGTTGCGAAGGTATTGGTGCAGCCTTCGTCCGGACCCAGTGCCTCGCCGCTGGCGAGATCGACCTTCCAGTTATGCAGCGGGCAGGTCACGGAGGTACCGTGAACGATGCCCTGCGACAGGGGGCCGCCCTTGTGCGGGCATGCATCCTTGATGGCGAATACCTCGTCGCTGGCGGTACGAAACAGGGCAATGTTCATGGTGTCTGTCTGCAGCACGCGTGAACCCAGTTTCGGGATGTCTTCCAGTCTTGCGATTTCAGTCCAGTTGGTCATGATGGCTTCTCATTCATGTAAATTTAAAATTGTAGGAGCGTATTGCATGCGCGAATTGTTTGGCCATGTATCGCGGACGCGGTCCGCTCCTACGGGTTATCTTAAAATCACCCGGCAATTTGTAACGGCGTGAATTCATGTTGCTCGGCACCGTCGGCGCGTGCCTTCCATGGATCGACCTGTGCCACCTTCTGGCCGATCTTGAAGCGTTCGTACAATGCCTTGCGCTCTGCTTCATCGCCCAGCAGGCGCTCCTTGATGCTTGTCAGTCCGACACGTTCAACCCACGGCGCCGTGCGTTCCAGGTAGTGTGCTTCCTCGCGATACATCTGGGTAAAGGCCGCACAGTATTCAAGCACTTCTTCCTCGGTATCGACCTTGGTCAACAGGTCGGTGACGCGCACCTTGATGCCGCCGTTGCCGCCGATGTGCAGTTCGTAGCCGGAGTCCACGCACACCACGCCAAAGTCTTTAATGGTGGCCTCGGCACAGTTACGCGGGCAGCCGGAGACGGCAAGCTTGAACTTGTGCGGCATCCATGAGCCCCAGGTGAGTTCCTCGAGCTGTACACCGAGACCGGTCGAGTTCTGGGTGCCAAAGCGGCACCAGGTCTTGCCGGCGCAGGTCTTGACGGTGCGCATGGCCTTGCCATAGGCATGGCCGGAGACAAAACCGGCATCGGTCAGGTCCTTCCACATGGATGGCAGGTCTTCTTTATGCACGCCGAACAGGTCGATGCGCTGCCCGCCTGTGACTTTCATCTCCGGCACCTCGTACTTGTCGCAGACGTCGGCAATGGCGCGCAGTTCATCCGGCTTGACCAGTCCGCCGAACATGCGCGGCACCACCGAATAGGTGCCGTCTTTCTGAATGTTGCCGTGCGCACGTTCATTGATGAAGCGTGACTGGGCATCATCCTGGTATTCCTTTGGCCAGCGCGCCAGCAAGTAATAGTTGAGTGCCGGCCGGCAGGCAGCACAGCCATCGGGTGATTTCCATTCGAGGAAATCACGTACGGCCTGCATACTTTTCAGTTCATTGCGCTTGATGGTGGCGATGACCTCGTCGTGGCTGTACTCGGTGCACTTGCATATGGCCTTTTTATTCGGCGAGGCGTCGTAGCCCTCTCCCACGGTGCTGGACAGTAGTGCCTCGACCAGCCCGGTACAGGAGCCGCAGGAACTGGATGCCTTGGTATGGGTACGTACATCATCCAGTGTGAACAGGCCGTGTTTGGAAATCGCATTGACGATGTCGCCCTTGCAGACGCCGTTACAGCCGCAGATCTCGGCATCGTCGGAGAGCGCCATGACGCGTGTCTCGTCGCCGTGGCCGGCATCGCCGAGGTCATGCTGGCCGAACAGGAGGGTCTTGCGAAAGTCGGCAATGCTGGTGCCTTCGCGCATCAGTTGGAAGTACCAGGTACCGTCGATGGTGTCGCCATAGAGCACCGCACCCTTGATGCGATTGTCGTTGATGACCAGCTTTTTGTAGGTACCCGAGCCCGGGTCCTGCAGTGCAATCACCTCGTCACCCTCGGACTCATTGAAGTCCCCGGCAGAGAACAGGTCGATGCCGGTCACCTTCAGCTTGGTGGAGGTCACTGAACCCTTGTAACTGGCATAGCCGAGGCCGGCAAGCTGGTTGGCGGCGACCTTGCCCTGTTCGAACAGCGGCGCTACCAGCCCGTAGGCAATGCCGCGGTGCTGTGCACATTCACCGACAGCGTAGATGGCCGGATCAAACGTCTGCATGACGTCGTTGACGACCACGCCGCGCTCACAGTGGAGTCCGGCACTTTTTGCCAGCTCGGCATTCGGGACGATGCCAACACCCATTACCACGAGGTCGGCCTCGACGACGCTGCCATCCTTGAAGCGCACACCCTGCACACGGCCGTTACCGATGATTTCCTCGGTGGCCGCTTCCATCAGGAAATTCATACCGCGTTCTTCCAGCGAGGCCTTCAGCAGGGCCGAGGCCGGCTTGTCGAGCTGGCGTTCCATGAGGCTGTCGAGGAGGTGCACGACGGTGACGTCCATGCCCTGCTTCATCAGGCCGTTGGCGGCCTCCAGTCCCAGCAGGCCGCCGCCAATGACAACGGCCTTTTTGTAATCCTTTGACGCCTGCAGCATGGTGTCGACATCGTGAATATCGCGAAAGGCAATGACGCCATCCTTGTCCTTGCCCGGCACGGGTATCATGAACGGGTTGGAACCGGTAGCCAGCAACAGGCGGTCGTAGTCGGCCGTGGTGCCGTCTTCGGCAATGACCTTCTTGTTCAGGCGGTCAATCTCGGTAATGGACTTGCCCTTATGTAAGGTGATGCCATTGTCGCTGTACCACTGTTCGTCGTTGAGCATGATGTCATCGACAGTCTTCTCACCGGCTAGTACCGGGGAGAGCATGATGCGGTTGTAGTTGCCGTAGGGCTCGGCGCCGAACACCGTGATGTCATACATGTCCGGTGCAATCTTCAGCAGTTCTTCCAGGGTGCGTACCCCGGCCATGCCGTTGCCTATCAGTACCAGTTTCTCTTTCATGGGATTTCCATAGCTGTTTCAAAAACTTGTCCTAGCCCATTGCAAGCTCCGTACCAGCGCAGCCATTCGGCACGATAATTTGTTTCAACCTGCTGATTTAAAAGGGCTGCTTTGGTGCAGTGTTAAACGGTCACCGGGCGTGGCGATTGCATTGATGCACCAGAATGGCGCAGATGTAATAAGGTCGCACCTTTATAATATGCCGCATTTTCAGTGGCCAGTATTACAGCTGTCTTGTTTCCCTGGCAGTGGTTGTTGAAGGCGATGAGGCACTTACTTGATGCGTGATTGACATCGATGCGCCATTCTGGCGCATTGCCAGGGGAGTTAAAACAGGAGTGGCTACCGGCGAATGCTGCAAAGGGCTGATTTAAAGAGCAAACATCAAGTGATGTAAATGATGGCATAAAACTTGTTAGGTTTTGTTGCAGATAAATCGACGTGGAGTGGCTGGTGAACTTGCTAGTGGTGGCAGAACAACCCGGACAAAGTGGTCCCTATATCAAGGCGGCATGCAAGGCCGGCTGGCGGATAGCATGTGAGTCGAGCTATGAGCAGTTGCCGACCGTGTTGACAGATGTTCATGCAGAAGCCGCTGTGTTAATTGCGCACCGTGTAGACGATGTCATCCTGAAAGCTGTCCGTATGTTAAACAGTACCTGGCCGATGCCGTTGGTGTTGTACACGGAAGATTCACTGCAGCGCTCGATTCGTGCGGCCGTCTCGGCCGGGGTTTCCGTGTATGTCGTTGACTGCAACAACGTCAACCGTATCGCTACGCTACTTGAGGTGGCGATCATTCGATTTAATGAATCACAGCAATTGAAGAAGCAATTGCACAAGGCCAAGACCACGCTTGCGGAGCGTAATACCGTGGATAAAGCCAAAGGTATCATCATGTGCCAACGCAAGGTCAACGAAGATACGGCTTACAAGATGTTGCGCAAGCTGGCGATGGATCGTAACCGGCGCATAGGTGAAGTTGCCGGTGAGGTGATAGCCGCCGCCGAGGTATTGATCTGATGACAATGCATTCCGTGTGCACTGTCAGAGTGCGGAAAGCTGACCGATTGCACTGTTTCGGTAAACAGCGACGACCGCAAACGCTTCTGCAAGCGAAACAAGTGCTGAACGACTGCCAGGGATGCTACTGGCACAGTTAATGCTAAATACAGTTAGAAAGTAAGTGCAGCAGGCCAGAGCTGGTCTGTTGTAAACAGCCGGCGATGTAGCTAGCGATGAACAAAGGCGTTCTCCCCAACGGGTCATTCATCCGTAGGGGCGAGCGCCTTTTTTTTTGGGGGTTTAATCAATGAGCCAGGCAGAGAACATTGCAGTTGCAGAACGTTCCTACGAGGCAGAGTGGCGTCATCCACCAACGGTGATTGTCGGGGCCGGGCCAGTAGGCCAGCGCCTTGCAGCGGAGTTAAGGAGGCACGATGCCGAACGTGAAATCGTCATGTTCGGTGATGAGCCCTGGGCGCCATACGACCGGGTACAGCTGTCATCCTGGCTTGCCGGTAAGACAGCCGGGACCGCTGCAGTACGCGATGATGCAAACCTGTGCGTGCATCTCGGCATGTCGGTTACCCGAATCGAAAGGGCCAGGCGCGAGGTTATCGATGCGAGCGGGATTGCCTGCCCCTATGAAAAACTGGTACTGGCGACCGGGTCTCGTGCGCGGATACCCCCGCTGCCGGGCATCCGGCTGCCGGGCGTATTTACCTTTCGTAACCTGTCTGATGCCCAGTCGCTCATGGCGCGCAGCGTGCGCAGCCGCAACATGGTCGTGATCGGGGGTGGTTTGCTGGGTCTGGAGACGGCACGTGCGCTGCGTCGTTTCAATACGCGTGTAACCATCATCGAGCAATCCACGCGCCTGATGTTCAATCAGCTGGATGGTGATTGCGCCGGTTTGCTGCAACAGCATATTGAAGCACTCGGTATTGACGTTGTCATCAATGCTTACGTGAAACGCATACTGGGTGAAATGCGCATGGAGGGTGTGCTGTTATCGGACGGCCGCTTTATTGAGTGTGACACCGTGGTGATGGCTGTCGGCATAACACCCAATGTCGAACTGGCGCGTGACTGCGGACTGCAGACCGGTCAAGGCATCAGGGTAAATGACCACATGCAGACCAGTGATGCCGATATCTACGCCGTCGGTGAATGCGCCGAACACCGGAATACAGTCTATGGGCTGGTTGCCCCCGGTTTCGAGCAGGCGTCCGTGGCGGCGCATGTACTCTCCGGCAGGACCGCCGAGTATACCGGGTCGATGACGGCGACACGCCTGAAGGTGATCGGCTGTCCAGTGATGAGTGCAGGTGTAGTCGAAACCGAATGGCACCGCAAGGCGCTGGTGTACCGTGACCGGCGTAAAGACGTGATACGCAAGGTGCTCCTCGATGGCAACCGTCTGGACGCGGCCATGGCGGTTGGAAAGTGGGATGAATTCAGCCGGGTGCAGGAGGGTGTGCGCATGCGGCGGCGGATACGGCCGTGGCGAGCGCTGCGGTTCCGTCTGACCGGCACGCTCTGGTCTGCGGAAGGTGAGGGTGGGGTGGCCAGCTGGCCGGCCAGCGCAACTGTATGCAACTGCAAGGGTGTCAGTCGTGGTACGTTGACCCGGGCCGTGGACCAGGGTTGTGTCGATGTTGCCTGTCTTGCCAGTCACACCGGTGCCTCTAGCGTATGTGGATCCTGCAAGCCCTTGCTGGGGCAGTTGCTGGGCGCGGTCGACGTCGCACCGGTTGTTGCTGCCCGTACGCTGACGGCAACAGCAATTGTCGTTGTTATCGCCACGTTGCTGTGGCTGCTGCCGGCCACTCTGCCCTATAGCGACACGGTGCAGGCCTCGCTGCGTATCGATGATCTGTGGCGTAGCGGCCTGTTCAAGCAGATAAGCGGGTTCACCCTGCTGGGTTTCTCGGTATTGCTGGCTCTGGTGTCCCTGCGCAAGCGCGTGCGCCGGCTGTTCTGGGGCAGCTTTGACAGCTGGCGGGTGCTGCATGTACTGGCCGGTTTGCTGACAGTGGCCGTCCTGGTGACGCATACCGGTTTCCGCCTGGGTGACAATCTAAACTTCTACCTGATGTGTGTTTTTGCCGGTCTGATGCTGGCAGGCGCTGCTGCCAGTGCCGTTGTCGGCCTGCAACATGTATTGCCTCTCGTCCTGGCGCGGCGCAGCCGCGCACTGTCGATATGGGCGCATGTGCTGTTGCTATGGCCGCTGCCGGCGCTGCTTGGTTTTCACATCCTGAAGACCTACTGGTACTAGTGTGGTGTAACGAATAACGTGCACCTATCAGAGGCCCACAAATGATCCAAGACAAGGCGCAGTCTGCAGTTAATGGTTATTCCCTTAACAAGGGCTGCAACGCCGTATTGGGTCATTTGTGGG
>Ga0316189_10000888_pt1 | contig 29858 bp, 25 predicted proteins | sample LowCovwburrow_MG_FD_204930 | JGI IMG/M metagenome (GOLD analysis project Ga0316189, IMG submission 204930) | Coastal sediment microbial communities from Maine, United States - Lowes Cove worm burrow | ecosystem: Environmental > Aquatic > Marine > Coastal > Sediment | place: USA: Maine...
ATGACGTTGGCCGACACGAGGAAGCCACCGCGCCCCGTGCGTGCGTTCGGTGCATCGTCGGCCGCGGCTGACATCGAGAGACGATCCGTAGGACAATGCGCCTCGATGGGACGATGGGGACTGACTGCGGGCATGGTCTGCGCGCTGAGCATCGGGTGTGGAAGCCCCGAACAAAATCCGGCTGCCGACGGTGGTTGCGAGACCGATTGCGCAAGCACGCAAGGCGCCACCAGTGGGGCCGCCGACGACGGCGACAGCACTCCCGATGACGATGGTGCGAGCGACGACGGCACCTCGGGCGGCGGCTCCGCCGATGGGATCCCTTGTGCGGTGCGTGATGTTCTGGCCGACAACTGCTGGGGCTGCCACGGCAGCGCACCCAAGTTCGGCGCCCCGATGTCACTGAGCACGTACGACGACTTCCAGATCCCGATCCCTTCCGATCCGGCAACGCCAACCCACGCTCAGGTCGGCGTGCGGGTCACGGACGAGGCAGCCCCCATGCCCGCCGACGGAAGCCTCTCCGAGGACGATCGCGGCGTCCTGGTGAACTGGGTCGCCGCGGGCGCTCCGATGTCCGACGAGACCTGCGACTCGCCCGATCCCGATCCCGATCCCGATCCTGGCGTCGGACCCGACGCCCTCCCCTGCGAGGTGACCCACTCGTTCACGGCCCACGCCGCGTCGGGCCCCACCGATCCGTTCGAGGTCCCCGTCGTCGACAACCTCTACCAGTGCTACACGTTCGCCTCGCCGCTCACGGAGCCGACACAGATCTCGGCCTGGGCGCCCATCATCGACGACGAGCGCGTCCTTCATCACTGGATCCTCTACAAGACCAGCGAGCCACAGGTCGATGGCGGCGCGGGTCCGTGCAACATGCCTGGCGACGCAGCCTTCCTCGCAGGCTGGGCCCCGGGCGGCAAGAACTTCATCCTGCCCGAAGACGTGGGGCTCGAGTTCGGCGGTCCGGATGACTATTACATCCTGCAAATGCACTACAACAACTCGGGCGGACATACCGACGCCGCCGATAACAGTGGCGTCGCAATGTGTGCGACCCCGCCCAAAGAAGAGGCCGCGGGCGTGATCTGGCTGGGCACCTACAACATCGACATCCCCGCCGATGCGGACGACCACGTCGTGATCGGTCGGTGCCCGTCCTTGGCAACCTCAGTGCTCCCAGAGCCCCTCAACATCATCGCAAGCTTCCCGCACATGCATGAGCTCGGCCGCGCGATGACGACCGACATCTTCCGCGGCGGCCCCAACGGCCCGCAGGAAACGCTCGTCGATGCCACGCCCTTCGCGTTCTCCAACCAGGTCATGTACCCGCATGACCCGGCCATCCCACTGAACCCGGGCGATGAGGTTGTGACGCGGTGTACGTACGAAAACACGACGGGACAGCCGGTCGGGTTTGGCGAGAACACCGAAGACGAGATGTGCTTCAACTTCGTCGTCGCGTATCCGATCCAGGACATTCCCGCCGAAGCGCGTCAGTGCACGTTGTGATGCCCGCGGCGCACTCGCTCCGCGGCACCGACCGCGCCGTCGGGCTGCACTAGCCGAAGCCGGACTCGCCGCCGCGCTCGGTGGCGCGCACGTACGCTGGCCGCGCCTCGATTCGCTGGACGTAGCGGCGGATATTGTCCACGCCCTCCGTCACGCCCGAGCGCGACATCGCGGCCTGCAGCGGGTAGCTCATGAGCATATCGGCCCCGCTGAGCTCGCCTGCAATCCAATCACGCCCTTCGAGCGTGTCGTTGACGAAGCTGAGCTGGCTTCGGAGCTCCGGGTCGGCGTAGCCGGCGTCCATCGTGTTTGCGAGACGTTTGCCGATCAGCGGGACCTTCTCGCGGAGCTTGCTCGAGACGAGCTTCAACAGCAGTGGCGCCATCATCGAGCCCTCGGCGAAGTGCAGAAAGAAGCGGTACTGCTCGAAGTCGGAGCTGTCTTTGGCGGGCCGAAGACGGCCCTCGCCGAACGTGTCGAGGATGTACTCGACCACCGCCCCGGACTCGGCGAGCACCTTGTCGCCGTGGGTGACGACGGGTGACCGGCCGAGCGGATGGATGTCGCGCAGTGCCTTGGGCGCACGCCCTTTGACCCGTGGATACCGTTGGATCTCGTACTCCAGTCCGAGTTCTTCCAGCAGCCACAGCACACGCTGCGACCGAGATTGCTCGAGATGGTGAACGGTGAGGCTTGCCATGGCGGGGCCATAACACGCGGGCGGAACCGGGCGCGGAGGCACGCGGCGTTGGGCGCGGGCTGCATCCCATCGAGAGATCCGACTTCAAAACGCGTGACTTTACATGGGGGCGCGAAGCCGAGCACGGTGGGGGTTCTGGGTTGAAACGGGGATCAATTTGCCTACAATGCCCCCCATCTGGGGTGATGTGTGGCCATCTCCCCGATCCCCTTCCTCAATGAACATCCTCAAGAACGGTCTGTACTCCTGCGCTCTTTCGGCTGTCTTCGTCTCCACGGGCTGTGGAACCGCCGAAGAACCTATCGAAAGCGGCTCTTCGGACGAGTTTCGGGCCGTGGTGCTCGTTGGCGACAGCACGTGCGTACCGCTCATCGCGGGCAAGAAGGCCGACGCAGGAACGGTCTGTGTGGGGATCGACAACGACGTCGACACCTCGGCGCAGTGCGGAGAAGGCGCAACCGGAGTCCTGAGCCTGACCTACGAGACGACCGGCCCTTGGGAGCTGGTCAACGCGCGCATGGGTCTGGGCCGCGGGCTGGAAGATCTCCCGCGCACACGCCGTGGCCGGGTCAAGAAGAACGAGCTGAGCCACCAGTCCGGCGACATCACGGGCGCGCTGGAGCACACATTCACGGTGCCGCTGTGCGAGCTCGGGCTTGATGGCGCGGACGACGTCTGCGATCCGTTCAACGCCCACTTCGTCGCGCACGCGCGCGTTCGCAAGCAACGAAACAACGGCAGCTACCGCACCAAGGGTGCCTGGGCCAAAGGCACCAAGCTGGGTCGCCGCCGACGCGCAGGTCGCTTCTTCACGATGGAGATGACCTGCACCGAGTCCGAGCCGCCTATCGCCGAGTGCGAAGCCGCCTACGCCGCCGGACCAGGCGCCACATGCTTCCTCGGCGCAGACTTCGACAACGACGGCGAAGACGATGGGTTTGCCGACTGGGGCTGGTCCAACGGACCGGTCTCACCCGGCACGTCCACGCAGTGGCCCGTCTACGCCGCCGTCGGTGGCTGCGACCCCTCGCAGGGCGAGCAGGTCGGAACACTCGGCGTCGACTACGACGGCACCACCGCCGTCCTGTCGTTCGATCGCACGGGCGACGTCACGCTCGACGAAGAGCAGATCTACGTCGGCAGCGACGCGCTGGCCCGCGATGCCGACGGCGCCATGACGGTCTCGCCCTCCGACTTCCCGATCGCTGTCGACCTCGACGCTGCGACGCAGAGCTCCCACACCGTGACCGGACTCTCCGGCGACATCCACGTCGTGTACCACGCGCTGGCATGCGGGACCGGTGTCGAGGCCAACGCCGACCCGCTCGCGGTGCTCACCGACGAGTTTGTCGACGACGGCGAGCCCGTGGGCTGGACGCAGCACCGCCCGCAGGACGCCGATGTTTCGGTCGAGGGTGGCGCGCTCATCCTCGAGCCGCACGGCAACACGTCCTGGTACGCGACCGACCAGGCCGTCCAGGTCTACAAAACGGTCTCCGGCAACTTCGCGGCGACCACCGCGGTTCAGGTCACCAACTTCTCGGGCGGTCCGGTTGCGCCCGGCGAGCCGTATCGCATCGGCGGCATCATGCTCCGCGACCCGACGAGCGAGCTGCCCAACACCTACCACTTGGGCATCGGCAACATGAACGAGCCTGGGGTCACGTTTGTCTCCAAGAGCACCGACGAGGGCAGCAGCACCGTGGGCACGCAGCCCTGGGCGGGCACCGAGGCCGAGCTACGGATCTGTCGGGTCGGCGCGGACGTGCAGTCCTTCATCCGTCTCGAGGGCGAGCCTTGGTCCCAGGTCGATTGGCACCTCCGCGCTGACCTTCCCGACACGCTTGCGGTCGGACCCGTCGGCTACGCATTCAGCGAAGCGCCCGACCTCCGCGTCGAGAACGACTACGTCCAGTTCGAGACGGTGCACACCCTGCAAGACTGCTGGCGCGACTAGCTCAATCGGGGCAACCGTCGGCGTCGTCAATCGCGACGCCGTCGGGGCCTGGCATGTCCGCTGACCCGGGGTACGTCTCGGGTTGGTTTGGGCACTGGTCGTCGCGATCCAACAACCCGTCTTGATCGTTGTCCGGGTCCTCGCAGCCGTCGTGATCCTCGAATCCGTCGAGGTCTTCGGGGGCACACTGAGGCGGAGCTGGCTCAACGCCCGGCGGCCCAGGGTCGGGCTCGGCCGCACGGACTGGGGGCGAGGGAGGGGCGACGACAGGTCCTGGCGTCGTGGCCTTGCACGCGCTGGCCAGCAGGAGCAGCGCTAGCGCTTCTTCTCTAGCTTTGCCCATGAGTCCCGCAGGCCGATCGTCCGGTTGAACACAGGCCGCTCGGCCGTGCTGTCCCTGTCCACGCAGAAGTACCCCAATCGCTCGAACTGGCAGCGCCAACCCGTCTCGGCCGCACTCTCGGTGAACGCAGGCTCGAGCTTGCAGCCCGTCAACACTTCGAGTGAATCGGGGTTGAGGTTGTCGGTGAACGACTGCCCGTCGGGCACGTCCGTTGGGTTCTCCGTGCTGAAGAGCCGATCGTACAGGCGAACCTCGCCATCGACGGCGTGTGCGGCCGACACCCAGTGCAGCGTGCCGCGTACCTTGCGTCCGTCGGGTGACCGCCCGCCCCGTGACTCTGGGTCCCAGGTACAGCGCAGCTCGGTGACCTCGCCCGTCTCCGGGTCCTTGACGATCTCGTTGCACGTCACGAACGCCGCCGATCGCAGGCGAACCTCCTTGCCGGGCGCAAATCGGAACCACTTTTTCGGCGCAACTTCGCGGAAGTCGTCGGCCTCGACCCACAGCTCGCGCCCGAACGGCACCGAGCGCGTCCCTGCGCTTGGGTCCTCGGGATTGTTGGGGACGTCGAAGTACAAGACCTCGTCCTCGCCCAAGTTCTCGATGACCACCTTGAGCGGGCGCAGGACGGCCATGCGTCGCACCGACTCGCGGTTGAGCCGTTCACGCAGCAGATGCTCGAGCAGCGAGACATCGACGATGCCGTCGCGCTTGGCCACCCCGACGCGCGCGCACAGGTCCAGCAGCACCGCCGCCGGATACCCGCGGCGCCGCAGCCCACGCAGGGTCGGCATACGCGGGTCGTCCCACCCCTGCACATGCCCCTCGCCGACCAGCTGCTTGAGCTTGCGCTTGGACAGCAGCGTGAAGGTGAAGTGCAGCTTGGCAAACTCAATCTGCCTCGGGCTCGCGGGCACAGGGAGGTTGTCGACGAACCACTCGTACAGCGGCCGATGGTCCTCGAACTCCAGGGTGCACAGCGAGTGCGTCACGCCTTCGATCGCGTCCGACTGCCCATGCGCGTAGTCGTACATGGGGTAGATGCACCAGGCCGCGCCCGTTCGGTGGTGCTCCTGCTTGAGGATCCGGTACATCAGCGGATCACGCAGGTTCAGGTTGGCGTGCTGCATGTCGATCTTCGCCCGCAGCACGTGGGCCCCTTCGTCGAACTCCCCGGCCTTCATCCCGCGCAACAGCTCGAGGTTCTCTGCGACCGAGCGGTCGCGAAAGGGGCTGTCTTTGCCAGGGCTGTGAAAGTTGCCGCGGTTCTCACGGATCTCTTCGAGCGACTGGCTGTCGACATACGCCTTGCCTTCGCCCACCAGATGCTCCGCCCAGGCGTACAGCTGGTCGAAGTAGTCCGAAGCAAAGAACACCCGCGCGTCGTCCACCGCGTAGCCAAGCCACGCAACGTCCTCACGGATGGCATGCACAAACTCGGCCTCCTCGGCTGCGGGGTTTGTGTCGTCGAAGCGGAGGTTACAGAGCCCGCCGAAGCGCTCGGGCATGCCGAACGCCAGCCAAATCGCCTTGGCGTGGCCGAGGTGGAGGTAGCCGTTGGGCTCGGGCGGAAATCGCGTGACGACCGTGGCGTGCTTGCCCGATTGCTGGTCGGCAGCGATGAGATCGGCAACAAAGTTCGCGGCTACCTCGGTCTCGTCGGGCTCGGTCGTCATGGAGATCGCGGACATTAGCAACTAGCCCGCGCTTTTCCAGGCCGTCAGCCCACAAAAAAGCGGGGCGAGCCACGCTTCAGATGGCTCGCCCCTATCGGTTTAGGTGGCCTCGGACCCGCGGAGGGCACCGAACGTCCGAGGCTATCGAGAAATGACGGATTTGGCGGAAGCGGAGCCCTTGGCCGCTACTTGCTGCGCCGGGCGGTCGTCCGCGTGGCGTGCTCGTTTTGGTGCCGACGGAACTCACGGAGATTGGTCGGGATAGCAACGGCGACGCCGCCAAGCATCGAGAGTCCGGTGCCCGAGAAGTCCGGGACGTCGTCGACTTTGCGCCGCGCGCTCCACAGCTGCATCACCTCGACGTGCAGGGACACGAAGTTGGTGATCCGGGCCTCCACGCCTGCGTGGAGCTCAAAACCGATCCGCGCGCTGGCATCGAGCTTGGCGGCCTGGTCCTGGCGACGGTAGTCCAGCCGCAGGATGTCGAAGCCCGCTCCCAGCCCGCCGTACGGCCGCACGGGGAAGTCCTTGAACGCGTAGACGTTGCCGCCGAAAAACAGCGGGACAGACACGTAGCGAAGCTCGGTGACCTGCCCGTCGAGGAAGTCGTTCTCGCCGGAGTCCATGCTGATGCGTCCGCCGTTGAAACCGCTTCGGAAGTAGCCGATGGCCCGCGGGTAGTCGCGACCGTCGTTGGCTTCGAACACCTGCACCTTGAAGTCGAGTCCCTTGACGTAGCCGCAGGTCTTCTCGCCGCCGGGCCGCACACACGCCCGAAACGCGTTGGAGTTCAGTCGGCCTTGGGTCTCGCTGACGCGGCCGGACGATGGGATGAGCGAGAACACGGAGCTCATCGAGAACCCAGCCCAATGCAGCTCGTGGTGGTGATGGTGGTGATGGTCAATCACCTTGATGACCTCATCGTCGCCGTCCTCCTTGACGACGATGGTCACCTTGGCGCCCTCGTCGGCGATGACGACCTTGGCACCGTCGCCGTCTTCATCTTCGACCTCGACCTCGACCGGGCCCTCGATCGGGGGGGCTGCCTCGGGTGCGGGCGCCTCGGCGGCAGGTGCGGGCGCGGCCGGAGGTGCGGGCGCGGGCGCGGGCGCAAGCGGCGCTGCCGTGGGGGGTGCGGGAGGGGCTGGGGCCGGCGCGGCGGCCACGGGAGGCGGCGCGGCTGGGGGAGCGGCGAGCGCGACTGGCGCTACAGCAAGCGCACCCAGCGCGAACACAAGAGGGGCACCAAAACGAAGCGGAAGAGAGTCTAAGGCGGGCATCGTTTTTCTCTTTGGGCCCTATCCGACATACCCCGCCGTGGGTTGCCGGGGGCAAAGAAAAACCCGGGACGCGAGGGTTTCGCGGTCCCGGGCCCTGTGCGGCGGTTTGGCTACAGGCTCTTGATGCCGTCGCACTTGTCCAAGGCCGCGCCATCGGCGGCATCACGCATGCACTTGAGCTTCTTGACCCAGACCCCGCGGCCAAACTCTGGAGCCTTGCTCGCTCCTGCCACGCACTGCTTCTTCGCTTCCGCCAGGTCGCTGTCGCTCGCCTCGCCCCCAGCCTTTGCGATCTCGGCCTTGGTGATCTTCATGACGTTGTCGCAGACAGCGTCGGGCGACGGTGGGCTCAGCCAGCCAAACCAGAAGACGGCGACGGCAAGAATAAGGGTTCCGACGATTCCACCGATGATTTTGAGCGCGGTTTTCATGCTGTGTCTCGCTTTCACGGGGCAAGACGCAGCACTGTGGAGAGTGTCGGACGGCGATGGCGATTTTTCTTCGCTACCACCAAATCTTGTCGAGCATCTTTTCCATCTCGGGCACGCCGCCCTGGAACACGAGGTATCCGTCGGGTGGCTCGCCGTCGGTCATCTCGTCGGCGATGCGCTTGGTCATGAGCGCCCGGACGGCATCGGGGTCGTCCGGGTGCAGGCCCAGTGCCCAGCTCAGCTTGATGAACGCCACCTCGGGCAGCATGTTCGCCAGCGGCACCACACCCAACCCCAAGATCTCGCGCCCGGTCTCGTAGACGTTCATCTGCACAAACCCCCACAGCGTCTGCAGGGTCATGTACACCTGAACCCCGGCGTCGTTGGCCCGCTGCAGGGCGCCGTAGACCTTCTTGTTGACGTGGCCCAGGCCCGTCCCCGCGATCACAATCCCCTTGTAGCCACACCCGACCAGCGCGTCGATCACGTCGGGCTGCATGTTCGGGTAGTAGTACAAGATCGTGACCTTCTCCTCGAACGCGACTTGAACCAGCGCGTTGCGGTCGTCGCGACGGGGCGCGTACTTCTCTTTGAGAGGTTTGATCGTTCCCCCTTCTTCCACGATCGCCAGCGGGATATCACCCAGCGTGCGAAACGTGCTGCGGTACGAGCTGTGCATCTTGCGAACGCGCGTGCCTCGGTGCAGCAGGTTGTAGCGGTCCGAGGTGGGGCCGAACATGCACACCATGGTCTCGGCGATGGGCCCGTGTGACGCGGCGTGGGCCGCCGCGATGAGGTTCCGCGCCGCGTCCGACGACGGACGGTCCGAGGACCGCTGCGAGCCGACCATCACGATCGGCACGGGCGACTCCTGAATCATGAACGACAGCGCCGCGGCGGTGTGGTGCATGGTGTCGGTGCCGTGCCCAACGACGACGCCCGCGTAGCCGTCGGCAATGGCCTTGCCCACGCGCTTGGCCAGCTCCAGGTACTCCGCCGCGCCCATGTTCTCGGAGAACACGCCGAACAGCTTCTCCGTCTCCAGGTTGCACACGTCGGCCAGCTCGGGCACGGATCCGTACAGCTCCCCGGGTGAAAACGCCGGGATGACGGCGCCCGTGCGGTAGTCCAAACGTGAGGCGATCGTGCCGCCTGTGCCAAAGAGCAGGACGTTCGGCTTGGCGGGATCGACCGGAAACGCCTCCTCTGGGATCTTGTACTCGGCCTTGCGATACCCCGTCCGCGTCATTTTGGTGATCGTGTCGGCACGAACCCCAATGTTGTAGCCAGTGATGAGCTTGAGGACGACGTGCTCGGCGTCGGACGTCTCCGACCGCGGAAGCACGATCCCCTCAAAGTTGCCTCGCGTGGTCTCCACTTCGACCTCGCACCACACGGTGATGTCGTGTGCCTTGAGCACGGACAGCATGGGGTCGCGGTAGCCCTCGTAGTCTTGGTCGCTCACGGCGTCACCTCGTTGGTCATCGGCTGCAGCGCAGCGGCGAGTTCGCGCTGCACTTGGGCCGGATCAAAGCGCCCGAGCAGCGGACGCATCGCGGGCCCCATCGCCCATCGCAGCTGAGCCTCACGGTCCGCGGGTGGATACTCGGGCTGGCTTTCGACCACCTTGGACACAGCAGCGGCCACGTCATCCCCCACGGTTGTCCAACGGGCGAGCACAGCTTCGGGTGCGGCGGCCTCCTGCAGCAGGGTGTCGAACACCGCATCGAACGCTTCGGGTCGTAGCGCCCCGCTGTCGACCGCCGCCACAAGCGGCTGCAGCCGTGCCACGTCGGGCATCGTCCTTGCGCCCATCTCCCGCCAGTGATGCACGAGCCGACACTCCAGCGCGGAGGCGAGTCGACGGCGCGTCACCTCCTTCTGCGCGGCGAGTGCGTCGTACAAGTCCGCCCAGGGGGCGTCCGCCATCACGAAGGCTGCCCGTCGCGAGAGCCCCCCTTGCTGGTACCTGTCCTCACGATCCCAAACGGGCTCGGCGATGGTCCTGTCGATCGCCTCGATCCAGGCGTCGGGCAGCGGCAGAGGCGGCGTGTCCGTATCGGGATACATCCGCTCCGGCCCGGGCAGCACGCGCTCGAATCCGGTCGTGCCGTCGGCAAACGACTGGCGCGTCTCCGACGGCACGCCGATCATCGCATCGTACGCGCGGGTCAGAATCTCCTCGGCGGCAGTTGTCGCGTCGACGGGCGGCCCCCACACGACGACGATCGCATCTTCGGCGTCGGCGCCGAGTTCACGGCGCAGTGTGGCGAACACCGTCGACGAGAGCATCTCGTCGCGGTCGTCGGACGTGGTCATGAACGGGCGCCCCGTCAAACACGCAACGACGCGAAGCCGGTCGGCAAACTCGTCCCGCAGGGTTTTGCCGGGCTGCGTCGAGCGTGCGAGCACGCCCGCGAACCCCCGCAGGCGCACGGCGACGGCAACATGCCCACGCTCGAGCGCTTCGAGGATCTGGACGGGTGCACCCGGCGCAATGAGAGCCCCTGCGTTGATCACCGCAGGACCGGCCCACGCGGGGTCGACATCGGGGACCTCGAACATCTCGGGCGTCACGCCACGCTCGAGCAGTTCTGCGCGGATCCGCAGCAGGTTCAAGTGGCGGAACGCCTCGTTGTGCACGAGCAACGGGAGTCGTCGGTGGTGGCTCACGCCCTTGATCTCGACCCTGCGCGACCCTGCGATCGAGACGTTGACGTCCTGACGCGCCGCGCCTGCCCCGCGGCGCACCTTGCCGCTGCGATGCACTACGCGAGCGAGCAGCCGCCCGCCCGTCTGCACATCGCGCGGAGTCAACAGGTCCGGTTCGGTCACGGTTTCGATGAGCGGTGTTCCCAACCTGTCGGTGCGGAACACGATGCGATGCCCAACATCGGAGACCTCGCGGCACGAGTCTTCTTCCAGGGTCAGCTGCCGGATCCGCAGCTGACGGTCGGACCCCAGCTCGCTGTCGCGAAAGGGAATGCTGCCTCCCAGAGCCACCATCGCCGTGCGCTGAAACCCGGCTGGGATCGATCCGTCGAGGTACTGCTTGCGCATCACCTGGAGCTCGGTGATCCGCGACAGCCCGTACAAGGTCGAGACCTCCAAGGCGTACCGCACCGCTTGCTCATCGATCGGAAACGGGGGCGTGTCGTCGATCTCGTACGTGCACACGGTCCCGCGGTCGAGCAGGTACACGATGTCCTTGCGCGTCCGAAACTCCATGAGCGCACAGCCGTCGTACTCTCCAAGCTCCGACAGCGTCGGCCGCATGTGACGCAAGACCGTGGCGTCCACCCGCTCGGTATGCCGCCCCGCCGGGCAGCGGCAAAACAGCTTGCCCCGCGTCGCGAGCTGCTGGTGCACCTCGAGTCCGCACATAAAACCGAGCGTCGCGTAGTCCGCCGGCTTCATCTCTGACATCGGACGGTCGCGAAAATCCAACGGAGGGTCGGTCCGGGGATTTAGGTCGATCGGCGCAGGACTCGATGCCTTGGCTCTACGGCGCGTCACGGCCGAAGATTACACCCGGCTCGGCTACCTCTGAGGACAGCGGGAGATCGACGTGCTTTCCCTCTCGGGCGGCGTGCCCCATAATCACGGGTAGATGCCGCGTTTCGCGTTCTCACCGCCTCGGCGGAGCCGCCAACGGAGCCCCTCGTGGGCCGTGCTTGGCGTCTACGCAGCGCTGGCCGCGACGGTGGGCGGTTGCGCGTCGGGTGGCGAGACCACGGGGACGCCCGGCATCACATTCGGAGACTCGGCGTCCATGACGGCCGCGATGACCGCCACCGCCACCGCCACCGCCGACGACGGCGGAACGGACGACGACGACAGCGACGGGGCTACAGGCGGGGCGAGCAGCGAGAGCGGCGGCACAATGGGCGGCAGTGACTCCGCCGACGACGACGGCACCTCAGCGGGGACAGCAGGCGTCGACGACGGCGCAGGCACGGCAGGTCAACCCGACAACGGGATGTACTCCGACTGCCTCAGCACCGCGGAGTGCGTCGGCGTCAATACGTGCATCACGATCTTCGACGACATGGGTGCACCGTTCGACGGGTTCTGCACCAGAGACAACTGTGTCGATCCCGCGGTGGACTGCGACCCAAGCCCAGGCGGAACCTCGACGGTGGTCTGCTCCACCGTCCAGATCATGGGTGAGCCCGCTTCGGTATGCGCTCTCAATTGCACGGGCGAGCTGGTCTGCCCCGATGGGATGACCTGCTACGAAGAGGCTGGCGCCCCCGTGTGCGCGTAGCCGGCGAGGGCCGCGACGACGGACGGCTCAGTTGTCGGGGGCGCCCGCCTCGATCCATGCCCGGACCTGCGCGATCATCTTTGCGTTGACCAAGGCGGCCGAGTTGAGTGGCATGTGCGGCTCACTGCCGTCGCCCGCGGGGTCGCACTTGGCGATGGACTGGTACAGCCAGCTCGCGTCCGGATCGCCCGGTTCAACGAGCTTGCCGCCCGTGCTGGTGGTCGAGAGCGTGTGCCCCATCAGCTCGGCGTGTAGGTCTTCGGCCGCCAGGTCCAAGCCAGCGATCGCGTTCTCGCCCTGATGGCAGGAGGAGAACTGGCAGCTCGACACAAACAGCGAGTCGCGGATAGCGCTCAAGGTTGCCTCGTCGGCGCTGACGTCGACCTCTTCGGCGTCCACGCAGCTGTCGGCCGCGGGCACGCTCGGATCGCTCGGAGGCACGTAGAACTCGCCCGCAATTTCCTCGGCCGTCGGCGGGGCCTGTGCGTCGTTCTTCGGCAGACCGATGACCGCGCAGTTGCCCTCGTGCATAGTGATGTCGTCGTCCGCGCCAACCACGGATCCGCTGGACACCGACGCGTCCATCACGACTCTGGAGTCGGCCAAGCCGAGCATCACGCACATTTCTTGGTCGCCGATCCCCCAGCCAATCTCCTTGGATTGCCAGTTGTTGTAGCCACAGGTGAACGAGAACCCGCTGGTGCCCGTCATCTCCAGCGGGGGCTCGAGGGCGCCTCCGTTGCCGCTGGCGTTGAATCCGTTGAGCTGGAACACACTCTCGCCGTCGCGCGGGCCACCGAAGATCGACAAGTCAAAGAAGTTGCCGAGGTAGTGGTAGTGCGGCAGCACGTAGTACAGCGTCATGTCGAAGTCGCCGTTGGTCTGTGTCTCGTACAGACTCTTGAAGTCGCACTCTCCGGAGAACCGCGACTCCGCCAACGGGCCGATCGTTAGATCGAAGTAGCTCAACCGGAACGGCGCCGTGACCACCTCGACCAGCTTCGGGTGAATGATCTCGAGCTCCATGCGCAGCTCGGTCGGGTAGTCGTCGTTGGAGAGGTTCAGCAAGTGCCCCCCAGCGATGATCTTGTGGTGAGGCGGCGCTTTGACGACCACGCCTTCGGGCAGCTGCATCGTCTCGAAACGGGACTGTGTCGATTGGGCCGTCAGGACGGTTCCGGCGAGCGCGGCCTCGAGTTCGCCGAACCCGCGCGAGCTGCAATCAAAGTACCCATCCTCGCCCTCAGCGAATGACTCGGGCACAACAAACCAGTTGCTGTGGTGAAACCCGCCATCGTTGGTGATGGTGACGCGGTTGATATAGATGGATTCCTCGTTGTCGAGCGTCCACTGGATGCACGGCTGCGTCTCCTCCGCTGGCGTCAGCTCGACGGTGCCGTAACTGTGCACAACGCGAGCGTGCCCCTCGGGGAGCGGCGTCTCGACACCGCCCCCGGATGAGTCCTCCGACCCACCGCCCGACGCGTCCGACCCGCTGCCGCCTGACGTCCCGGCGGCGGTCACGACGGGATCAAGACCGCACCCCAGCGGCAGTACGAGGGCAACAAGGCTGGCAAGGGCCTGGGTCGACCGGCGCGGAAGAGTGTTGTTCGGCTGACGCGGAGTCATCGCTGGTGGAGCCTAGCCCCGCCGGTTGGCCCTTTCCAACCTTGACCGTCGTCCCATCCCAAAGTTCTCCGCTAGAGCAATGGTTGCGCCGCGCGGTTGGGAGGGGGCATGCTCAGATTCGTGCCCTGTCGATTGTTCTGTACGGTGTTGCTGACGGGGTTGTCGATTGTGGTCGCGTGCTCCGACGACGACAGCAGCGCCACAGCAACCGCCAACAGCACGGGTGCGGACGCGAGCAGCGACGCGGGGACCGCTGACGGCGCCGACAGCGGGAGCACAGATCAGGACAATACCGGCAGCGATACCGCCGCCGGCCCTGACCCGCGACTGACGATCACCGCCGATTGGCTCGGAGGCTCGCTCTCGCTCTTGGACGCTGATGCACTGGCCGCGGGCGCCACCACGCGGGACGAGGTGCTCGTCGACACCATCGATCTTTCGGCCTACCCCCCCGGCCCGCTGCAACTCGAGCTCACACCCGACGGCGGCACCGCCGTGGTCAGCATGTCCCCGGGCTTCTTCGGTGGTTTTGTCGGCAACGTGCTGGGCGTTGGCGAGATCCCACCCGGCGGAGGCCTCGTCATTGTCGACATTGCGCAGCGCGACGTGATCGCTGAGCTGACGCCTGCGCACGTCCCGATGGGCCTCGCAATCTCCCCCGACGGGGCCACGGCATACACTGCAAACTACGGCACAGGCGACATCGTCGGCACAACCATGACGGTGGTGGATCTCGCGACCCTATCCATCGTCGACGACATCGAGGTCGGACTGCGGCCTGAGCAAGTGGCGCTCTCGGACGACGGCGCCCTGGGCATCATCAACTTGGCCGGCGACCACGGCATCCGCGTGTTCTCCACCCGCGACCCAGGCGGGACCCTCTCGCCCATCGTCGAGACGGGCGACGACCCATCCGACGTCGCCTTCGTCGAGGGCACCGACTACGCCGTGGTCGCCAACTCGACCGACCCCTCCGCATACATGTTTGTCGATGTCGCGGACCCAGCGGCGCCCGTGCTCATCGAAGAGGCCGAGCCGCTCGGCGGAATCCCGTACGGCGCGACGCCCATCCCGGGCACATCCGATGTTCTTCTGACGCTTTCGGATTTCAACAACGTCCGCCTCGCGCGGGTATCGGCGGCGGAGTCGCCATCGAGTGTGGTGTGGGACGAGCTGATTGCCGATACCCCTGCGTTCCCGCTGGGGATCGCGGTGGACGCCGACGGCGGGGTTGCGCTCAGCGGCGCGCCCGGGATCAACACATTGCTCGTGATCGGGCTGGACGGCGATGGCGTCCGCAGCATTCCCTGGGGGGACGCGCACGGGCCCACCTACGTCGTGGTGCAGCCTTAGCAGCGCCCCTGCGGCCGCGGCCATCCGGCCGCAGCGCCTGCCCCACGGAATCCGCGCAGATTGATACTCTCTGCCTCGATGGAGTCCGCGCCGTCGTCGGAGACAACCTGGATCACCGCCCTGGGCGCCGTGACCTCAGTCGGGCTGGATGCGGCGACGACGTGCGCGTCGATCCGCGCGGGCATTGCCCGGCCGACGGAGCTCGAGGGCCACGAGTCGATGGACTACCTCGAGTACGCCCTGACCCCGACGGTCGGGCACGTCGTCCCGGACTTGGCCCGAGGTTTTTCCACCGTGGGTCGTTGGCTCCTGCTCGCCGCCGCTGCCATCGAGGACCTCTGCGCATCGGCTGAGCTCCCGACTCCAGAGGCAAACCCAGAGTTCTGGCGGGCCACCACCTGCTTCTTGGTCGTCCCGGAGATCGAGACCAAGCGCTTCGGTCGCGATCCGTATTGCGCCGAGTCCAAGCTGGGCACCACGTTCCGCGACCCTCTGGCCGAACGCGTCGCGCAGGTCTTCGCGCCTGCGCGCACGACTGTGCTGGCAAAGGGCCGCAGCGGCGTGCTCGAGGTCATGCACTCGCTGCGTTGGCAAACCGACACGGTCCAGCGCTGCATCATCGTCGCGACCGACTCTCTGACCGATATCCCCAGCCTGTGTTGGTTGGAGGATGCGCGCACGCTCCGCAACGACATGAACCCCGTGGGCCTCAGTCCGGGTGAAGCCTCGGTCGCGCTGATGCTCGAAGCGCCGCGTGCTGCGGCGGTACGGCGCGTCCGCGCCCAGTCCGTGCTTCACTCGGTGGCGATTGGCCTCGACCCCGAGCGCACCAGCGGCAAGGGCCCAGGTGGCATCGGGCTCTCCCAAGCCACCGCGGCGGTGCTCAACCAGTCGTCGCTGCAGGAGCACGGCACGGCTTGCTTTGTCGCCGATCTCAACGGCGAGGAATGGCGCGCCCGCGAGCTCGCCTACGCGCAGCAGCGCGTCGGGCACGACCGCTGGGACTCGGCGGGCGCGATGATGCCTGTCACCAGCACGGGTGATCTGGGGACCGCGATGCCAGCGCTACAGGTTGCGGTCGCGACCTTGGCCCTGCAACGTGGATACGCGGGCGGTTCCTCCGCCTTGGTGACAAGCAGCGACAGCGCAGGCCGCGTGGGCGCGGCAGTACTTGGGAGTGCATGAAGTATGGCTGACAAGCATTTCAAATCTCTGGACGCATGGGCCGAGCACAAACCGCCAGATTCGGGCTGCCTTCTGCGGTGCGACGGCAGCTACTCGCCCGGCAAGGCCCACTCGTACCGCTGGAACGGAGCTGAGCGCGCGCGTGGAGAGAGCCGGGTCCCATACTCGGACTACTACGAGATCTACGCAGCCGCCCCGATGTATCGAGGCGAGCGGCGGCTATCGAGCCTCGATCGGCAGAACCTTCTCCAAAGCCCTATCCAGACCGACAGCTCGGGCTCGGCCGCCCTCGGCGTCCCATTTGCGGACGCAGAGCACCCGTTCCCCCACAATGCGCATCACATTGTGCCGCGGGGTGTCCTGCACCAGGGCATTGACGGCGTCGCTGGCCAGGCCGAACCCAACGTGACGGACATGTACAACCTCGTGGTGGGCGGGTTGCTGACCGAGCCGTACAACCTCAACGCGCAGCCCAATGTGATCATCTTGCCGACGCAGCGGCCGGCCGCCGAGCGACTCGGACTCCCGCGTCACCTGGACGACGCAGAGGCGCGGTCGCACCCCATCTACTCGAGCATGGTCTCGGCACAGGTGGTACCGCTGTTCAACCAGTCCTACAGCGGACTGGCCGCCGAGGTCGCGGCAAGAGCACACGACGGCCCCGATCCCACGATGCCAGCGATGCGAGGGGCCATCGAGGCTATCTCCAACGCGATCTACGAGGCGATCATCGTGCTCGCCGCGGCGCTACGGGCAAAAGATGCCGCGCTTGATGCGGTACCGAGCCTCGACGAAATCTCTGGCGAGCTCTTCTTGATCGCTCGGGGCTGAGCCTGCTGCCCCCCGCAACCCCTGTGCACCAGCAAGGACACCGACCATGAAATTGTTTCGTCTCGATGCGGCGAAGATAGACCACCGCTACTGCTACACGACGGGCGTCAGCCCCATAGCCGGCATGGTGGAAGCCTCCACCACGGTGGTTCCCAGAATGGAGAAACTGGAGATCGACCGGATTGACCTCAAGATGGACGAGGACCGAGGTGGGCTCGAGCTCTCCGACTGGGTCAGCAATCCTGCCAACCTGCTGGCCCTGAGCAAGGACTGCAAGGATGCCATCCTCGAGGGCTTCGACATCGGGCCGCACGAGCTGGTGGACTGTCGGCTGATCAACAAAAAGGGCCGCGATCACGGCGGCGAGTACACGATCGTGAACTTGCTGGGGAAGCAAGACTGTCTCAATCAGCAGTTGTCCGAGCTGGACCCGAACGTGCCGTTCTTGCGGGTCAAGTTCATGGGCCGATGGTGCTTGGATGCAAAGAAGGTCCCCGCGCTCGACCTGTTTCGGGTGGATGGCGTGATCGGCTACATCTTCAGCGAGCGACTCGTCGATCTCATCGGGTCGCGCGGGTTTACGAACTTCCCGTTCGACCCCGTGCCCCTGTGCTGAGCGCCTGATGCCTTTCGAACTCGAAGATGTCGTCGCGAACTCGGAGCGCCTGCTGGAGCTCTCCGTGCCGCCGTTCACGGCGGGCCAGCTGGCGGAGATTGACCATGTGGTTGGGGTCTCGACCCTGTACCTCCGCCGTGGGATCGCGCAGATGCTGATCCAAGGGATCACCGATCCCTTCTTTGTCGGCCAGATCCAATCGGTCTCCGCGTACCTGTTTGGCCTCGCCCGAGTCGACCCGCAGGCCATGGTCACCAGCAAGGCTGGGGCATTCTGGGATGCTATCTGCGCCCAGTGCTGGGATGCGGCGAAGCAAATCGCGACCCAGAGCCGCATGACGCACAATCCCAAGCGCGAACATGAGGACGACTTCTTGTACGTCGCGTACCTGATGCAGCGTTACTTCCTCGCGCCCGAGCCCGAGGCCGCGCCCGAGGAGCAGGAGGCCCATGCCCAGGCCCAGGCCGAGCGGCTCGATCGGTGGGAAGAGGTGCTGGACGGTGGCCTCGACTCACGGCTGAACCTGTGCCTCGCCCTTGCCAACAGCGACGCCGAGGCCTTCGAAGAAGCCATTTGCGCAATCTCGGACGAACGCGATGCGGACCTGGTCGAGCGCAATGCCAACGACGCGGTCCGCGACGAAGACATGGTGTGGAAGCAACCGATCTGGCCGGAGGGCCTCGCGCTGCTGCGCCTGGCGCAACGCGACGGACTTGTCGACCCCGGCTTGGTCGTGCCCCGCGTGCCCAGCCTCATCGTGGCGGACAACCCGTTCCTGTACGATCCGAACGCTTGGCGCACGCAGGACTACCGAGCGACCCGACGGCTGTAGCGCGCTACCGTGACAGCGCCCGGGCAAACAGCCAGGCACCGTCGGACCGGGCGATGGTGGGCTCGGCATTGCGGAGCGCAGACAGCCCCGCGAGCGCCTTGGCCAGCCGATGCGCGCGCAGGTCGACGTCGAGGTCGATGGATGGGCCGTACCGCAGGCCGATTTCATCCGCCGCCCGCTGCCGCACCACACGACGCAAGACAAAGCATCGAAGCGTCTGGCCGCAAACCTCAGGTGATGCGAGCTGGCCCAGACGGTAACGCTTCCCGAGCTGGAAGGCGGCCTCGTGCTCCTGCCACCACTGACGCCAGGCCACCGGGTCCTCGCTCAGTCGCGCGACCTCGATTTGGTCGCGGGGATCGGGCTCCGCTGGCACAGACTCATCGCCCTCAACAAGCTCGATCTCCGCCACATCCTCGACCACCGTCTCGTGCAGCGGTGCAGCCGTGAGCAGATACAGGGCCTGCGCAGTCCAAGTCGGTCGCAGGCCCTCCTCGAGACACTCGAGCAAACGGGGGATCACGGCCGTGTTGCCGAACAGGCCGGCGGCCACGATTTCCTCGGGCGCGACGGTGCCCTGGGCGAGACGAGACGCAATGATCGCGGCGTGCGATGCACCACCGCAGATCGACAGCAAAGACGCCGCCCACGGGTGCTCAGTCGCGAGCCCGGCCACATAGCTCACCGTGGAGCTGTACCCAAACCGGAGCAATGCCAGCGTCGCGGACGGGGCCTCGTCGGCGCCGACTTGCTGCGCGTATTGAGTCAGTACCTCGGATGCGGAGGGCTCGCGCAGGCGCCCCAAGCCGATCAGCAGCGGGGCAGCGCGCCCCGCCGACGCGGGCTGGCTGGCCGCCGCGGTGAGCTCCGGCCCCAGCTTGAGCCCTGCGGTGGCGATCGCGGGGGCAGCGGCCGCCCGGATCGCAGCGTTCGGATGCGCCAGCAGCGTCTTGTACAACGACTCCCAGTGGAGCGGTGACTCCATGCGAAGCGCGTCGGCCAGCGCCCCGCTCGCCGTGAGCACAGGCGCGTTGGCCTCGTCGTCGTACGCGGGATCGCGGGCGCGCTCCTCGTCACGATCCGCAGCTTCTGCGGCGGCGTCGGCATCCTCAGACTCGGTATCCTCTTGGATCCGCTCGAGGGTCGCCTCGACCAAGTCCTGCCGCCCCTGACGACAAAAGACGCAGATCGCCGCAAACAGCTCCCCCACGTCTCCGTCGATGGAACGCTCGGCGCACAACTCCAGCGCGGGCTGGGCTCCGACCACCAAGGCGTCCAAGTGGGCCTCGATGCGAACCTCGAGGCCGGCGACATCGCCGAGGTCGACCTCAACGTCATCGAGGAACGCGACCCGCCGCTCGTATTGCGCTGAAATCTCCTCGAGGTGCTGCTCGTGGAGGGATCGAAGAAATCGTCGATTCACGGTCAAGGGACCCGCTTACATGGCCTCGCCACAGATGAGGCAATCGGTCTTCTCGGAGCCGGGCACTGCGATAACGGGGCCCTGCAGCAACGGAACCGGCGGCGTGTTCTTGTCGTTGTGCAGCATCAGGTCCATCGCGCGCGGGACGTTCTTGCCCTCGGCTTTGACGTCGAACGAGAAGTTGACGAACTCGGCCTTGCCTTTGGTCTTGCCCGAAATAATGCCGCCGATGCTGCCCGCTTCGTCACCGACGCTCGTGCTGAAGTTCGAGTCCTTGACGCACATGGGCTTGCCATCGGCCTTGACCTTCTTGGCCGTCTTGGCTGAGTCCGACGACTTGGCAATGTTCGGATAGGGGATCGGGATCGGCGGAGCTGGCGGAGCAGGGGTCTTGCATACGTCCGGAAACGCGATGCTGACCCCGCCGCTGCTCTTGTGCACGACGGACATCATGTTGGCTCCTACGGTGACGCCCATGGTCTTGGTTCCTGATCCTGTGCTGCTAGTTGGCCGCCGGGCGCTGGCTCTCGCCGTCGTCCGTGAAGATGCGCGGGTACTTGAGGGACTCGGGGGATTCTACGGCGATCTCGGCCACGTCGTGGGGCCCCTCGGAGAGCTTGGTGCGGCAGCGCCAGAACAACGTGACCCGCTGCTGATCGAAATCGAGGATGACGGTATCCAGCCGCGGCGTAAACACGGGATCGGGCTTGTCGGCGATGACTGCGCGAACCTGCGGGGGCGGCAGACCGGGCAGGCCAAAACGCACCTCGCCACGCGGGGACAGCCCGACAGACTGCACAGACTCATCGCCTCGGAGGTACCCCTGCGCCAGCAGCCCCTCGGATGCGGCGCTGAAGTGCCGGACATCGAAGTCCGTCGGCAGTCGTGGCTTCCGCGTCTTGTCCCACAGCTCGCCGTAGGTACCTGCGTACTTGGCCCGAGGCTGCCAATGCGGTGACGTAAAACCGAATCCGACGGGGGCCGGGGTGTCGCGATACCCGCTGATCAGCGCGTTGATGCTCTCGATGTTGGGTGCGTAGTCCTCGGTCTCGACCGCGCTGTGACGCGTGTGAAATCCGCGGCCTACCGGGTTGCGAGCCTCCACGCGGTGGTGATCCGCGTTGGCCGGGCTGCGATCCCAACCACCGAATGCCCGCTCATAGGTGAGCGGGATCTTCTCGAACGGGTGCGGCGCGCTGAGCTGAAAGGCCCCCACGCCCTTGAACCACAGGCGCTCGCCAAACACGCGCGCCACCTTTCGCAGCGGCCCGACCTGCAAGCCAACATCGACCGCGGTGGTGCGAGGCTTCGGCGCACAAGCATGTCCGATAACCGCGACATCCGTCGCGGCCTTGAACGGCGCCATCCCTTCGGGCTCGTAGCGGTACGACGAGACTTCGGGGTCTTCACCGTAGCACTCGCCACTGGTCAGCAGCGGCGGTTGCTCCTCGAGCAGCGCGAGCTGGTTGGCCGTGTGGAGCTCGAAGGTTGCCTTGGTGAGTACAACCAGCGTGGGGTCGCCGTCCTCGTCGTCGTAGAAGAGAGGTTCGACGACGTACGGCGTCTTGTTGTCGAGGCTTGGGTGCGGCATGCGGGGCGGTCGCGGTCAGCGCTCAGTTAAGCTCGATGCTGCCCCCGCGAATGCGGTTGACGCCCGACGCTCGACTCACCAGATGTTCGCCGCGCAGCACAATTTTGCCATCACGGTGCAGCGTGATGCTGGACTTGCCGCACTGGAACGTCAGCTTTGCCGAGGCCTCAAAGTCGAGCTCGGCGGCGTTGAACTTCATGTGTCGCTGGCCCGCGGGTCCGGCTGGCGCCACGAACAGGCCTGTGATGACGGGTCGCTCAATGTCGCCTTCGAGGAAGGTGACCATCACCTCACGCCCGCGGTCAGCCCGGCCCACCGCGACGGTAGCGCGGGCAACGACGGCGTGGCCGTCCACGTCGACCATCGGCTGCCCCTTGGCGTCAAAGTCGGTGATGACGCTGCTGTGGCTGCCGTGCCGAGGCGTGTGCACAGCGGGCTTGAGCTGGACAACCGAGCTCCCATCATCGTGTTCACCCATCGCATCCACCGTACCAGCCCCACCCCAGCGTGGCTAGCAACGAGACGGGACACCCCGCCAACCCCGCCGGCTACCGATAGCTCGCAACAAGGGCTTGGAGTCGATCCAACGCCAGCGAAAGCACCTCGCGCGGCGGGCCAAACGAGAAGCGTGTGTAGCCATGGAACCGAGAGGCTTGCATGTTGCGCCGCTTGCCTGGATTGACGTCAAAAAAGACGCCGGGCACGGTGATGACTTTGTGGTCGAGCAGCGCCCGAAACAAGCCCATGCCATCCGACAGCGGCGGCGGGAGCCGCGACAGGTTGCCCCACGCGTAAAACGTGCCTTCGGGCGGCCGGTCGAACTGCACGCCGATGTCGCCCAATCGCTGCAAGAACCACGCGCGCTTGGCCCGGAAGGTCTCGTGCACCGCCATGGTCTCGGCGTCCACCACATCCGGCGCCAGCAACGGGACGGCGGCGCGCTGCAGCGGCCGGCTCCCGCCGCCATCGAGGAACGAGCCCGCCGACGTCACAGACTCGATCACCTTGCGCGGACCCACCGTCCACGCGACGCGCCAGCCTGGGTAGCGCCAGTTCTTGGTCAGCCCGTCCACGATCACAACCGGGTCGGTATCGACGTCTCGGACGTAGCGCGCGGCGCTCTCGACGGGCAGGTCGCCAGGCACGGGAGTCCAAATGTAGTGCGAGTAGAACTCGTCAAAGATCATCGCGCAGTCGAGCTCACGCGCCATGCCCACCCAATCGCGCAGCGCGTCTCCGCTGATGAGCATGCCCGTCGGATTGCTCGGGTTGGAGATCAGCAGCGCCCCCAGTCCGCGCCCTGTGATCTCCCGTCGTAGCGCGTCCGCGGAAAAGGCGTACCCGCGCTCACGCTCGAGCAAGATGGGGATCGCGGTGAACGCCTTGAAGACGTCCAAGAGCTCCTCGTACGCGGTGTAGTCGGGCAGAAAGTGCCCAAGGTTCACCTCGCCCAAACTCGCCGCCACCCGGGTCAGCGCCGCGCGTCCGCCCGAGGAGATGGCCACATTGTCGGCGGTGTACTGCGAGGCCATCCCCTTGCGATACGTCCGGTTGTACAGCGCAGCGACAGCTTCGCGGAGCTCCAAGATTCCGCCTACGGGGGCGTAGTCGCGATCGGTCGGATCGATCACGACGTTGTCCACCCGCGGCGGGGCCCCAGCGAGCGCGCCCGTCTCGGGCTGCCCCTGGCCGAGGTTGCACCACTGGGGATCATCGCCGTGGTACCCGCGCTCTGTTGCGGCCGCCGTCACGAAAATTACGCCGGTTCGCGGCACCGAGCGAAACGCGGGACGCCCGGAGTCGTCCATCGCTGGCGCGGAATCACTTTGGGCGGGCGTGGAGTCGGTGCTCACGCCGCGGGATGCTAGAGAAGCTCGCGCGCGGGCGCAACGGCCTCACCGTCGACGAGCTCGCCGCCGTCGCCGAGTGCGAGGCGGGGCCGACCATCCCTGCGGCCCGGCCGCGTAGCCGAGCGCAGCCACGATCGCGCGCATCCCGTCGTCGTCGACACCAAGCTGCGCGCCAAGACGTTCGGGGAGACGCCAAGGGCCACGACCCAAGGAGGCCAGCTGATGGGCTGCGCGCTCCAAGGCCGCAAAGTGCACCGCTATGCCGCCGACCACGGGGAACCCCAAACAAAAGTAGAAGCCCGGGTCGACATCGGGCGCGGCACGGAGCGAGGCGGCACCCGCCGCAGGAAGCACGGCATTGCGCGGCCATCCGGCGTGCGCGGACCACAGAGCGGCCCGCCAGACGCCGATCTCGGGACGAGAGGCATCGAAGAGCTCGGGTACCACGACCACGTGCTGACCGAACGTCACCCCCGCGCTCCGTAGCGCTGCGCGAGACTCTGCCGTCAGGCGGCCCAGCTGGGTTTTGGCCGCGGACGCGGGGACGATGCCGAGACCGTGCAAGAGCTGGTACGCCAGCCCGCGCGCGGCGGGCTGGAGATCGCCAGCGAGGCTCTCGAGCGGAGCCGTCAGCCGGGCGACAGCATCGCGTACCCATGCTTGCGACCGCCGTAGCAATCGCGACCGGGCGCCCGCTCCGACATCATCGGGAGCGACGAGCACCTCGGGGTGAAGCATGTCTGCACCACGACGTAGAGTCGCCACCACGGCATCGGCATAGTGCAGCTCGCCATTGGCATGCAGCGAGAACGCGTCAAACGGCGCGTCGACAGCGTCGTCGATCCACCGGTCCTCGGAGCGTCGGTTCCCCTCCGCTTGGGGAAGCGCGTCCTCGAGCGCCGCGAGGGTTGCGAACGGGCCGCCCTCGACGCGCGGTCGCTCGTCGGCGACCGGACGCTTGCGCGGACGCCGACGGCTGCGCGCCGAGGCGGTGTGGCCCGCTGCGCTGTGATCAACGAAGCGCGCGGTGAGGCGTTCGTGCAACGCGTCGCTGCAGCGGTCTTCAATGTCTCGCGCCCGCTGCTGCCAGTGCTCAGGGTCCACAATCCACGCGGGGTGATTGCAGACGTACGTCCACGTTCGGATGAACGCGATCTGCCGCATCATCGCCTGGATGTCACCGCTTTGGTCGTCCAGACGAGCGATTCGCTTGGCCATCCAATCCTCATCGACCCGCTGCGTCGGGCCCGACAGCTGCGCAAAGATGGCGGCGAGCAGCTCGACGTGGCTGTCGAGCATGAGCTTGCGAAAATCCGGAATCCGGCAGACGTCCCAGAGCAATGCGACCAGCTCGGGAGAGCTGGCGCTGCGGCGAAGCTCCGGATCGCGAACGAGCCGCATGAGCGCGTCGTAGTCGTCGGCTTGCTCGACCAGTCGCAACGCGGGGTGGCGTGGCCGCTCTCGAAGCGAGGCGATAAGCGTCTCGACGGATTCGAAGTTGAGGTTCGAGTTGCGCCACACAACGCGGCGTACCGGGTCGAAGCGGTGCCCTTCGATGGCGGAGACGACGCGGCCCGCCATCGGCCGCTGGGGTCGGAGAAGCCCAAAACCTCCGTTGGTGGTGTAGCGCCCTGCCCTGCCCGCTATCTGGGCCATCTCGGAGAGCTCCAAGTCTCGCGCCTCGCGACCGTCGAACTTGCGCAGCGACGCAAAGACCACGCGGTCGACGTCCATGTTCAGGCCCATGCCGATGGCATCGGTTGCGACCATGTGCTTGACCTCGCCCGACTGATACAGCGCCACCTGGGCATTGCGTGCGCGCGGAGACAAGGCGCCCAGCACAACCGCGGTGCCGCCGTGACGCGCCCGCAAGCGCTCGGCCAGCGCGTAGACATCGTCGGCAGAGAACGCCACCACCGCCGTACGCGGAGGCAAGGACGCCAAGGAGTGCACCCCTGTGTATGCGAGGCTGGAGAATCTGGGATGCTGCTCGACACGCGCTGTGGGCACGAGGTCGGCGACCATCCCCCGCATCGTGTCGGCGCCCAGCAGCCATGTCTCATGACTGCCCCGCAGGTGAAGCATCCGGTCCGTGAACGTGTGACCGCGCTGGCGATGCTCGGCAAGCTGCACCTCGTCGATCGCCACGAAGTCGACCTCGAGATCGGTCGGCATCGACTCGATGGTGCACACCCAGTACCGGGGGCGTTCGGGGACGCGTTTTTCCTCGCCGGTGACCAGCGCCACCGCCGCCTCGCCCTGCGTGCGGGTGATCCGGTCGTAGACCTCGCGCGCCAGCAAGCGGAGCGGGAGCCCTATCATGCCGCTACGGTGCTGCAGCATGCGCTCAACGGCCTGGTGGGTTTTGCCCGTGTTTGTCGGCCCGAGCAGCGCGGTGATGCCCTGCCCCTGCAGCCCACCCGGCGGTGCGGGCGCAAAATCGGCAGGCCGCGGAGCCATCGCGGGCCAACCTAGCACGCTCCGGCCAGCGTGCAGCGGCCAACGCCTCGGCGTGTGCGGGCCGCGGTACTGTGTGCCGTGGCCCTGACCGTGACAGCGCTCGTGTTCGCGATGCTCGCCCCCGGCCGGCCGGCCGTGGGCTCCCCACACCACACGGTGGGGCAGCTCCCGCACACGGCGTTGGCCGAGGATGGCCTCGTCGCCGATGGCTGGCAGCAACGCGCGCTGTTCCGCGACGGCACCCCCGTGGTGCTCGGCCCCGCACGGGAGACTCCCGCAATGCCCAAGCACGCGATCACTGTGGACGCGGCCGCAGCGATCGAGACCGTCGCGGCGTCAGGCTGGCCGGGCGCTCAAGCGGCGACGCTGGTTTTGACCGCGAGCGGTACCGTCGCGTGGCGGGTCGATCCGCCCGCGGGCGCGCAGGGCCTGGCCAACCCGGTATTCCTGGTCGACGCCGTGACCGGTCAGATGCGGCTCCGACACGATCGCGTGCGACACGAGACGATCGGCGCGTTTGTGGGCAACCCCGTCACGACGCCGGTCGCCACCGACTTTGAACTGCTCGACTACGACCCCGTGGTTGCGGACGGAGCGTTGCAGGGTGAGCGCATCGCGGTGTTCAACTGTGCTCCGCCGAAGGAGGCGGAGCTGTGCGCGTTTGAACAGATCAGCCCCACCGACGCGCGTGGCAACTTTGCCCACCCCGTTCCCGACATCGACAACCACGACGACAACGTGCAGCCACTGGATCCGTTCGCCGTCCAGTCGGTCCACCACCACGCCGAGTCCTTCTTGGCGTACTTGGACGAGCTCGGCTTCCCGCCGCTGGGCTGTGTCGCCGACGGCGACCCACTGGTCCTCATCGCCAACTACCAGGCATACCAGGGAGGCCGGGCGATCCCGATCGCCAACGCAGCCTACGTGGGTGACTGCGGGCTCACCGCTGTGTTCGGTCAGGGCGCCGAGGCGGACTTCGGCTACGACGGCGATGTCGTCTACCACGAGCTGACCCATGGCGCGGTCGAAACGATGATGGACGGCGGGTTCTTGGGCCTGCCTAGAACGCGCGAAGAGGGCGTCGTCCGCGACGCGGGTGCGGTGAACGAGGGCGTCGCCGACTTCATTGCCGCCGTGCTGACCGGCGACCCCGTGCACGCCGAGTACGTGCACGCGCGCGGCGGTGGGACAACGCGAACGCTCGACAACGACTACAGTTGCCCCGCATCGCTGACCGGCGAGGTGCACTACGACGGCGAGCTGTTTGGTGCCGCGCTGTGGGATGTGTACGGCGAGCTGCAAGAGCCCTTTGTGCCCGCCGTGTTCGATGCCATCGCGCTGCTGCCTGAGGACGCCACCTTCGACGAAGCCTCGGCGGCCGTCGTCGCGGTCGTCGGCGAGGAGCTTGGCGAGGACGAGGCGCTCGTGGCCCAAGCCGCCTTTGAGGCGCGCGGCCTGCTGGACTGCACGCCCGTCATGGCTTGGGATGCCCTCGAGCGCCCGCTGTGGCTGAGACCGCGCGGTCAGGGGGGCAAGTTCGACCCGCTACAACCGCCTCCCGCCCAGCTGGCCGTCGCGCTGCCGGACGAGGCCGACGGCTTCTGGCTGCGATTCCAAACAGATGTCCTGCCCACCCCCGGCTTTGAGCCGATCACCGAGGTCCACGTGCTTGTGGGCTACGGCGCCCCCATCGAGTTCAGCTACCGTGATGGGGACAACGACTTCACAATCGTCCACGCCGAACCCGATCTGCATCTTCCCGCCATCGATGCATTGGCGGCGGGCGAGGGCGTTTGGGTGGAGGCACCCGGAGGTCAGACGACATACCTGGCACTGTTCAATCAAAGTCCCAACGTCACCCGCGTGGTCGAGGTCGAGGTCGAGGCGGGGCAAGGCGCGGTCGACCCCGACACGGGCGATTCCGGGGCCGCCGACGAGTCCGGAGGCGCCCCGGGCGACGGCGGGTCGGAGACCTCGAGCAGCGGGGCCCGCGGATCGGGCACGGGCGACGGCGCGGCGGGTGGCGATGAAGGCGGGTCCGAGGGATGCGGATGCCGCAGCAACGCGCGCGGCACACCGTGGGCCTGGATGGTGCTCGTCGTGGTCCTGCTCGGCCGTCGACGCAGGCGCGCCACGGTTAGCGCCTAGAAGATCGCGCCCGCCAGGAGGTAGAGCAGCACAAACGGCGTCACGACGGCGGACACCACGCTCACCGCCGCGATGCCGACCAATGCGTAGTCGGCTGCACGCGCCTTGGGCTCGAGCTCGCCTTGGTGTCGCTCGAGCAGCGCGAAGTTTCGCGTGTTGGAGCGCCAGAACAGATCGAATGTGTCACCGAGGATGGGTACAAGACCGACGACGAGGTCGATCACCAAGTTGAGCACCATGCGGGCGATCACCACCGTGGGCACACCACGGCGCACCGCTGCACTGATCACCGTGAGACCCAGTGTGCCCGTGATGGCGTCACCGACCCCTGGGAGGAAGAACCCCGCGATCGCGTCCAGGCCGATTCCGAACTTGGTGCCCGGCACACGGACCAGATCGTCAAGCCAGCGCACGACCTTGCCGACCCGCTCGACCTCGTCGGTGCGGGCCAAGTGGGTGTTGGCCATCGCCTCGGCCTCAGCCACCGCATCGCGGGCTGGGGGCGCGGGCACAAGCCACGGGCTGGGGGCGGCGGACGACGTCATCCCAGTCAGCGTGGGTCCGCTGCCCGCATTGGCAACCCCCGCGTGCGATCCCCGCCGATCGGCGGAGCACTTATTCGAGGCGATAGATCTCTCGGATCCGGTCTAGGACGTCGAAGAATGGGATTTCGAGGTCTTTGAGAATGCCGTCTTCGAGGCTGTAAACCCAGCCGTGCACGATCGGATACCCGTGCTCGACAAAGCGCTTTTGCACAAACGCCGTCTTGATCACGTTGATGCATTGCTCTTGGACGTTCAGCTCAACGAGCCGACGGTAGCGTGCTTTTTGATCGGCAATCGCGTCGAGTTCGTCGGCGTGCAGACGGTAGACGTCGCGAATCTCGCGAAGCCAACCGTTGAGCAGCCCCAGGTCTGCCGACTCCATGGCAGCCAGCACGCCGCCGCAGCCGTAGTGACCGCAGACGATCACATGGCGGACGTGCAAATGCTCGACCCCATATTGCAGCACCGAGTGCACGTTCAAGTCCGTGTTCGGCACGATGTTGGCGACGTTGCGATGCACAAACACCTCGCCGGGATCGAGGCCCATGATCTCGTTGGCGGGGACACGACTGTCGGCACATCCAACAAACAATACGTCCGGGGTCTGCTTGTCGGACAGTCGCTTGAAGTAGCTCTTGTCCGTCTGGGTCATCGTGGCGACCCACTCGCGGTTGTTCTCGAAGATCTGCTGATAGAGCTCGTCGTCGGTGCGATCCGCCCGGGCGGGCGCGCCCTTGATGGAGCGCGTTGTGGCCGGGGCTTTCTTGGATGCGACCTTCTTGGCCGCCGATTTCTTGGGCGCGGCTTTCTTGGGCGCGGCTTTCTTGGGCGCGGCTTTCTTGGGCGCGGCTTTCTTGGGCGCGGCTTTCTTGGGCGCGGCTTTCTTGGGCGCGACCTTCTTGGCTGCCTTCTTCGGCGCGGCCTTCTTCGCGGCCTTCTTCGGCGCGGCCTCCTTGGTAGACGTCTTCTTGGCGGCCTTCTTCGGCGCGGCCTTCTTCGCGGCCTTCTTTGGCGCGGCCTTCTTCGCGGCCTTCTTTGGCGCGACCTTCTTCGCGGTCTTGCGTGGGGGCGCGGTCTTGGATTTGGGCTTCGCCATGACGGCGGGACCATAGCAGATGGACCTCCGCGGCACGTCGAGTCGGAGTACGCTGTGCATGCACCCGCGCATGAACGTCCCTGACACACACCACCGCATCGTCGTGACCGCTCAGGAGCCCGACATCGAC
>Ga0316189_10000889_pt1 | contig 29856 bp, 12 predicted proteins | sample LowCovwburrow_MG_FD_204930 | JGI IMG/M metagenome (GOLD analysis project Ga0316189, IMG submission 204930) | Coastal sediment microbial communities from Maine, United States - Lowes Cove worm burrow | ecosystem: Environmental > Aquatic > Marine > Coastal > Sediment | place: USA: Maine...
CCTCTCTGACACCCCGATCTACGCACCGGAGCACGGTGTCTACAGCCACCGTCTCGGCGACAACTGGCTGGTCGGTGGCGCCTCCAACAGTGGCGGTGCTGTGCTACAGCAGTATTTTAATCACGATGAAATCACCCGCCTGACCGGTCTGCTCTCGCCCGGGCAGCCGACCGGGCTGGACTACTACCCGCTGCTCGGCGCAGGCGAACGCTTTCCGGTCAATGATCCCGGCCTGCAACCGCGCCTCGAGCCAAGGCCGGCAGATGACACGGTATTCTTTCAGGGGATCCTCGAGGGCATTGCCCGCATTGAACTGCAGGGTTACCGAAAACTGATCGAGCTGGGCGCACCCTGGCCGGTAACCGTCATCACCACAGGTGGCGGTGCCACCAACAACGCCTGGAGTACAATACGCGCGCAACTGCTGGGCATCCCGGTCGTTGCCGCTGAACATCAGGAAGCGGCATATGGAGCAGCCCTGTTGGCGCGACAATCGCGCAGACCCGCGGAAGAATAATCGCGGATCTTGTCCGCGATCGATTGCCCAAACAACACCAGCACTGAAATCACGCACGGAACCACCACCATGAAAAAAAACCACAGCGGCATGCACTACCTCCTCGAAGGCTTGCGTCTCATCCGTCAACCGGGGCTGCGCCGTTACGTCGCCATTCCCCTGCTGGTCAGCACCACCGTATTCGCCGGCGCCATCTTCGGACTGACACACTGGCTGGAAATATTCATCGACATGATGCTCGGCTACCTGCCGGGCTGGCTGGACTGGTTGCGTTACCTGCTGTGGCCGCTGTTCGCCATAGCCGGCGTGTTGATCATCTTCTACACTTTCTCACTGATCACCAACCTGATCGCTGCGCCCTTTAACGGCATGCTGGCAGAAGCCGTGGAAAAACACCTCAGCGGGCAACCGATAGAGACCGGCGGCTGGCAGGCGCTGGCAAAAGATATCGTCCCGAGCATCCTCTCGGAACTGCGCAAGCTGTTGTATTTTATTTTGCGTGCAATACCGCTCGGCATCCTGTTCCTGGTCCCGGGTATCAACCTCGCAGCACCTTTTATATGGGCATTGTTCAGCGCCTGGATGCTGGCAATTGAATACATTGATTACCCGATGGCCAACCACCTGCTGCACTTTTCGCAACAGCGCAAACTGCTGCGCCAGCGCCGCGTGCTTTCCTACGGCTTCGGCGGCAGCTCGTTACTGATGACTATGGTCCCGTTCGTGAATTTCCTTGCCATGCCGGTGTCTGTGGCCGGCGCCACAGCGATGTGGGTAGCAGAGCTGAAAGAGAATGCATTAATACAGGATCGGTAATTTTCATATAACCGACGCAGGTTTCTATTTGCGCAGAAATATTTGAAAAACCCGAACAACCCGGACGCCTGAGTCGCGGACGAGGTCTGCGATTTTTTTCGGATCAAGGTTCGACAAACGATAGCAAGGAATGCATCTGCTTCAATCTATGAAACGCACGACGACATAGATCGCACCGACAAGCAGTGCCAGACCCAGCTTTGACAGCAACATCAGCATAATGACCCGTCTGTTCTGTTCTGGCTCGGCGGCGATATTTATACAATCGCTGTTTGACTGAGTGTTCATTGTGCGTCTCCTTTTCGTTTCCCTGATTACAAGTTACCCGAAGAGGATGCGCATCACTGTGTGATTTTGCAGTTTGGTTTTGTTAATTTTTCACGAACTGGCAGACCTTATAGACCCGATCGCGGACAAGGTCCGCTCCTGCACAAGCCTGGTAAATCCGTGGGCTTATCGCGGACAAGGTCCGCTCCTGCGAGATCATGGCTAACCCGCAGGAGCGATTAACTCCCGGGATGGAGCATTTACAGGCTACAACCAAAGACGCCGGCGGCGAGGCTTGCCGCGATGAACTGTTGTGCCGGTGAAGAACGGGTCACTGCCCCTGCCCCGCTGAAGCTGTCAGAGACACTGGAGAGTAGCGAGTACTGTGAGTCCGGCGTGGTCGGCAAGGAGTTTCTGCCCGCAACCGTGAAACTGCTTTGCGTCGCTGCCTGGTGACGCGTGCTGCAGCGTTCACGCAGCAGGCCGGAAGCATCCAGGTAGGCAGCAGGGAGCTCAACCAGATTGCTGGTTATTTCTTCATCCGGAGAGAGGATGTTAATGGTGCCATCGATACCCAGTTCAGACGAAGCATCCAGCACACTGTCGGGGGACGCGATGAAATGGTCGGTGATAATGGTGATGTTACCGCCGTCACCGCCAATGGCGCTGGCAAGGATCCGGCTACTGGACAAAATGACAAATTCAGGGTCAATGGTGACGTTACCACCATCGCCTTCACCACCGCCGACAGCTGCTGTAATTTCGCTGTTAGTCAGTTCAACCATATCAGTCGCGGTGATCTTGATGTTGCCGCCATCGGCATTGTCGGCCGAGGTGTTGATCGATGCGTTCTTCAGTTTCACGGTACTGACGGCAGTAACATCAATGTTGCCGGCATTGCCACTGCCGTTACTTTCAGAATTCATAGTTGCGTTGTTGGTGAGTTTCACTTTGGACCCGCTGACCTCGATATTGCCGCCGGTGCCTGCGCCTTCCGTGAGGCTGTAGAGGCCGGTTTGAAACCCGTCACCGGCCTGCCCGTCGAGTTTTACTGCACCGCCGGAGGTAACGCGCAACAGACCACCATTACCAGCACCATCAACACTGGTACTGATTTGTGCGCCGTTATTCATGGAGACTGAATCCGCCAACACCCCAATACTGCCTGCATCCCCGGTATTGATCGATGAGACATTAATCGCACCGCCAAACATGCTCAGCGTACCGCCGGTGACTGTGATATTACCGCCGGCACCGGTGCCGGACGCGGTACTGAACAGGCCACTTTGCAGCGCCCCCGCAGGACTACTGATATTCACTGTATCACTGGCCTGCACATTGATATCACCGGCCTGTGCGGCATTCTCACTCTGGGTGGACACCTGCGCCGCAGCAAACACATTCAGTCGCTCCACCTGTAGTTCGATACTGCCGGCCTGTGTCATCGCCGTGGCAGGGGGCAGCCCCGTTACATCGGGGTTTTCACCGGCACCTGCCTGTATGCGTGCACCGTTGGTTACCGTCAGGTCGGGCGTCACCACCTTAATCTGTCCGCCGTCACCGGAGCTGAAGGCATTGCTGTAGAGTCCACTGGGATCCAGGTCGCCCTGCCCCGTCAGGGTGACCGATTCCGTTGCGGCAATATTGAGATTGCCGGCGCTCCCTTCCCCGAGTGATTTGGTTGCAATACTGCCACCGCTGTTGATTTCCAGCACGCGGGTATTGATCATGGCCATGCCGGCATTACCGCTGCCGAGTGCGTCGAGCTGAATCGCACCAGCATCATGCAAGTTGACAGTATCCGCCGTAAGTGACAAATCACCACCAGCGCCGCTAATAGAATTCAACTCAATCTTGCCTTGCGCACCGACAGACAGGCCTGTCGTGTTAACACTGATGTCACCACCCTCGCCTGCGCCAAACGAGGCCGCATACATGCCACTCTGCTGGTCACCCACGAAAGGCAGATCAGCCGAGCTGCGCCCCTCGATCTCAATCGAGTCCGCTGCCGTCACGGTGAGCGTTCCACCGGCGCCCGGGCCATAATTATCTACCTGCAGGCGGCCACCGGACTCGAGAATAATTTTGTCTGCCGCCACCGTCATCTCGCCCGCCAGCCCCGATCCAAACTGGTCCGCCGTAACGGTGGTGCCATTTGCAGCACGCAAGCTGCCGGAGACCTGGATATCAACCTTGCCGGCGTTCCCGGTATTGCCGTCCGCAAACATAAGCGCACTGTCAGCTACGAACTGGCCACCACGGATCACCACTGTCCCGCCGTCTTCAGCTGTCACATCAATATTTCCGGCAATACCGACACCCGGAACAAAGCGGGAGAAAAAGTCACCTTCATGCGAGACGTCGATATCGCCCAACTGGCCATAGTTGTCGACAGCCAGTGTCGACACGTCAACACCCACCTCACCGGCCGACTGCACACTCGCCACCTGCACCTTGCCACCGGGTGCGTACAAAATCGCTGAATCCATGCTGACATCACCGCCGACAATTGACAGTGTCTTGCCGGACTCCACCAACAGCTTGCTGTTCTGCACGCTTATAGCCGCGGGGTTATCAAGAAACCCGAAGGCACTGGGGGGTGCACTGGTAAGTACCGAGTTACCCGGCGTCACTGCATCAAAGCGCCCCCCGTCAGCCAGCACCAGGTAGCCCGCCGTACTGGCATGAAAGGAACCACTGATATTGAGCGTGGCATTCTCACCGAACATCACACCACTCGGATTGATCAGAAACAGGTTGGCACCGGGAATGGTGGAGTTCAATGCGCCGTCAACCAAGGAGGCACTGCCGCCGGTGACGCGACTTATAATATTGTTAACCGTGCTCGGCCCCGAGAAGGTTGCCGACTCGCCGGTATTGATATTGAAGAAGCTGAAACTGTGGAACAGGTTGCCGCCACGTTGCTGGCCGAGATCGGCGGTTATTGCGAAGTCAAGACCGGACAGGGATTGTGCTGCACCGAGAGTGCCATCGGTGGTGACCTCGGCGAATGCATGCGCAGTCATAAAGGCAAGCAATGCTGCCAGTATCTTTGTCATACCCCATTTTCTTAACGTACTAATCATTATCTTTCCATGCTACTCCGTCTACCGCCCTCTCCCTCCGGGAGAGGGCCGGGGAGAGGAGATCAAATCAAGATAGCTACTTAATTTCTTATCCCCTCATCCTGCCCTTCTCCCGGAGGGAGCAGGGACGCTCATTTTGTCGTCCTTGTGCCTGCAAACTCCCCCTCACCTTCAAACCTATTCTCAAACCCCATCATCTGCCGTAACGAAATGCACTACAGAACCGTGAATATTCACATTCACAGCCAGTTACCAATCAGCAGAAACGGTGCCCAGTAGCTGGGATGCTTGTAGCGCAGGTCTTCCAGAAAACTGATCTGTGCCAGCTGCAGCGCCTCGGCCTTGGAAACATCCGGATCCTGCAACTGCTTGTAAAACAAGGACACCAGTTCGGAACTGGCCTCGTCGTTAATCGACCATAGCGAGGCCAGTGCGCTGCGCGCGCCTGCCTTGATAGCAACACTGGCCAGACCGAGAGCGGCGGTATCATCACCGGCAGCGGTTTCACAGGCACTCAGTGTCAGCAATTCCACCGGGTTGTCTTCCCGAAACATGCTGACACCGACAAAATCCTCCAGGTCATCCATGCTGATCTTGCTGTCGTAGGTCAGGATAAACGAATCCTTCACCTTGCCGGCAAACTGGCCATGGGTGGCAAAATGCACAATGGAATACTGGTTATCTGCCAGTTCCTGTTTGACTACCGCTTTCTGGTAGCCGCCATCCTGGTAGACCTTGCCGCCATACAGGCTGTGAATGGAGTCCAGCTCGGAGTCTACAAACACCAGCGGCGGAAAACCCTGCACGGATTCGGTGAGCCCGTTCAGTAATATCGAAATATTTTCACGCTTGATAGGTCGCGGATCAGTCAGGCGCAAACTCGGCGTCATGGCCACCGCATAATGTGTAATCAGAAAATCCTTGCCATCATGCAATGCCGCAATCGGAACCGCTCGTAGCGCCGTGTCGGGAACAACCACCAGTGTGCTGACAGCATTTTCCTGCAGTGCAGCCTCGATCGGCTTAATCAACCATTGATAGATTTTCCGCGCCTGGTGCATGTACTGACGCGTGGTGCGTTTCTCCAGTCGTTTGCGAAACAGGTGTACCTCACTGACAAGGTCTTCATTACTGACCGGCACGGTAAATTTAACGAGCCCGGATGACAGGCTCACCAACAACTCGAGTCGATCCGGCAGGGAGATGGGATACAACAGGGCCGTGCCTGCAACAATCGTGTCATCCAGTTCCTTGACCCGGGCACGTACCGCCGCCACGCAATCATCCTGGAAATAATCCTGCACCTCTGTGGTCTTTAACAGTTCAATGGTTTCGCGCGCTTCTTTTAACAGCGCCTGTGTCTGTGCGGTATCCGTGGTCGCTTCACTCTGGCGCAGCAACAGGTCAGTCAGCCCCAGGAACAGGGGCGAGGCGTCTTCCCGGAAGGATGCGGCGATGCTCTCGTTACTGGCGGTAAATTCCTCGCGGATGGATTGCAGTGTCTTGCTGGCGCGGCGGTAGGCCTCAATGGCCGCTTTGGAATTCCCCAGTGCACGGTAAATGCGTCCCTGTTGCCATTCCCAGCGGTAGCGCAACTCCGGCGCGTACACCTGCTGCGCCCGGAACACGGCCGTGTCGGTCAGCGTGAGCGCCTCCTTGTTACGCCCTTGCTGCTCATACAATTCACCGAGATAACCATAGGCAAAGGAAGCCGCACGCGGATCACCGCTGGCATCTGCCGTCCTGATGGCCTGCTGCAAACGCTCGGCAGCGGTCACAACCAGACCTGAACCCTGCCCTGAGGTATCGCCTGCAAGTTCACGTAATAGCTGTGCATTTCTTATTTCAAGATAGGCGCGATTACGCGAGGGCCGGAGTTGCTGCGTGGCCTGCCACGCACGGTCTAGCCACTCGATACCGGCACCGTTCTCTGCGCCTGACTGGACTCCGGTCTCGGCAGCACTCAGTGCTGCCTTGGCCTGCAGGCTGTGATTGCCTGCCTTCCCTGCCAGTCCGGTCGCCGTTTCAAAATAGGCCAGTGCCTCAGCAAACTTTCCCTGGCGCATTCGCACATGACCGAGGTTATTTTGTAGCGAGGCCTCAAGCGCCGGGTCCTGCAGGGTGGAAGCCAGATTCATACCCTTCTGCAGCGATTCATCGGCCGCATCCAGTTGTTGCAATGACAGGTAAGCACCACCGAGTTGCCCGTATAAAACGGCCTGCCAGGCAGCGTCCGCTGACTGTTCGGCCAACGTCAGTGCCTGTTGCAACTGGGTAACGGCCAGTTTGAATTTACCCAGCGACTGGGAAGTCTCTGCGTTTAGTGCCAGTGCCCGGCTTTCTGCAAGCGGGTCGGTTGCCAGTGCGTAGACCTCGCCAGAGGCCAGCATCAGCAAACCCGCAAACGCTGCAATCAGGTGCCTCGCCATATACATGGTTAGTCGCATAGACATTCCCGAAAGACTGACACCTATTGTGATTGAATTGCCTTCAACAACAATACCAGATCACCCACGTTGACCTCACCGTCGGCATTCATGTCGATATGGCCCAAGGCCTGTGGTGAGTTAGCTGCAATTGGAGTATCGCCCAGCACAATGCGTGTTGCTACCAGGTAATCTGCAATATTGAGCACCGTATCAGGTACGGGATACGGCCCGATATTGCCGTCAGCGAAATCAGCCACTGTCGGATTATTACCAAAGTCCTGTTCACCATCGACGTAGCCATCGCCATCGGTATCTACCGGAAGCGGGTAACCACCACCCGTCGGGTAAGCGCCTGTAAGCACCTGGTCACCGGCTCCGTCGACTATACCGTCCTGGTCAGTATCCACCGAGTTCGGGTTGGTCCCGTTTGCTGCTTCAACGCTGTCGTCGATACCGTCACCGTCAGTATCAGTATCAGCAGAAGCCGCAGGCAGAACCGTGGCATAACTCTGCTGATTCACGCTTACATCAACGCCCTCCTCGGTCGCCGGTGCAAAGCCGTCAACACCGGTAATCGTAATGTCATATACGCCATCCGGGTACTTGCGGTAGAAAGTACCACCCGCACCATCTGGCATATAGGCAGTCTCCAGTGGGGCAACTGTACCACCGGAGTCATTTACCGCGATGACTGTGGCACCCCGCAGCATCGGATCGCTGATGGCATTGGTGACCGTCGCAAACACCACGCCACGCACGGCATTGGTCAATTCAGTGGTAAAACTGAAACTGCTGCTGATGCCCTGGCCACCAAATTTATCCACCGCAATCACGCGCCAGTGATAGGTCGTCAGATCCTGGAAGCCGGCTTGCGGGCCAACAAATGTATAGGTATCTGTTATTTCCTCTTCCCGGTAGTCGACCGTGGCGAAGGTATCGTCAGTGGAAATCTCCAGCGTATAGGTCACCGGATCCAGCTCAGGATCAATACCTTCACTCCAGTCAAACAGGATCTCGTTATCCGTGGTCGCCATATCCGCAGGCAACAGCAGACCCGGCGCAGCGGGGTCGCCGTTACCGCCCGTATTGCGGTACACGATCGAGCGCCGAATCGGCGAGATTTCACCGCTGGTAGCATCTTCAACAAAATAGAAGATCTCGTACTTGCCACTGAGCGTGAACTGGTTATAGGTCGTGAACCAGGACTCAAGTATATCCGGGACCGGCGGATTCATGATGCTGCGGGTCAGAACCGGGTCCAGCTGGATACTGCCGCCGGCTGGCGTCAACTGCGTTGCCGGCGCGCGCACCTCGATCCATGCCGATGCGACCTTGGTGTCATCATTCGTGGTCAGCGTCAGCAAGCGGCTATCCTCGACTTCAGACAGGAACACGGTTTCGGTTACCGTTGTAATATCCGCCGGGTTGCTCACCGCATTGGTGGCATAGGTCGGACCCACCCCGAGGAACAGTTTATCGGAGAGTGCACCATCCGCACCTGCAGATGACTTCAACAGGTTATTGGCGGCCAGTTGTAGCGGATCGAACAGGCCGTTGTCTTCCAGCAATGGATGCTGGGCCGCCACATCATTAAAGACCGAATCCGGCGTAGCAATATCACTCTTGCGGGTAAATATTTCCGTTTGTTCCGTTGCATATTCAAACGCTGCCTTCAGCGAGGCACCGCGCCCGGCTTCCTTGACGAATTCCTCGAGGAAGAACTCACCCACGCGGATACCGTCTGACTCCTCGGTGCCTTTGTAGGACTCCTCGTCAGGGGCAGCACTGGCGATTACGACACGGTCTACCGGTGACGGATTGGTAACACCATGCACAGCCGCCTCATCCAGGAAACTGCCGGAATAGCACATTCCCAGCACCACCACGCTCGGCTTGGTGAGAGCATCGCCCGTGAGCGCATTTTCCTGGGTATCCAGCCAGCCATCAAGATCCATCGGGGTGATGGTCTCTGATTCATTGAGCAGGAAGGCAGTCTGGCTACCGTGATCAACCATGAACACGTAGCGTGGTGCCGGGACGCTATTTGAGAGACCTGCCATTCCTTCAATCGCCGCCTGCACATTGAGGCGAGTGGGGATGGCGTCAATACCATTCGGCAGGCCACCAATATCATTACAGCCATCAGCATCATCGCAGCCAGCGCCATCAAGCGGATCAATAATGCCGTCACGGTTGGTATCAGGACTGTAGAACTCAATGTCTCCCGCCTGAAGGCCGCGATCAATGAGAATATCGTAAATGCGTTTACCGGTCTTATTGTGTGACTCCAGGCCTTCATTGCTACCCAGGCGCCCGACCACGATGACGGCGCTACCCGCCGACTGTCCGACCAGCAAGGTCAATGGTGCTGATTCGGCAGGATCGCGTGTCGTGGTACCGGGATAATGTGCCTGCAGGGTCCAGGCACCTTCAATATTGAAGTCAATCACGCTGCCATCGCCCAGATCCTGCAGGGTCTCCTGACCATTGATATTGGTTACCAGCGTGACAACCGTGACGACACCGTTGGGGTCGGTAATATCAAGGCTGATGCTGCTGTCGGTCAGGTCCGTACCCAGGTCCGACGGATCCGTCAGTTTCACCGAGGCGTCAATTTCGCCCTCTCCGGTTGCCGAGTCACCCAGCCTGTTCAGGATACTCGAGGCAGAGAGATTCAGATCCAGCGTCATGAACGCCGCTGTCCCGGTGAAGTAGCTAAAGCCGGTATCAATAAAGTCACTGACATTACCGGTCTGATCGTAACCGCGCACACGCAGGGAATACGTACCCCCTTCAACAAACGGGACCGTCGTAACGGGCAGTGTCCAGGTCGCCCAGCCGTCTGTGGTGGTCGCAGTCAACCAGGTCTGCGTCGACGTCATACCCTGGAACACACCAGCTTCGTCAATCAGAACATACTCTCCCGCCGCATCACGGAGCTCCAGCTGCACCTGGCGCAGACCCGAGCCACCTGCCTCATCAGCAGCCACGCCCTGGATCGGTAACAGTGCAGCATCGACAAGGCCACCGTTCTGGTAAGGCGATGCCGGGTCAAGGGCAACAGCCGGGTCCTGAACATCAATCAGGAGACTGGTAGTCTGGACCGAGCTGCTGTTGCCCTGCGAATCGACAGCGATAAACCGCAGATTCGTGGTTGTTGTGAATCCACCAACGGCCTCAATGGTAATCGCACCGGTATACCTGGTTGATGAAGTGGTCGGCGTGCTGCCGTTGGTGGTGTAGTAAATGTCGGCACAGTCATCACACTCCAGCGTGACCAGCTGGTTGGCACTAAAGCTGCCCGTTGGCAGTGAACTGCCGGGGGTTGTAAACGAGGTGTAGACCGAACCAAAGTTGGTACCACTGCCACCGACATCTTCGCGGTATGCACCGACGATGCGGCCATCGAGATTAATAGCTACTGCCGTCGGCGAACCGCCACCCAGGGCATCATCCTGTTCAGCATCATTGGTAACAATCTTGCCACGCTGTACCCAGTCACCCGCCACCGACTTGTACAGGTAAGCGGCACCGGCATCATTGGCAGCCTCACTGTCGCCAGGCGCACCCACCAGCATCTGGTCCCCGAACAGGGCAATAGATGCACCAAAGCGGGCGTTGGCCGCGGCATCATCGGCATACAGCTTGCCAATATCGGTCCAGCTGCTACCGGTCCAGCGATAGCTATTGACTGCTCCCGTATCTATTTGGCCCACGGCGTCATCATTGGCCGCCCCCAGCACGATAGTATCCCCCGCCACAAGGGCACTGGATGCCTGGTCGCCGAACATGGCCACCGATGTCACACCGGCCGACAGTTGACTGTGTATTGTCCAGCCGCTGCTGTTTTCAAAAACGTAAGCATTGGAATTCAGCGCAGCTGCCACGATGATATCGCCCTCGACATCAAGCAAGCGACCAAAACCCGTAGTGATAGTACTGGCGACCAGCGTATTCTGATAGGTCCAGTTAGCGACAAAGTCAAACACCTCGACAACGCCGGCATCCTGCAGCAGGACCGACATAATGGTGGCTGCACGACCTGGCACGCCAACAGCGATATGGTTGCCATCAATCGCTACCGCCGCGCCAAATTCATCATTGAGCGCCGGCGACTGACCGCCGAGTTGCTGCTGCCCGATCCACGCCGTGCCGATGCGCGTATAGGTATAAGCCGCCCCACTGTTGGCAAAGGTACCATCACGGCCCGGCGCACCTACCACGATACGGTCACCACTGATATCGACTGACCAGCCGAAGTGATCGTCATTGACAGCATTCGATGCCAGTAGTTGCTGTTCAAGTTCCCAGCTCTCATCCACACGGCGATAGACATAGGCCGCACCCTTGTTGTCATTGTTTGCGACCACATGGTCATGGTACGGCGCACCAACCACCAGGGTATCTCCGCTCACTGCCAGTGTAGTACCAAATTCTGCATCCACCGTGCGGTCAAAGGCGAACAGCTTGTTCGCCGAATTGCTACGGATCCTGAAAATGTACACGGAACCGGAGTTCGGAAGACCGTTGTCGTCATCGGCCGGCGTACCCAGCGCGATGCGGTCACCGTCCATCGCCACCGCCAAACCAAAGCGATCGCCCAGACCGGCATCTGTGGCACTGACAATTTGCTGCTCGTTCCAGACACTACCTGTGCGCTGGAACACGTAAGCAACGCCGGAGATAAAATTCGGAATCGGATTGAGTCCGTTGTAGGCTCCGACCAGCAAGGTGTCACCCTGGAGATCGACCGAGGAGCCAAACTCCTCACCACTGATGGCGTTCGAGGCCACCAGTTTCTGGTCATGGTTCCAGTTGCCGCTCGCATCGCGACTGAAGACATGCGCGGCACCGGAGTCCGGGTGACCACTGTCATAGAACATGGCACCAACCACAATACTGTCACCGTCAATATCCAGCGCACGACCAAAGGCATCCGGCTTGTCGATGGTAGGTTTCAGGAGTGCCTGCCGGTAAACCCAGCTGGCGCCTACATGTTCATAAAGCAGCGCGACGCCCTGTGATAGCGGTCCATTCTCATACGGCGCACCAATCACCAGTCGATCACCTTCCAGTGCAACGGCTGCGCCAAAGCCTGAATTGTTGGATGAAACACCGGTAATGACGCTCACCTTGTCAGAATCCACGCTACCCGCCTGCGCCCAGGATCCGGCATTTTCCTCGAACAGATAAACGCGACCATTGTTGAAGCCATTGATATCAGCGCGTGGTGCGCCAACGGCAATGCGACTGTTGCTGATCGCCACAGACCGTCCGTACTCACTGCCAGGAGTGCCGGAACCGTCGGCAATTACGAGTGTTGCCGGATTGGCAAAAGCGGCATCAAATACGTGTACCTCACCGACGCCCGGCGAGCCAACGACCAGCCAGTTACCATCCCAGGCCACACTGCTGCCAAAACCATCGCCCGGCGCACGCGCACCCGGTTTAACGAGACGGGCGAGCTGTATCCAGCCACTCGGAGTACGCTGGTAGATTGCAACTGCACCACTCTGAATCCCGTTGCTGTCAGAAGCACCATCAAAGTCGTCCGGTGAGCCAACGATCAGGAAATCATCCTGCAACACGATGGACGAACCAAAGTCTGCGCCGCTGTCTCCAAAACTAGTTGCACCATCGGTATCCGTGAGTTTCTCTTCCGGCAGGAAGCCGGTGCCATCAAGGAAGTTAACGACAAGATTACGCTGGCTGGCATTACCGGTTCCCAGCAGCGGATCATTGTTGGTTACCGTAATACTGTTAATAATTTCCTTGGTGACCGCTGGCGTCATAATCTCAACACCCAGGGAAACGGTCGCACCCTGTAAAAGGCTCGGCAAGCTGCAGACCGCCGTCGGGTTTGCACCGGACTGGAAGTCGCTGCAATCCCAGCCGGCACTGTTCGGATCCAGTATGCCGGTTATGAAGGCATCTTCATCGAGCACGCTGGTCAGCACCAGATCAGTAGCCGGCGCGGTACCGACATTGGTGACATTGATGGTATAGGTCAGCGTGGCATCCGCCAGCACGATCTCCGGCAAGGGCTCAAAGGTAATAGCAAAGTCACTGCCGATACCGACGGTCGTTACCGTAGGCAGCCCCTGGTGCAAGTCCGTATCAGTTGCCACAAACTTGATCAGGCGAGCAGCCGGTGCAGGCACTGTCTCGGTATTGAGAAACCCGACATAGCTCAGCGCCAATGTGTAGTTGTCCTTGCTGGCAATACCCGTCAGCAACTTATAGGTCGAGGTAGATGCAGCATCCACAGCAATACCCAGCAAATTGAGCTGTGCGGTATCCACTGTCAGTTGGTCACCCGCAGCCGGGTTGGTAAGGGTAATCGCAAGCTGCGTGAGGCTGATGCTGTCGGCATCCACGACATTTGCATCAGTATCCGCAACAGCTACAGCGGCGACTGCGTCAATCGTAAAGCGGGTGGCAAAACCCTCACCGGCGTCGGCGCCGTTCAGGTCAACAATCGGAGCTGCCTGAAGAGAAACAACAGCCGTCGCCGTATCACTGCTATTACTGCCATCATCAGTAACAGAAATATCAATGACACGTTCCGTCAACGACGGCGCCAACAATGTATTGGTGTAGTCCAGTGCCGCCAGTGCGGCCTGATAATCAGCAGCGCTGGCATTACCCGACAGGCTGACGCTCACATTATCAGTGACAATGGCGGTGATACCGGCAGGCAAGGCACCCACGACCAGGGCATCGCCACTCAGGGCATTGGTCATATTGACCGAAGCAGCGGTGATCTGCGCACCGTCATCGATAATACTGATATCACTGTCTACGATAGCGACACCACTACTGCCCTGCCCGGTTACGAAACTGGCTGCATAACCGGTACCTGCACCATTGGCATCAAGGTCAAGTACCGGTGGATCATCGTCCACCTGGATATTAACGAAAGCACGGGTCTCCGGGTTAGGGACATCGTTGTCATCATTAAGAATAAAGGCAATGGAACGCTGGCTGACATCCGGGCCAACCAGGCCGTTCTCGTAGCGAATCAGGTCCAGCGCCTGCTCCCAGGATGCAACGGGTGCCAGCGGTGAGCCATTGAGCACGATATAGCTACCGCTTTCGGATTCAAATGCCGTGATACCGGCCGGCACCGTTCCCTGGATAGATAACAGGTCCCCGCTCTTCGGGTTGGTAATGGCGATGGTCGCAGTCTTCATGTCCGGGCTGTCGAAATCGGTAATCACGGCACCCGCCGTCAAGGCAACTGCCCCGGACCCCTCGGTAAAGGCCACCGTATAATTGGGACTGCCCCCGGCCACGCCATCCAGATCCAGCGCTGGCGGATCATTCTGGTTTGTCACCGTTATGGTCAGGGTCGCCTGGTGCGAAAAGGCACCGTCGCTTGCCTCGTAGATAATCGTTTCTACACCCGAGAAGTTCGGCAATGGCGTGTAGATAATGGAATGCTTGTCTCCGCTGGGTACGGCAGAACCGTTGGTCGGCGGTGTAATGATTGAGGTGATGACCGGCTCGGTACCATCCGGGTCAATGTCATTCGAGGTCACGTTCAAATAATTGTTGGAGGTATCCTCGTCGACAACATAGTTGTCGTCAGCAGCGATGAAATCACTGTTGGTTGATACCACGGTGATAGATGTTGCGGCAACCGGCGACGAGGCTATGCCATCATTAACGACGATGGTGACTGTCCGCGTCGGTGGAATATCCGGCTGACTGGAGCTGTTGTTGTAACGCACCAGCTGAATTGCTGCAAGATAATCAGCCGGAGAAGCAGCACCGGACATAGTGATGGTTGTGCCACCCTCTACACCAACAATATTGTCGTTGATGAGATTCAGTGCGGCCTGCCCACCCAGGATTGTGAGGCTGTCCTCGGCGGTGGGACTGCTGATCATGAGGGTTGCCCCTTCGATCTGGTCACCGGCATCAGGATCATCAAGGTTTGCATCGATGTCAACGACAGCAATACCACCAGCACCTTCAGTGAAGGTGGCAGCAAAGTTGATTCCGGATACACTGCCGTCAAGATCTATTGACGGCAGATCGTTGACTGGCGTAATCGTGATGTCTACGGTCGCTGCGGTCGAGGTAGTGCCGTTCAGGTCATCGATGGTATAGGCAAAGCTGTCGCTGCCAGTCTCGGAACCGTCATGGGTGTAGAACACCGTACCGTTGGCATTGACCACGATCGGTACCGCGGCACTGGCTGGCGGGCTGACGATAACAACAGAAGCCAGGTCGAGGTCACCGTTGGCATCGGCATCGTTCGCCGCCAGGTCGATAACCTTGCTGGCGCCCTCGCCTACACTCTCGGTATCGTTGTTGGCAACCGGCGGTAACGTCAGCTCGAACACATACGCTGCACCCGCATCCGCAGCATTATCGTCATCATAAGGCGCACTAACGAGGGCCCTGTCTCCGGACAAGGTACTCCAATAACCGAACAAGTCGTCTGCCGCACCATCCTCTGCCAGCAGGATCTGGTGTTCACTCCAGACATCCTGTCCGTCCCGGACAAATACATAGGCCCCGCCAGCACCCGTACCGTTATCACTCTTGCCAGAGGCTCCAATCAGCGCCGTGTCGCCAGACAAGGCAACATCCGAGCCGAACAGATCACCGGCACTTGCATCACTTGCCACCAGTTTGGGCAACTCGCTCCAGTTTCCAACCGATATTCTCTTGAACACATAAACCGAGCCCGAACCTGCACCCTGCGCACCGATCAATACCGTGTCACCCTTGATATCCACAGCACCGTAGGCAAAGTTATCAGCCTCCGCGCCATCGCTGGCGGTCAGCTTGGTTTGTTCAGTCCAGCTGGCGCCGCTGCCGGTAAAGATATAGGCCGAACCGGATTCCGGACCCTTGTCATCGTCGAAGCCGGCACCAATGACGGCAATACCTGCATCCAGTGCCACACCAAAACCAAAGGCATCGCCGCTTGCTGGATCACCGGCCGTTAATATCGTTTGCTCCGTCCAGCTAGCGCCGCTGCGGGTAAACACATAAACCGCACCGGCCCCGTCATTACCAAATGCGGTCCCGACCAGGGCAGTATCACCATCAAGTGCAAGATTGCCGCCATCAGCAAAGAACTCACCAGCGCCAACACCACTGCCAGTGAACTTGTCCTGCTGCGTCCAAACGCTACCATTGCGCGTGAACACATAAGCCGAACCGGCATCCACGCCATTATCGTCATCACCGGACGCACCAATCAGCGCAGTATCACCATCAAGGATAACTTCTGCTCCAAAAAAGTCCCCGGCCTCATTATCCGCAGGCACCAGTTTGTCCTGCAGAGTCCAGCCACCGGCGCCATCACTGACATACACATACACTGAACCGCCACTCGCATCATCACCGGACGCACCAATCAGTGCGGTATCGCCATCAATATCGACACCCCAGCCATAGGCATCCAAGGCCGCACCATCCTGAGAAAGAAGCTTGTAATGCAAGGCAGCAACGCTACCCGGGTTGTCGCCTGTGTCATCCGGACTGGTGCCGGCACGAAGCTCGGACTCGTTGTCATAGCCGTCGCTGTCGAGATCCAGCCCGGCATCTGCCGCATCGAACGGGTCAAGACCATAAAGTATTTCAAAACTGTTTGGCATGCCGTCGTTGTCATTATCCGGATCGGCATTGTTGCCGATGCCGTCACCGTCAAAATCCCCGGATTCATTCGGGTCATTCGGGAAGGCATCGACGGAATCCGCGACATCATCGCCATCGGTGTCGTCTTCAAGCGATATCACCATTTCCGAAATAACATAAACGCCATCTGTCACGATATGGAGCTGACGCAGCAATCCGGCATTTGCTTCCGTAGTAACGAATGGCACACCGGACACGATCGGAGCACCATCGATAGACAGGTCAAAGGTCAGTGCCTGCATATCCAGTTCGACCCGGATGGTTACGAACTGACCGGGAACGTAGGTAACGCCGGTGTTATTCAGGCCCAGGCCATTCCCCGAGTAATAAACAGTACCGGTACCCGTTCCATTCTCGATCAGGGTGACATCTGTTGCACGACCAATGGGCGTATAGACGTCCGTCTCACCTTCGCTATTGGCATCCGTCGTCGCGGACCACTGGAAAATCATGGTTCCACTGCTGGAAGCACCCACAGAGGTATCTGCCCACGCAACGATCGTCGACAGGTTGTTGTCCCCATCGAGATTATCAAAGGCGATGGAGCGGTCCAGACCGGCCTCTGCGCGTATTTCTACCGTCGCTGTACCGGACAGCCCAACCTGGAGCTGGTCATTCGCCGGCGCTCCCGGCGGGAAGACAGTCGTGCCGTCCGGGTAGGCACCCGGCGTCCGGTCATCGAAGCTTGCATGCAGGGCAGTATTCGGGTCACAGGCATCGCCGGTCTCGTCACCGTCGATATCACTCTGGCTCAGGTTGAAATCATTCGGGCAGTTGTCAGCGTTGTCGCCAACAAGGTCGCTGTCCGTGTCCGTGTTCTCGGTCGCGTCCAGCGGGAAGGCATCAGTGACATCCGGCTCGCCGTCGTTATCGTCGTCCGGGTCGGCGTTGTTGCCGATGCCGTCGCCGTCGGTGTCGACACTCTCGGTTTCATTCCGCGTGAAGGCATCGTCAACATCGAGCACCCCGTCGTTGTCATCGTCGGTGTCAATGTTGTCGGGAATGCCGTCGTCATCATAATCGAGATCTACGGAAATCGTCATATCCGCATATAACGCGGCTTCATCACGGCCGAACGCGAGTAACCGGAAGCTGCTCGTGTTAGTAGTGGCAAACGGGCGCCCGGTTGCGATCGAATTACCGTCGATTTCCAGATCAAAGGTCCGCGCGTTCATATCAGCGATGACCCTGACGGTCTGGAACACACCTGCGCTGGCAGTCAAACCGGTGGCATTGTTCTGGCTGGTGCCATCATCCCAGACGATGTTGCCGTCGGCGTTTGCCCGGAACCTGAGCGCCACGCCTGCCGGTGTCTCGATTTCCGTCATACCGGCACCTTGTCCGGCAGGTGACAGGGCCGATTCGACCGCCCAGCGCCACTGCACGATGACGGTGCCGGAGTCCAGGGCACCGACAGTCGAATCGGTATAGCCGCGCATGCCGGCGGCCGCACTGTCGGACGTACTAATGGGACCGTCAAAGATGCGCAGGAACCGGTCCGGGCCGCCGATGCCGTCATCGACGATCTCGAGCAACTGGCCCAGCGTGGCACTGTCATAAGCGGCTATCCAGCGATCGTTCGCCGGGCCTGTGGCTGTATAAATGGAGCCTGGTGGTTGGGGCACGGCACCCAGCGGCTGCTGGTCGAAGGTGACATACAGTGCCGTGTCGGTGTCACAGGCATCGCCCACACCATCGGTGTCAGCGTCGGTCTGGCTGTAATTCACCAGGGTCGGGCAGTTATCGGCGCCGTCCAACAGGTTGTCGCCGTCGGTATCGGCCAGGTTGATGTTCGTACCCAACGCGGTTTCCTGGTCGTCGCGCAGACCATCACCGTCGGTGTCGGGACTGTATAACGACTGCACTGCACGGAAGACGTCAGTGGTGCTATTGGTGTCGCTGGTTACCAGGAGGTTACTGGCATCCGAATCGAATACCACATAAGCTGCGTCAGCGCTGATTGCTGCCGTATGGCTCTGTGCATTGCCGCCGCTGCCACCACCGCTTGTGCTCAGACGCACCGTTGTCCCGGTGAAGACATCCTTGACAAATACATCCCTGGCACTGTTGCTGTCGCTACCAACCAGGTTGCTCGCCAGGGAATCGAACACGATATAACGGCCGTCGGCGCTGATCTCGGGCAAGGCGCTGGCACCATTGGCCTCGTTTCCGTTGCTGTCGGTACTGATGCGTATCGTGGTCCCGCCCAGCGTATCCCGCAGGAAAATATCATTGGCTGTATTGCCGTCGCCCGCCACGAGGTTGCTGGCCTCTGAATAGAACGTCACATAACGGCCGTCGGCGCTGATCGCCGGGGTAAAACTCCAGCCATCCAGGGCCTGGTTGCCGGCAGTGTCCAGGTTGACCCGGGTCGTAACGTTATCCTGCGTATCGCGCATAAAGATGTCGCGCACCGCGTTGGTATCAGCGGCCACCAGGTTGGTGGCATTGGATGAATAAATGACATAACGGCCGTCGGCGCTGATACGGGGGCGGAAACTGCCATCACCATTGCTGCTCTGATTTCCGGCAGTGTCAACGCTAAGCCGGCTCGTCGTGTCGTCGAGGGTATCCCGGATGAAGATATCGCTGGCGATATTGGTATCATTCGCAACCAGATCATCGGCCATGGAATCAAACACAACAAAGCGGCCATCGGCACTGATATCCGGACGCAGACTGCTGGCGTTGCCCTCATTCCCGGCAGTGTCAACACTGAGGCGCTCGGTTACACCGGTCGTGGTGTCCTTGATAAAGATATCATTGACCCCGTTGGTATCACCGGCGACCAGGTTGCTGGCACTGGAATCAAACACCACGTAACGGCCGTCTGCGCTGATGACCGGGTTGTAACTCTCACCATTTGCGCCATTGCCGCTGCTGTCGGTGCTGACCAGTGTGGTGATACCGGTCTGGGTATCCTTTACAAACACATCCCACAGATCGCCGTTGGTATCACTGGCAGACAGGTTGGTCGCATTGGATTCAAACGCAATGTAGCGTCCATCCGCACTCGTTGACGCCGTATCTCCCCTTGCCTCGTCACCGGCACTGTTTGTGCTGACCCGAAGCGGACTTCCCGGGGTGCTGCCCGCACTCAGCGGATCGGAACCGAACTGCACTTCCCCGCCGTCGAGGAAACCGTCGCCATCAGTATCGGCATTATTGGGATCGTAATCGGTGCCCGGCGTGTAGTTGGCCGGGTCAGTGTCGACATTCACTTCATCGAAATCGGAAATACCGTCGCCATCTGTATCAGTCAGGTTGGGGTCAGTACCAAGACTGGTTTCAACATCATCCGTCAGGCCGTCACCATCCGTGTCGGGAGTTCCATCAGACGCAATAGTGCCCTCAAGGTGCATTGACCACTGCAGGCCTGCAAAAGGATCATTAGGCGGCAGTACGGCAGTGTAATCCAGCACATAAGTACTGCCTGCCGCACAAGGCTTGGGCGTGCAGTCGACGGTGGCCACACCGCTGCCGCCAGTAAACTGGCCGCTCAGGTCATGGTAGGTTGGAGCACCGTCATACCATGTGGCCCGCCATGAGGTGAAATCCATGGTCGCTGAAGAACCGTCATTGGTAATGAAATATACAGGCACACCCGGAGTTATTGATCCAATCCCACTATTGGCATCGGTGTAAAACATCCCGGTGTTGCCGAAAAACCAGAACGGTGAATCGATGTGCGGGTTTTCATTGCCACCCGTACCACCAAAAGCATCCGGCAGACCTGCATGTGAGCCACTGGCTATTTGCTCATCATGCGGATCGTTGTAAATCCCGTCATCATCAACCCAGACGCCACCATCCGGCCCGACGTAGAGCGCCTTGATTTCGTTGCCATCATCGGAGTCGCCGAAGTTATTGTCAGCGTTCAGGTCCAGCCAGAAATATGATCCGCCGGAATGATTGATTGCCGGGTTGGCCTCAACTACCTGGCAGCCACCCGACGTCGCTCCAATTACACTGGATGTAACATCACAAACCTCGAAGCCTTCATCGATCCCCAGCACCAGATTATGGTTTGCCCAAACAGACGCCGAAGCCGCTGCAAGGCAGACGGCTGCCAGTCGCGCTAACAGGGAAACAACCGGATTAGTCCGCATCAGCGAACCCTTCAGGCGAAAAAGTGGCTACTACAGAATCAACACACTTCGGGCCGCTCATCAACACGGCACAAGGTAAAAAATCAGGCCACAGGGACATTTCAGGCTTCGCATTTAACAGCATTGTTGCTTCCACTCCGGAGGAAAACTTCCTGTTATTATTAATATGGCTTCTGAACACCGCCATATATCTCCTTGTTTTTTAGTATTTATTTTTCTTTCCAGCACGGCCAAAAAAGGCAAGTTGCTAAATAATAATAGCATAAATTGCTTTATACCCAGACGAGGAGTGATTATCCCTCTTGTATATATAAAAACGTATTGTGGAATATACGTATAACGGGAAACGAACCGGGATGGCGGCGGCTGCCACTGGCGACTCTTGTTATCTTTTTTGCATGCCAGCCTGAACATGTCCCGCCTTCACCTTTACGCGCTTGTCTTACCTGACCCCAGCCTAAAGCTGGCACCAGACCGCCCCTCTGTAACCACAATAGCCGGGGTATCCACCACGGTCTGTGATTAATGCTGGCAGAAACCTGTGCGAAATTCACACTGGCGCGCACTGGGAGATGCCTTAACCTGGCAGGGTAACCACACCAGCACCGCACCTGAGAATAATTACTGTTCTGCCCCGGATGCATGCCACATAAGGTATGCACAGCACGGGCAAGTGCTCTCTGCATTCGGGGGGAGCCCGACCATCTTGGGCTATGCTATGCTTTATTCTGCTGTTCATGGCCCATGCCACAATAATCAATTACAAGGCTGCACTGTGTCAGAAAATATTCCTTCTCCTGAAAAACTTGTCAGCCGGTTTCACCCATCGGGCAGCTACAAGACAAGCCCGCCGGTTGTGCTGCTATTGACGCTGTTGTGCCTGGCGTCTGCATCCACCGCCGCCCCTGTCAGCGTGCCGCAGAATCGTCCCAGCGAAACACCGCTGACGCTGCCGGAATTTGAACCGGAAGATGTACACAAACCTCTCGCCCTGCCACCGCTGCCGGAACCGGTGCCCGAAGCCGACCTGTCGAAACAGGGCAGCGTCTTCATAAAGCAGTTCCGACTGACAGGAAACACGGTTTTTACCGACGCGGAGCTTGATGAAGTTATCAAGCCGTACGAAGGCCGCAAGATTACATCAGGCGAGCTGCAGACAGTGCGTTATGCACTGACCCTGTTCTACGTTAACCATGGCTACATCAACTCTGGTGCCATCATTCCGGATCAGGAGGTGACCGATAACATCGTCACCATTGAAATTATCGAGGGTGAACTGAGTAATATCGACATCACCGGCGAGCATCGTCTGAAAGACAGCTACATCAGCAAACGCATTGAGCTCGGCGCCGGGCCGCCGCTGAATATTGTTACGCTGGCTGAGCGTCTGCAGATACTTCAGCAGAACCCGCGTATTGAACAACTTAACACCACCCTGGAACCCGGCGCAGAACCGGGCGAAAGCCGGCTCAATGTCGAGGTACAGGAGGCGCAGCCCTACCAGTTGTGGATCGCCGCAGACAATCACCAGTCACCCAGTGTTGGCGGTGAGGAAGCGCGCATCTGGGGTTTTCACCAGGATTTGACCGGCTATGGCGACATGCTTAGCTTCGAGTATGACAAGGCCGATGGACTGGACGAGTGGAATATCAACTATGCCATCCCGGTGAATCGCTATGACACGACACTGGGTGTTTACTACGACAGTATTGACTCCGAGGTGGTTGAAAACCCGTTTGATGATCTTGACATCAAGAGCGACGAACAAACGCTGAGCCTGTTCCTGACACAGCCCTTTCACCTGTCAGTCAACGAGACGCTTACGCTCGGCCTGTCACTGGACCTGCGCGAGAACAAGACCTACCTGCTCGGTCAACGCTTTGCCTTCGTGCCCGGCACCGATAATGGCAAGACCAAGCTGTCAGTGATTCGCTTCTCGCAGGAGATGGTCAACCGCGGGCGCAACCGGGTCTTGGCCGCACGCTCCATGTTCAGCACCGGCATTGATGCGTTTGATGCCACCGTTAACGGCGAGGACCGCGACGGCAAGTTCGTCTCCTGGCTTGGCCAGTTCCAGTGGGCGGAGCGTATAGGCAACAGCGAGGCACAGGTTATTTTTCGTGCTGACGGCCAGCTGGCCAACCATGGCCTGCCACCAATGGAACAATTTACCGTAGGCGGTTCGGATACCGTGCGCGGTTACCGGGAGAATCGCCTGGTATCGGACGAGGGTTTTGTCGCATCCGTCGAGGTTCGCATCCCGGTATATTCAAACGCCGCAAACGAAACGACCATACAGCTTGCCCCATTCCTGGATTTCGCCAGCGTCAGCAACCGTACCGGCCTGGATCCGCAGAAAAATCACATTGGCAGCCTTGGGCTTGGCGTGATTGGCACCTTCTTCAAACGCTTTGATTTCAGCCTTTACTACGGTCATGCGTTCCAGGATTTTGACAACCCGGATGATGACATCCAGGATGACGGCTTCAGCTTCAGCTTGTCGGCGCGATTGCTCTAGCCTGGCGCGGAGAGTCTGAATGCGCTCCTGCGTCAGTAAATACACCTGCAGGAGCGGGCCTTGTCTGCGATTGCCCGAAATGGCAATCACCTGCTTGCCGCTGACACCACCGGCAACCCGATCTGTTCCAGTAACATGGCACGTTGTGTACGTAACGTAGTGTTATCCGGATCGTCTGCAATCAGTCGGGACATACTGTCGAAGGTGTCATACCAGTAGCCTTCTCTGGCAAGAATCGCCACGCGATCTTCTCCGCTGGTATTTTCAAGCGAGGCTTTTTGCTCTTCTGTCATCTCCAGCAACTCTATCTGCCCGCTGGAAACAATATCGCTGGAACGTTTATTTTCATCAGATACCAGCGCCACAGACCATTGATAGGCAACACCCGGCAGCAGGGTAACGCCGTGATCAGCCAGGTTCATGGAATTGAGTCCGGCTGTCATCATCTGCTCGGACGTCACTTCGACCATCGGCTCGATGTCATCATCATTGATCAGGGCAAACTCAAAACGGGTTTTCATATCTTCAGATATATACCAGTAAAGAACAGGTGCAGACATACTGGTGTAGCCAACATGATCCGGGGTTATCACCGAAATATACGGCAGACCATCATCAACACCACGTGAACCGCCACCTACCCGTGCGAGCGGCGCCCCCCTTTTGGGTGGCGTGTAAACCGGCACGGCCCTGGCCTTCTGGCTGGCACTGGTACTGGTACTGGCACCGCCACTGCTTGACTGAGCCTTCTGACTGGATGCCCCGGACTTCGCGGCTTCAGCGGCCTCTACAATCGCCGCCCCCGTTACCAGAGAAAGCGCGAAACATACTACTGTAATACTTGTGCGAATATTCACGTTATCACCCCACCCGGAACATAATGATTAACCTCTCCCGCCACGCAGGTATCGACACGGTAGACGGTAACTGGCCTGGTTTTTCCCCGCAAGACCACCGATCCGGCAGGCTCTGCCTGCCACGTACCTTTTATATAGTTCATTGTAGACTCCGCCACCAATATACGACAGTCTGATGATTCCTCAGTGGTATTGAACGATTCCTTGTCCAGCGTCTCGATTCGTGCGGCAGTATTTATCGTGTCGCCAATGGTCGTATATTTCATCCGCTCGGAACTGCCCAGACAACCCGCTACCACATTACCGGTACTGATACCCACGCGCATTCTCAAATTGGGCAGGCCCTGCTCCCCGGTCTTCTGGTTGTACTTCTCCAGCTCTTGCTTCATGCCCAGCGCACAGTTAACCGCATTGATGGCATCCAGCCTGATCTGATCATCGGTGGTGCGGGCAATCGGTACACCAAAATCCGCCTTGATGGCATCACCGTGATAGTCATCAACAACACCACCGCACTTGATGACCATATTGGCCATTAACTCCATGTAGCTGTTGAGCCAGTCCATCAGTGCTTCCGGATCGAGCTTCTCTGATATGGTGGTAAAGTGCTCAATATCAGTAAATATTACGGTAACCGTAAGCTCTTGTGAGCGCAGCCTGCCGAGCGAGAAATATTGATCACGGTTCTTCCAGATTTCATCTGCGACATCACTGGAGACATGCTTTGAAAACAGCTCCATGAGCAGGCCGCGCTGCAGCCGTTCATAGCCGGACAAGTAGGCAGTCACCAAGCTGGCCGCTATCAGCCAGCTGACTGATGCTCCTATCAGCGAAAACCACCAGCCGTGCTGGAACGCCCACCAGGACGTGGCAGCAATGACAACAACCCCGCTGATCGACAGCAAAACAAGTCTTGGAAAAGACCTGACAAACAGACCTGCCAGACTTCCCAGCAGCCCCCACAGCAGAATCCATGACAGTTCATAACGTTCACTGACTGTTTTTAAAGGTTGTTCCCCGTCCATCCCTGCCCGCACCAGCTGGCTGGCAAGATAGGCATGCACCATGGCACCCGGAACACTCTTGTGCTGCTGTAATCCGGTGCTGATGGGCGTAAAAAAGGCATCCTTTACACTGTCCGCCGAGATACCAACAAGTACGATCTTGTCCCGGAATACTTCATCCGGGATGTTACCAGCAAGCAAATCCACCAGACCAACGACGGGGAAAGAGTCAACGCCATCACTATAACTCAGTAACAACTGGTAGCCGGCTGCATCGGCGTTGATATAGGGACCGTCATCGGGACCAAACGGCGGCAGGGTTACATCACCAAGACGGATAAAAGACGCATCAGGCTCGCCCGCCTGTGGCCAGATTTCCTCATCCGCGAGATACAGCAGCGCCAGCCTGAGCGAGAGACCGTATGACACACCGCTTTCATCATCCAGAAACAATAAACTGCGCCGCACGATGCCATCTGCATCAACAACGGTATCCGTGAAACCGACACGACCGCTGCCTTCCATGTAGGCGGGTGGTTTCACACCGGGAGAATCATGCGAACCAAATTTTTTGACCACAATAATGCGATCATTGCCTAACAGGGTCTGCTGCAATTCAGATGAGCCGGGCGATATCGGCATATCCCGGTAGATATCCAGACCGATCGCACGCGCCCCGGCCGCAGTCAGCCTTTCAAAAACCCGGTTAAGGGTCAGATCGGACATCGGCCATTCACCCAGCGTCTGGATATCCTGTTCGCTTCCGGATACCAGTACTAGCCGCGATTTCGTAACTGCATTCGATGCTTTCATACTGAGCAACAGGTCATAACTTTCCAGGTCAAGAAACTGCAGGCCACCATTGTTACGCACCAGAATAACGAGCAGCGCAATACACAGACCAATAAGGATACCTACAACACGAGGGGATTCATGAATTTTTGACAGCGTTATTTTCTTGTTCACGTATGCGTCAGCTCTTTGCTACTACCTGTCAACAGCACAGCGCGGTGCTGCCCCATGAAGTTTTATAGATCACTGCCATAACCATCCTATAGATATTTTCACAGACCCGCCATTGTACTTTTCACATTGACACTGCCAACAATTACCCAAGCGCCTCTGCCAGACGTTGCACACCTTCCTGCAGGTTTTCCAATGATGTCGTATAGGCAAAGCGAACGTGATGTTCAGGCCGGTTGGTGCCAAAATCGATTCCCGGCGTTATGGCAACACCCGCCTCTTCCAGCAGGCGGCTGGTAAAGGAAAAACTGTCATCGGTAAAGCGACTGCAATTCGCATAAAGATAGAATGCGCCTGAAGGGTTGACGGGTATATCAAAACCGATATCGCGCAGGGCCGGCAGCAGATAATCGCGTCGCGCACGGAACTCATCACGGCGTTCATCAAGAATCGCCAGCACATCCTCATCAAAGGCCCTGAGTGCGGCGTACTGTGCCGGCGTCGGCGCTGCCAGAAACAGGTTCTGTGCCAGCTTGTCGATATCCGCTACCACCTCGCGCGGCGCCACCAGCCAGCCAAGTCGCCAGCCGGTCATACCGAAATATTTCGAAAAACTGTTTATGACAAAAATATCGTCCGACACGGCAAGTGCAGTAGATGCGGGGCCTTCATAGGTCAGGCCGTGATAAATCTCATCGACAATCAGACTGCCGCCCTTCTGATCCGTGATGGCGTGATATTCACGCAGCGTTTGTTCATCAAGCAAGGTACCCGTCGGGTTTGACGGGGAAGCGACCAGCAGCGCCCGGGTCGGCGCTGTCCAGCTATCACTCACTTGCCTAGGCAACGGCTGATAGCCGCTCGCCGCGCCTACCGGAATAGCCACCGGCTCACCGTTTAGCAGGTGCACAAAATTACGATTACAGGGGTAACCTGGATCTGACAACAACACCCTGTCACCATTATCAACCAGTGCCGCCAGCACCAGCTGCAGCGCAGACGAGGCGCCAGGGGTCACCACGATCCGTTCCGGCTCAACACTGACGCCGTAACGTGACCGGTAAAAACCGGCGATCTTTTCACGCAACGCCCACAGTCCTGTTGCCGGCGTGTAATGTGTATGGCCGTCCTGCAGCGCCTTGATGCCGGCATCGATGAGCGGTTGCGGGGTAACAAAATCCGGCTCACCAATTTCCATGTGAATAACTGAACGACCGGCTGCTTCCAGTTCACGTGCGCGTGCCAGCAGGGCCATTACGTGGAATGGCTGGATCAACTGAATCCGTTTTGCTTCTTTAACTGTCACGCAGACCTGCAGTGTGCGTGCAAACGACGCAAGTAATCAGTATCGATATACTGCCCCGGCGGCAAGGCTCCCTGCAGCATCCTGCAGGGCATGGCCGGCTCACCCAGATGATCCAGCACCAGCACCGCCTCCGTGAAATCATGCTGGTCTGTATAGCGGTTAACAGTGACGACGACATCAATGCCCGCAGCACGCGCAGACAGTACACCGTTACCTGAATCTTCGAGTGCAAGACATTCCTCTGCCTTCAGCTCCATCTTTTCCAGTGCATAGTTATAGATATCAGGCGCGGGTTTCTTGTTTTCTACCACACCACCGGCGGCCACCAGTTCAAACCATTCATCCTCGTGTACACCAAAACTGTACTCAAACAAGGCGCTGACATTTGCCGGCGTGGTGGTAGTGACAATTGCCAGCCGCAAACCACTAGCGTGTGCCTCCCTGATCAATCGTTCAACACCGGGGCGTAACGGCACCTCACCTTTCGTGAGCATGCCTACATAGTGTTCAGTTTTACTACGATGCAAAGCGGCGATAAATTCATCTGCGTCGGAGGGCAACTCAAAATCCGGACGATCCTGATCAAGGTAGAAACGTATGCGCTCCTTGCCACCGGTTACTGACAACAGGTCATGATAACGCTCATGACTCCAGACCCAGTCCAGACCAGCCTCGGCAAATGCTGCATTAAATGCCTGCCGATGTACCTCTTCGGTATCGGCCAAAGTACCGTCTACATCAAACAAGAGCGCCTGTAATTGCGATTGCATTTTTCCAATTCCTTCTTTAAAAATATTAAACACCCTGGTTAAATTACCCTCCCGTCTAAAACAGCATTGCAGAGCGGCGGTTACGGGTAAATTCCTGTTCTTGACTAATAACAAAAGTGGCGTATAAATAACGCCCCTGAAGCTGTTGCCCGGCGATAATAATACCTCTAGATAGCCCCGGGATTAAGAATTTTTTTCCAATTCAAACAGCATGTTAAATCAGCAAAAGCTGGAGATTCCCTAGATGGCGGCAAAAAAGAAAGCAGTAACGAGCAAGGCAACGGCCAAGAAAAAGACTGTGGCGATAAAGAAAACAGTCAAAAAGGCTGCGCCAAAGAAAGCCGCCCCGAAAAAAGCCACTGCCAGGAAAGCCGCCCCGAAGAAAGCCGCCAGTAAAAAAACAGGCTCGCAAATCGGCCCTGTACCCGGCATTGCCCCCTACCAGGAGAAAAGGGGTGAGGAATACATGAATGACAAGCAGACGGCACACTTCAAGGATATCCTGCTTGCATGGAAACGCGGCCTGATGGAAGAAGTGGATCGCACCGTTCATCATATGCAGGATGATGCAGCAAACTTTCCGGATCCGAATGACCGCGCCACGCAGGAATCGGAATTCAGCATGGAGCTACGTGCCCGTGACCGTGAACGCAAGCTGATCAAGAAGATTGATGAATCCATCCGCAACCTCGATAACAAGGATTTTGGTTTCTGCGAGGCCTGCGGCGTTGAGATCGGCATCAAGCGGCTTGAAGCTCGCCCGACCGCCACCTTGTGCATCGATTGCAAGGTGATCGACGAAATCCGGGAAAAGCAGATGGGCTAGTTTGGCGATGTGCAATCAAGTTATCAGAGAGCCGGCAACTGCCGGCTTTTTTGTTTCAGAACCTGCAGGCGTTTCCGCGGGATGCCTGATACTTGGCACCCTGTAAATGCACACACCGAACGGATACCGTGGACGCTTCGCACCCTCACCAACCGGGCCGTTGCATTTCGGCTCCCTGGTGGCGGCCGCAGGGAGTTTTCTTGATGCCCGTCACCAGCATGGAGAGTGGTTACTCAGGGTCGAGGATGTTGACACCCCCCGGGAAGTCCCCGGCGCTACTGATGACATACTAACAACACTCGAGCGACTGGGCATGACATGGGACGGCCCCGTCAGCTACCAAAGCAAACGTACCCACCTCTACGAGGCAGCACTGGAACAGCTTCAACAACAGGGCCACGTCTACGACTGTAGTTGTACGCGCAAGGAACTTGCAGGCATCACGGCCTACCCCGGCACCTGCCGCGAAGGGTTGCCGGCGGGACGTAGCCCGCGCTCGCTGCGTGTACGCGTCGGGGATGCAGCTATCGATATGCCGGACCGCTTGCAACCCGCCCTGCACCAGCAACTGGCCGCTGACATCGGTGATTTCATTATCGTGCGTGCAGACAAACTGTTTGCCTACCAGCTTGCCGTTGTGGTCGATGATGGTGAGCAGCAAATTAACAACGTTGTCCGTGGCGTTGATCTGCTGGAATCAACACCGAGACAGATTTACCTGCAACAGTTAC
>Ga0316189_10000890_pt1 | contig 29844 bp, 28 predicted proteins | sample LowCovwburrow_MG_FD_204930 | JGI IMG/M metagenome (GOLD analysis project Ga0316189, IMG submission 204930) | Coastal sediment microbial communities from Maine, United States - Lowes Cove worm burrow | ecosystem: Environmental > Aquatic > Marine > Coastal > Sediment | place: USA: Maine...
CGATCCAACCGGGTGCTTTGTAGTAGGTAAGCCGTTCAAAGGCGTAGTCAAAGATATGCCGGGCCTGTTTTTCGGATTTGTCGCGGTCGTTCAGAACGATGCAGGCCATGACTTCTTCGTCACGCAGGCTATCTTCGACCGCAATCACGGCAACTTGCGCGACATTCGCGTGATCCTGAAGACAGGCTTCAACTTCGGCGGCGGCGATGTTTTCACCAGAGCGGCGGATGATGTTTTTTTGCCGGTCAACGAAGTAGACCATGCCACTTTCGTCCTGTGTGACCGTGTCACCGGTATGAAACCAACCGCCACGCCACGCGTCTTCGGTTGCATTGGGGTGGTTTAGGTAGCCGGAGAACGCGCCGCGCCGCGGCGTTTCTTCGGAGTGGCGCAACACCATTTCGCCGGGCAGGCCTCTTGGAACTTCAGCATCATTGCTGTCAACGACTTTCACGTCCAGCCCCGGTCTCGGTCGCCCGATGGCGCGGGTATCTATCTGACGTGGCTCATGGCAATTGGCGAGGATGCGGCACATTTCTGTCATTCCCCAAACCTCTATCAGCGGGAACCCAAAACGGTCTTCAAACGCGCCATGCAGGGTGGGTTCCACCCCGGCACCAACCGCCCATTTTACTGAATGGGTCTTGTCCCATTCGCCTTCAGGTTCATTCATCAGAACGGGAATAATAATGCCAAGATAATGGGCTACGGTGGCGCGCATTTTGGTTATTTCACGCCACCAGGCGGTTCGACGAAACCTTTCAGGAATAATCTGGCAACTGCCGGTAGACATCACCGCGAAGAACAACAGGATTGCTGCGTTCACATGAAACAACGGGAGCGGGCAGTAAACACGCTCTGTTCCGGGTTCAAACGCAATTCTACCACCACAGTTTGCGTACTCATGACCCATCATCAACTCGTATTCATGCCCCATAATGCAGCCTTTGGGTCGACCGGTGGTTCCTGACGTGTAGATCAAACTGGCTTCGGTCTGGGGGTGAGGTTCTGACTCATAAGGTGCTTGGCGGGGCGCCTCGGCAAAACCCTGACCAAGCAGGCTTATCTCAACTTTTCTGCCACTTTCTGTGATCGCTTCTTTTATCTGGTCAGCAAGCTCCGGCACCGTCACGACAAGATCCGCGTTGGAATCCTGCAAAAGATATGCGGTTTCAGGGGCGCGGTAATCCGGATTGATTGGCACCCATGAAATACCAAGCGTATTAAGCGCCAGTTTCAGCAACAACATTTCCGGTCGGTTTTCCAGAAGTACGGCGACCCTGTGCCCGTGGCCGTAGCCCGCCATGCGTAATCCGGTTACATAGGCTTCTACATGCCGCCCTGCCTGTGTGTAAGTCACCTCGTACCCACCAGAGTGGTAGGCGCGCTCCGGATCACGAGGCACCGCTAAAAATGGATTATCACCGTGGCGTTTAACCATTTCCCGGAAATAGCGGCCAATCGTTTCATCGGTTTTTTGGGTCATGATTTTTCTTCTGACAGGGTGCGGAGTTTTCACCCCTGAGCGACATCTTACAGTGAATTTATTTGGTCTTCACCCTCAAGATCAATTCATTTTACACGTTAGACAAGATCATTCCTGAGCGCGAAGAACCTGTGCAGGCCGCGCGGCAAGTGGTCGCCAGGAGAAGATAAGCCCGGCTACAAGGGTCGCCAGAATTCCGCCAAGAATAATTGCTAGAGCAGAGACTGGTTCAAAGCTGTAATCTGTTTCCATCACAAAGCGCGTGACACCCCACCCGGCAAGTGCACCGGCACCAACCGCAACGCCGCCCGCAGCGAACCCTAGAAGCGCCGAGCGAAGCGCGAAATTTGCAAGAATGGACCGGCGCGAAGCCCCCAAAGTCTTGAGGATTGCAGCCTCATAAGTTCGTGCACGTTCGCCCGCAGTCGCGGCACCAATCAGAACAATGCCCCCAGTGATCAGCGTGGCGAGCGCGCCATAAGTAATTGCGGCCGCGATGCCCTCTAAAACGTCACTTACCCGTTGAACCGCGTCGCGTACCCGAATGGCGGTAACATTCGGATAAGTGTTTGCAAGGTCGCGCAAAATTGCGCCCTCTGACGCCTGATCAGCATAGATTGTTGCAATATGTGTATGCGGAGCGCCTTGTAATGCAGCCGGGTTCATCGACAAAACAAAACCAATCCCAGCGGTGGAAAAGTCAACTTCCCGGAAACTGGTAATGTCCGCAGTGATATCGCGGCCCAAGACGTTTATGGTCAGCGTATCACCAAGCTTCAGACCAAGTTCTTCAGCCTCTTCCGCCGCAAAGCTGATTTCGGGCGTGCCGTTGTAATCCGCTGGCCACCATTCACCTGCGGTAACAGTTGCCTTTTCGGGTGGTTCCGCAGAATAAGTTAAACCACGGTCTCCGTTTAAAACCCAGTGATCGCCCCCAACCTCGCGTGCTGGCAGCCCGTTAATCTCTGTAATGACGCCGCGCAGCATTGGTGCGCTTTCAAAGTTCGAGACAGCGGGGTTCTCGAGCAAGCCCTGACGGAGTTCGGCAAGCTGGTCGTTCTGAATATCGACAATGAAATAGGAAGGCGCAACATCTGGTAAATCGCGGGCGATAGCGCTTCTCAGGTTCCAGTCGATCTGCCCGACAGCAGCGAGCACCGACAGTCCAAGCCCCAGCGACAGCACGACAGAAGTTGTCTCCCCTCCGGGCCCACCAACAGCACCAAGCGCCATTCGAAGAGTCGTGCGTCCACGAAGCGCCCGCATACGCGCCAGCCTTCGTGCGATTTGTCGCGTTAGCGCAGCCATTACGACGAGCGCCACAAAGGCCGCCAGAATGCCACCTGACGCCCACAGGGTCAGTTTGAACTGACCCGAAAACGCAATGGCTGATCCAACGAGCAGGGCAAAGAACCCGGCGGTTACAAAAAGCCAGAGCGGACGAGGCCAGCCCGTCAACCGGCCCGATGCTTCGCGAAACAAGGTTGCAGCGCGCAGCTTTTCAACCCGTGCCAATGGCCAGAGTGTGAAGAGCGCGGCCGTCAAAAACCCATAAAGTGCGGCCTCTACTAAAGGCAGTGGGTATACGCCAAAGGCGGTTGGGATCGGCAGGCGTGCGGAGATGATCGGAGCAAAAACCAGCGGGGCGATGACCCCAATCGCAAGGCCAATCAGAACACCCAGCAGTGTCAGTACACCAATCTGAATGAAGTACACCTGAAAGACCGTTCGGCTTTCTGCCCCCAGCGTCTTTAGCGTGGCGATCACGGCTGTTTTCTGATCAAGATACGCCCGAACGGCGGCAGAAACACCAACACCCCCGACCGCCAGACCGGACAGGCCGACAAGCACCAGAAAGGCTGAGAGACGTTCAACAAAACGGCTGATCCCCGGGGCACCATTACGCCTGTCGTGCCAGCGAAACCCTGACCCTTCAAGCGCACGGGCCGCTTCCTTGTTCAGCGTCGAAAGGTTGGTTTCGGGATCAAGCCTGAGTCGATATTCCGATTCAAACAACGTACCCGGTTGTAAAAGCCCAGATTGAGACAGGGACTCTGCCAGAACCAATGTGCGCGGTCCAAGCGTGAAACCTGCTGTGGTACTGTCAGGTTCGCGCGTAAGCTCTGCCATCAGAATATAGTCCTGCAGTCCAAGGCGAAACACGTCGCCAGGCCGAACGGCAAGGCGGTCCATCAGAACCGGGTCCATGACGGCGCCGGGGATGCCATTCTTCCCGGCGAAGGCCTGTTCAAGCGGCATTTCGGGCGACAGTTCCACTGCGCCGTAAATCGGATAAAGATCGTCAACACCCTTGACCTGCGTCAGCCCGCGTTCGGTTGTTCCATTTCGTTCAACCACAGCCATAGAGCGGAAATCAACGATCTCTGAGACGTTCTCGGCAGCGCTTTGCATCCAGTCTCGTTCCGCAGGGTTTGCAAACCGGTAAGTGAATTCAAGTGATACATCGCCGCCCAGCATCGCCGCACCTTCGCGTTCCAGGCCCGCCTCTATACTGTCGCGCACTGTTCCGATCGCGGCAATTGCCCCAACGCCAAGCGCAAGGCAGGCCAGAAAAACCCGAAACCCTTTGATCCCGCCGCGCAGTTCACGCCGGGCGATACGCGCTGCCACAGAAAGGCTCATTCTGCGGCCTTCGCTGTATCAGAGGTGTCGATGACGCCGTCACGCAAACGAACAACCCGGTTACATCTGGCAGCAAGAGAGCGTGAATGGGTCACAAGGATCAACGTGGTTCCGTGACGTTTCCGCAGATCAAACAAAAGGTCCATGATTGTGTTGCCGGTTGTTTCGTCAAGATTGCCGGTTGGTTCGTCCGCTAACAGTATGTCAGGGTGCGAGGCGGCCGCGCGCGCAAGCGCAACGCGCTGCTGTTCGCCACCGGACATTTGTGAAGGGTAATGCCCGGCACGATCAGCCAGACCAACGGCAGCTAATTCTGTCTCCGCTAGTTGAAAGGCATCCTTTTTTCCAGCCAGTTCCAAGGGTGTTGCAACGTTTTCAAGGGCTGTCATTGTTGCAATGAGGTGGAAGGATTGAAAAACAACCCCCATATGTTGTCGACGAAAGCGGGCAAGCGCATCTTCACCAAGTGCTGTGAAGTCGTGGCCAAGCACGTTAACCTTACCACTTGTGGCGCGTTCCAGACCGCCCATAATCATGAGGAGCGAAGATTTGCCCGAACCCGATGGTCCGATAAGCCCGATCGAGTCGCCCCGCGCAACATCAAGTGTAATACCGTTCAGAATATCGACCCGCCCGGCGTTACTGTCTAAAGACAGATACACATCGGCCAAGGACAGGATTGTCTCGGTCATTTCTGGTGTCCTCTTGCTTTGGGCCTCTCTGGTATATGGGCTGCGACGTGCCGCCCGCAACCTTGGACTGCTATTGATTCTGCCAACAGCAGGATTTGCCGAGCCGATAACCATAGCAGCACTGGGAGATAGCCTAACACAAGGCTACGGATTGCAGCAGGAACAAGGCTTTGTTCCACAGCTTGAAATCTGGCTTCGTCAGAATGGTGCAGATGTTGAGGTGTTGAACGCCGGCGTGTCAGGCGACACAACGGCAGGTGGTCTGGCGCGTATCGGCTGGACGCTGACGGATGACGTTGATGCGGTGATTGTTGCGCTTGGTGCCAACGATCTGTTGCGCGGGTTGGACCCCACGCTGAGCAAAAGTAACCTTGACAAAATTCTTGCTCAGATCACTGTCCGCGGCTTGCCTTCGATGCTGGTCGGGTTGAAAGCGCCAGGAAATTACGGACCGGACTATCAGCAACAGTTTGATGCGATCTATCCGGAGCTTGCAGAAAAATATGACGCGGTGTTGCAGGAAGATTTCTTGACGGGTTTGCGCGCTTTGGATGATCTGGACGCGACGCGTCAAAACTATATGCAAGCCGATGCAATACACCCAAACGCAGAGGGCGTATTGCTTATCGTAGAAGCATTGGGACCTGCCGTTTTGCAGCTTGTGGCACGGGCAAAAGAGAAGTCGGCATCGACGAATTAGATGCCTGAAATACAACGCCAGTCCAGGTCAGCCAAACAAATTTCAAGGTAGTCCGTGGAATACGACATTCTCGGTCTTGACCCCAAGCTGATTAGCGTGGCTAAGGTGGGGCGTGGCAAAGAGAGCAAAAACCAAACCCGCAAGAAAGGCGCCATCGGCGCAAAAAAAGGCGGCGAAACGAAAAAGGTTTCGCTCGTACCGCTTGATATTGAAGTGGGGGTCTCGGGCCATGCTGGCAATGGTTGGCATCGCTTTCCTAATGGTTGTTTTATATGCACTCGTGAACCCGCCCACGACGTATTTCATGTGGTCCGAGGGGCGCAGGCTGGACAGTGTGAAACAGGAATGGGTCTCTTACGAGGATATTCCTTCACATGTTGTCAGGTCTGTTGTAGCGGCGGAAGACGCCAATTTCTGCCAACACTGGGGGTTTGATATGCGGGCGATCCGCGCCGCACTGGCAGAGGGCAGCCGCCGGGGCGCATCAACGATTTCGCAGCAGACTGTCAAAAATGCGTATCTTTGGCACGGGCGCAGCTGGCTCAGAAAAGCGATGGAAGCGATGCTAACCCCAATGGTCGAAGCGGTCTGGTCAAAGCAGCGGATTCTTGAGGTATATCTGAACATTGCTGAATTCGGTGAAGGGGTGTTTGGTGTCGAGGCAGCTGCACAGCACTATTTTCGGGTTGGTGCAAAAGATCTGACAACGGTGCAGGCCGCACGGCTTGCCGCAGTTCTGCCAAGTCCGAAGACAAGGTCTGCCTCAAATCCGTCGTCTTCAACCCGACGGCGTGCCGCAGCAATTATGGACGGGGCCGCAACCATCCGCGCAGATGGGCGGTCAGCATGTTTCGATGGTTGAATTGTTTGACGGTTAACGGCAATTAGAGTGAAACCAAATGAGTGATTTGAAGATGAATCGATTGTACCACGTTCCGTTGTCGCCTTTCTGTCGCAAGGTCCGTCTGGTTCTTGCCGAGAAGAAGATCGAGGTCGATCTGGTTGAGGAACGGTATTGGGAACAAGATGCAGATTTCTTGCGCCGCAACCCGGCTGGTAAAGTGCCTGTCCTGAAAATGGATGGTTTGATGATGAGCGAAAGCACGCCCATCTGTGAATACATCGAAGAGAAACACCCAACACCACCCTTGTTGCCCAAATCAGCAACCGAAAGATTCGAAACGCGCAGACTTGTTTCGTGGTTTGATGACAAGTTTCATAGCGAGGTAACCTCGAAACTGCTTTACGAAAGGGTGAACAAGAAGGTCACCGGAGAAGGGTACCCGGATAGCAAAAATGTCAAAGCCGGTGCAAAAGCTATCAAGTATCACCTCGACTACATGGCCTGGTTGCTGGATCAGCGGCGCTGGCTTGCAGGCAACGAAATGACACTTGCTGATTTTGCAGCCGCTGCGCATCTTTCCGCACTTGATTATATCAGCGATGTTGATTGGAATCGCAGTGACGTTGTGAAGGACTGGTACGCCAAAATCAAATCGCGGCCAGCGTTCAGGTCAGTGCTCGCAGATCAGATTCCAGGCTTTCTGCCGCCGCCCCATTATGCGGATCTGGATTTTTGAACGTTGCGCTGAAAGCAGCGCTTACCCGGACCGCCCTTGAAGAAGGGTTTGCGAAAATTGGGATTTGCAGGCCGGGGGATGTGCCTGAAATAGCGTCACGGCTGGAAACCTTTGTGGCGTCGGGCCGACACGGGCAGATGGGATGGATGGCCGAACGGATGCATTGGCGCGGAAATCCCGCCGCGCTTTGGCCCGAGGCGCGCTCTGTGATCATGCTTGCAGAACTTTATACGCCAGCACATGACCCACTGGACATTCTTGACCAGCCGGATCGGGCCGCGATTTCTGTTTACGCACAAAACCGGGACTACCATGACATTGTCAAAAAGCGGCTAAAGCGGGTAGGGCGCTGGCTTTTGGAACAAACACCGGATGCTGCGATCAAAGTTTTCGTTGATACGGCACCTGTGATGGAAAAACCGCTGGCAGAAGCGGCGGGGTTAGGCTGGCAAGGAAAGCACACAAACCTGCTTTCGCGTGACTTGGGCAGTTGGTTTTTTTTGGGGGCAATTTTCACGACAGTAGAGCTGCCAACCGATGAAAGAGAACAGGAAAACTGCGGTTCATGCCGTGCCTGTCTTGATATTTGCCCGACAGGGGCATTCCCGGCGCCATATCAATTGGATGCGCGGCGCTGCATTTCTTATCTTACAATCGAACATCATGGTCCGGTGGATGAAGAACTACGCCCGCTTATGGGCAATCGGATCTATGGCTGTGATGATTGCCTCGCGATTTGCCCGTGGAACAAGTTTGCGCAAAAGGCGACAGAAACACGCTACGCCGCGCGACCTGAACTGGTGTCACCAAAGCTGGAAGAACTTGTCAAGCTGGACGACGCGGCATTCAGAGCGTTGTTTTCAGGCTCACCGGTCAAGCGGATCGGACGGAACAGATTTGTTCGAAATGTGCTCTATGCAATCGGCAACTCCAATGACTGGAGATTGTGGCACTCAGCTATGAACTTGTTGGATGATCCTGATCCGACGGTTTCAGATGCGGCGCGCTGGGCGGTTGCACAGTTGGACAATACGGGTAATCAGCGATGAACCCGATCAAAGGCATCCTTCTGAAAATCTGTGCGGTGTTGCTGTTCATCACCATGTCGTCACTGATAAAGGCGGCTTCGGGTCGTGTGCCTGCGGGTGAAGTGGTTTTCTTTCGGTCGTTCTGCGCGTTGCCAATCATTATCATTTGGTTGGCAGTGCGGCGTGATCTGCGAACGGGGCTGCGCGTGAAAAGCCCGCTTGGTCATTTTTGGCGTGGATTTGCCGGGACCATCGCAATGGGTAGTGGTTTTGCCGGGCTTGCCCTTTTACCATTGCCAGAGGTAACGGCTCTGGCCTACGCCGCCCCTTTGCTGACAGTTGTGTTTGCGGCGATGTTTCTGGGCGAAGAAGTGCGCGCCTTTCGTCTGTCAGCGGTCGCTTTAGGCCTCGTGGGTGTGCTGATCATATTGGGCCCAAGGCTGACGTTGCTGAATGATCCAGCAGGCGATGCAGGCGCTGCCGCAGGCGCGTTGCTTGTATTGATGGGTGCAGTTTGCGCTGCTCTGGCACAGATATACGTGCGAAAACTTGTTCAGAGCGAGCAAACCTCTGCTATTGTATTTTACTTTTCCATAACGTCGACGGTTCTTTCACTGCTCACAATTCCCTTTGGCTGGGTCGTGCCGACTGGGCAAGAGGCTACGCTTCTGATTACTGCCGGACTATTGGGAGGAGTGGGGCAGATTTTTCTGACTTCTGCCTATCGGTTTGCCGATGCATCAGTTGTTGCACCGTTTGACTATGTTTCAATGATTTTTGCACTCGCGATTGGCTATTTCATCTTTGATGAAGTTCCAACGCATAGCATGCTGGCGGGTGCCGCGCTTATAGTTACTGCAGGTGTTGCGATCATCTTGCGAGAACACAAACTGGGGCTTGAAAGGGCGCAACAGCGGAAATCCACTACTCCGCAGGGTTAAATTTGGGGCCGTTGTACAATCGTGCTAGGATGATTCCATAACACGTAAGGAGGCAAAAATGGGCCGACATGTTTTAGACCACGCAAGCTCCGGCGAAGATGGGGCTGCTCTTCCTCGTTTCACTGAAGAAGAGCGGAAGAAAGGTGTGAAGGGTCCCCACCCTGCAACAAAAACACTTCAGCAGCGCAAACGTGAAAAGAGTTCTGAAAGTGCACGTGTGCAGGCGTATGCACGCATTGAGCGCGGCCAAAAAGAGTAATTTAATTATCAGAGGTTAGCCGGTAGGCCGCAATCGCGGCAGAAATGCCCTCGGCCGCACGATAGGCTGAAAACGGGCCGATCATGCTTGCGCCCACAGTGTATGTGACTGCAACCTGATTGCTTCCCGGCGTTTCGTGAATCAGAACGCGGGCCTTGACCCCATGGCCATAGAAAGCGTTCAGAATGTCTTGTGAAAGACCCTGAACGCTAATGTTCTGAACCTTGTTGGTTCCCCAGTGAATATGCGCAGTGATAAGCTCGTTCGCCTCGCCGCTGCGCCCTGCCTGCATTTCACCTTCGCGTGTCAGCGCAAGTGGGCGAACCGAGGGGTCACGGGTAATCAGAAAGTAAAGTGATGACATGCCGGCTGGTGCCGCAAGCGCCGTTATTATCGTGGCAATATAAAGAATATTGTTACCGCGTTTCTTTCGCATAAGCGGCGTCCCCCAATTAATAGGGAGGACTGTATAAATAATTTGTTTACGAAAGGTAAAAGAGGCGCCGTGACTCTGGTGCAATTTGTGTGCGTAGGAAATGAGTCGTGATTTTTATTGCGAATGCACCTGATACGTCAAAGAAACGTGCCAAGGCCCGTCAAATAGCGGGTGCAGGCCTTGGTTTAAGTATTCTTATCTGCTTACGATCGAACCAGCTTTTCATAACCTTCTGCGATGTCGCGCGTTAGCGCGCCGACTTCGAAGTTATAGTCACCAATTTGTCCTACAGGCGTAACTTCGGCGGCTGTGCCGGTTAGCCAGCATTGTTCGAAACCCTCAAGCTCTTCGGGCATGATGTGGCGTTCGTGAACCTTGATCTGGCGGTCTTTCAACATACCAATCACGGTCTGGCGGGTCAGGCCGTTGAGGAAGCAATCAGGGTCTGGTGTGTGCACTTCACCATCTTTGACAAAGAAGATATTTGCGCCGGTCGCCTCGGCAACGTAGCCGCGATAGTCAAACATCATGGCGTCCGAGCAGCCTTTCGCTTCGGCCGCGTGTTTGGACATGGTGCAGATCATGTAAAGACCAGCAGCCTTTGCAGAAGACGGGATCGTTTCAGGGCTTGGCCGTTTCCATTTGGAAATATCGAGCTTGGCCCCTTTCATCTTGGCGTCACCGTAGTAGGCGCCCCATTCCCATGCAGCAATTGCCATACGAACGGGGTTGCGCGCAGAGGCGACACCCATGTCTTCACCAGCGCCGCGCCAGGCGACAGCACGAACATAGGCGTCCTGCAGGCCAGAGGCGGCAAGAACCTCTTCTTTCGCTTTTTCGATTTCATCGACGGAATAAGGAACTTGGAAATCAATCAACTGGCCAGAGCGGATCAGTCGTTCTGAATGCTTGCGGCTCAGGAAAATCTTTCCGTTATAGGCGCGCTCACCCTCAAACACGGACGACGCATAGTGCATTGCATGGGTTAGAATATGCACATTAGCATCACGCCACTCGATCAGCTTGCCATCCATCCAGATTTTTCCGTCGCGGTCGTCATATGCTCCGGCCATAGGCTCCGTCCTTCTATAAACTGCCGGAAATACCGGTCAGATTTGCAAAAGTTGCGCAAACTAAGTCCGGTTCGGACATAATGTTGCGTAAAAACTGACAGTTATTACGAATTGATTCTTGGAAAGTCAACAAGGCTGACATAAAATTACTCGTGCAAAGACGGTCTGTAAAACGGGGGAAGCGTATGGTGGATGGTGCAATGAAAGGATCGTTGGGTGGTGAAGGGCTGTTGTTTTTAACGGACGAACAGCTTCGAAAAGGTATTGAGGCGATGTTCTTTGCCTACCGTGGGTTTACCGCGGATCCTGATCGGATTTTGTCAAACTATTCTTACGGACGGGCGCATCACCGTGCTGTGCATTTCGTGAACCGCGCTCCTGGCACAACCGTAAACAACCTATTGGCGATTCTTGGCGTCACTAAACAGTCACTTAACCGCGTTTTGCGCACATTAATCGAAGATGGACTTGTTGAAAGCCGCGTAGGCACCCAAGACAAAAGGGAGCGGCATTTGTTTCTTACCGAGAAAGGCGAAGCTCTGGAGCGAGAACTGTCAGATGCACAGCGCGAAAGAATGCGTGCAGCTTATCGTGCCGCGGGGCCCGAGGCAGTACAGGGCTTTCGTCAGGTGCTAGAGGCAATGATGGATCCGGAGTTGAACCGAAAGTTCAATACACTGAAAGAGAGTTCATCATGAACGGTCCGAACGAAGCGCATTTGCTGATAGTTGACGATGATGAACGTATTCGGGGTTTGTTGCAGAAATTTCTGATCCGGCATGGGTTCTGGGTAACTGCCGCGCGAAATGCGGAACATGCACGCAGAATTTTGAGTGGCCTAGAGTTCGACCTGATTGTCCTGGATGTCATGATGCCGGGAGAAGACGGGATCAGCTTGACGCGCAGCCTGCGTGAAACAGTGACAACCCCGATCCTGTTGCTGACGGCCAAAGGCGAGACCGAAGACCGGATTGTCGGCTTTGAGGCGGGCGCTGATGACTACCTGTCAAAGCCGTTTGAACCGAAAGAGTTGCTGCTGCGGATCAACGCGATTCTACGCCGGGTGCCACAGGCGCAGCTGAACGAAGTGGGGTTGAAAGTGCTGCATCTTGGCCCGGTTCGTTATGACATCGAACGGGGTGAAATGTGGCAAGGTGACAAGCTTGTGCGCCTGACAGCGACCGAAAGCCAGTTGATGAAGATATTCTCGGCCTGTCCGGGAGAGCCGGTCAGCCGCGCGGATTTGGTGGAAGAACTTGGCCGCGACGACGGCCAGGCGCAGGAACGCGCTGTTGATGTGCAAATAACCCGATTGCGGCGCAAGATAGAAACAGACCCGAAACAACCACGCTATCTGCAAACCGTGCGCGGTGCCGGCTACATGTTGGCGCCGGACTAATCGGTCGCGTTTGGAAGCGGCAATAGGTGATCTTCGGACAGACAAGGTTCGGGGATTGTGTCGTCAAAATCTTCGATAGGGATTGCCCCGGCAAAAACTGTGAATGCAGACGTCTCGGCGCTCTCGCCGCGCACAAGTACACCATTTCCCGTCAGGAAATTCACATCGCAAGTACCATACTCGCTTAGTTCAAGCGTGTCGTACCAATTGTAGGCGAAGCCCGCGAGGATGAAATCATTCTTGCGAAAGGCGATGGTGGCAATGCGGTGCCAGCGGTGACGGCCTATGCTTTCATTCATTGAATGAACTTGCAGCGATCCGCGTTTATTCAACTTCAATTCTGGAATCGTTCCTGCTGCCAACCCGCGCCAGGCAATTCGAGGTGCATAGGTGATTTCCGGGCTGTCTGATTCACTGTCAGATAAAATTACCAAAGATGCAAAGCCGTCTATGTCGCTAAGCAAAAGAGCCTTGTCTGTGCGGCCATCCGCGTCCAGATCGGTTGAAATCTCGTGAATGATTTCATCGGCATTAATCGTTGGAGTCTGCGCTGCGGCAACCGCTGGTAAAAGCACCGCCAGGATCGCAAAAAAGCGCATTGTAAACCTCCGCCTGTGTTGGGTCTTGCCTGAGTCCAAGTATTGCCTTAGCTCGGTTTCATGACAACACTCCTCTATACACATCCCGACTGCGACGCGCATGTAAACCCTACGGGTCACCCCGAACAGGTCGCAAGGTTAGAATATATAAAGGCTGCATTGAAGGATCCAAAGTTTAGCTCGCTGATACGAAGAGAGGCACCACTCGGTCAGGAAGCAGATGTTTTGCGGTGCCATCCTCAGCACCACATAGACAGAATAACCAATGCTGTACCAACGGCAGGTTGGGTGTCGCTGGACGGTGACACCTCGATGTCACCCGGGTCACTAAACGCAGCATATCGCGGTGTTGGGGCAAATGTTGATGCAGTGGATTCTGTTGTTTCGGGAGCGGCACAAAATGCTTTCGTTGCGTGCCGCCCACCCGGACACCATGCAGAAACTGAGACTGCGATGGGGTTTTGCCTGTTCGGAAACGTCTCTATTGCAGCGAAACACGCGCTGGACCACCACAAATTGGCGCGCGTTGCGGTCATTGATTTTGATGTGCATCACGGCAATGGAACGCAGGATTTGCTGTGGAATGAACGGCGCGCAATGTTCGCGTCAACACATCAGATGCCGCTTTATCCCGGTTCAGGATATGAGAGCGAGCGAGGCGCATTTGGGAATGTGCTGAACGTTCCCCTGGCGCCGAACAGCGGCTCTGTGGCGATGCGCGCGGCTTATGACAACGTTGTCCTTCCAGCGGTAGAAGAGTTTGCACCAGAGCTGATTCTTATCTCTGCCGGGTTTGATGCGCACAGGCGCGACCCACTTGCGAACCTGAACTGGGAAACAGATGATTTTCGATGGGTGACAGGGCGAATTTGCGATGTTGCAGACGCTGTTTGTCAGGGGCGGGTGGTCTCTACCTTGGAAGGCGGTTATGATCTGGACGCGCTGGCAGCATCTGTTGCTGCGCATGTAGGTGTTTTGATGGAGCGGGCAGGATGAGCGACAAGCCAGTCGAAGAAATGAGCTTTGAAGAAGCGATGAGCGCGTTGGAAGCAGTTGTTGGCCAGCTTGAACGTGGCGATGTGCCTCTTGATCAATCCATAACGCTTTATGAACGCGGTGCTGCGTTAAAAAAACGCTGTGAAGCAAAGTTGAAAGAAGCTGAAGAAAAAGTTGCCGCGATCACGCTTGGCGAAGGTGGAGAGCCGACAGGAACGATACCGGTCGAAGGGCTCTGATGTTTGAAACGCAATTGAAAGAAGACAATGCGCTTGTTCAAAGTGTCTTGTCAGCCACACTTCGGGGATTGCACGGGCATTCTGTGAATGCCGCAATGCTATATGCGGTGCGGGGCGGAAAGGGGTTACGTGGATTTCTGGTGCTGGAGAGCGCACGAATACACGGTATCTCTCCGGAACAGTCTGTCTATCCTGCTGCGGCTGTAGAGGCGCTGCATACCTATTCGCTGGTCCATGATGATTTACCCTGCATGGATGACGATGATTTGCGCCGGGGTTCGCCTACGGTGCATGTCAAGTGGGACGAGGCGACCGCCGTATTGGCTGGGGACGCGTTACAGACCTTGGCGTTTGAACTTTTGACCTATGCCGAAATTGGACCAGCAGACAGACGATTGTCGCTTATCATGACGCTAGCCCATGCAGCAGGTGCGCGTGGCATGGTGTTGGGGCAGGCACAGGACATTGCAGCAGAAACAGCGGAACAGCCGCTTTCGCTTTCCGAGATTACAGAATTGCAGCGTAACAAGACAGGCGCTTTGATCCGCTGGTCGGCAGAGGCTGGCGCATTGATCGCAGCCAAAGACCCGGAACCAATGCGGCATTATGCGCGCGCACTCGGCCTTGCCTTTCAGATTGCGGATGACATCTTGGACGTAGAAGGTGATGCAGCTAAGACAGGCAAGCGCCTGCAAAAAGACGCGGATGCAGGCAAAGCCACCTTTGTTTCGCATTTGGGGCTCGACGGCGCAAAAACACGAGCCAAAGAGTTGATTGCACAGGCAGAAGCCGCGCTTGATCCATTTGGTGACGCGGCGAATAACTTGCGGGAAGCGGCGCGTTTCGTTATTGCCCGCGAGAGTTAGTTAAGCCCCGAAAGGGCAATGCGCGATGAGCGATGATATGAGTGATAAACCTAACACCCCTCTGCTGGATCAGGTTCACCTGCCAGCAGATATGAAGGGTTTGTCAGACGCAGAATTAAAGCACCTGGCAGATGAATTGCGCACAGAAACCGTGAGCGCAGTTTCAGTTACAGGCGGGCATTTGGGTGCCGGGCTTGGGGTGGTTGAGCTTACGGTAGCGTTGCACGCTGTGTTTGACACGCCAAAAGACCGGTTGATCTGGGACGTGAGCCACCAGTGTTATCCACATAAAATTCTGACCGGTCGGCGTGATCGCATTCGTACCCTGCGCATGAAAGATGGGCTTAGTGGTTTTACCAAACGCAGCGAAAGCCCTTATGACCCCTTTGGTGCAGCGCATTCATCGACCTCGATTTCGGCGGCATTGGGGTTTGCCGTCGCGCGTGATCTGGGTGGTGTAACAGAGCACGGGATCGGTGATTGCATCGCCGTGATTGGTGATGGCGCTATGTCAGCCGGGATGGCCTATGAGGCAATGAACAACGCAGGCCATTTGAAAAAGCGTCTGATTGTCATTTTGAACGACAATGAAATGTCTATTGCACCACCTGTCGGGGCGATGTCATCTTACCTTTCCAGCCTATATGCAGGTGCCCCGTTTCAGGAGTTTAAGGCGGCAGCCAAAGGTGCAGTAAGCCTGCTGCCTGAGCCTTTTCAGGAAGGCGCACGCCGGGCCAAGGAAATGCTGAAAAGCATGACTGTTGGCGGCACTTTGTTCGAAGAACTTGGGTTTTCCTATGTTGGCCCTATCGACGGGCATGATCTTGATCAGCTTTTGCCATTGCTGCGCACCGTGAAAGAGCGTGCGACCGGACCGATGCTTATCCATGTCATCACCAAAAAGGGCAAAGGGTACGGTCCGGCGGAACGCGCACGCGACAAGGGTCATGCGACGGCCAAGTTTGATGTGTTGACCGGGGAGCAGAAGAAAGCACCTTCAAACGCGCCAAGCTACACAAAAGTTTTCGCCGATGCTCTTTTAGCTGAGGCCGCAGAAGACAATAAGATTTGTGCCATCACAGCAGCGATGCCGGATGGGACCGGGCTCAATTTGTTTGCAGAACGCTACCCAAGCCGGTGCTTTGATGTGGGTATTGCCGAGCAGCATGGCGTTACATTCTCCGCAGCTTTGGCAGCCGGTGGAATGAAGCCATTCTGCGCGATGTATTCAACTTTTCTACAACGCGGTTACGATCAGGTTGTGCATGATGTGGCAATCCAGCGTTTGCCAGTTCGGTTTGCGATTGATCGGGCGGGGCTGGTCGGGGCCGATGGGGCCACCCATGCCGGGGCATACGACATCGCCTATCTTGCAAACCTTCCCGGGTTCATTGTCATGGCGGCAGCTGATGAGGCTGAGCTTGTGCATATGGTGGCGACTGCTGCGGCCTATGATGAAGGCCCGTCCGCCTTCCGGTTTCCACGAGGCGAAGGCGTTGGGGTTGAACTGCCCGAACGTGGCCAGCCCTTGGAGATTGGCAAAGGCCGGATGATTGCAAAAGGTGCGCGGGTTGCAATTCTGTCATTTGGCACGCGATTGTCAGAGGTTCAGAAGGCCGCTGAAGCGTTGAGCGCGAAGGGGATCAATCCGACAATTGCGGATGCGCGGTTTGCCAAACCTCTGGATAAAGAGATGATCCTGACCCTCGCGGCTGAACATGAGGCCCTGATAACGATCGAAGAGGGCGTTGTTGGTGGCTTTGGTAGCCATGTCGCACAGCTTCTTTCCGATGAGGGGGTTTTTGACGAAGGGCTGAAGTTCCGCTCTATGGTATTGCCGGATATTTTCATTGATCAGGCGAGTCCCGAAGACATGTACCGTGTTGCGGGATTGTCGGCGGCAGATATAGAGGCGAAAGTGCTCGAAGTTCTTGGCGTCGCGCGTATCGGAGAAATGCGCGCCTAAGAGTTTTGATGCCTCCGGCGGGGATATTTTGAGAATAAAGAAAGCGGTTACGAAGCTTTCGGTTTGCGATTATTTATCTGCCGAAATTTTCTGTTGTTCTTCAGCCAACAAAGCGGCCAGACCTTCACTATATGTCGGAAATTTCAATCTGACGCCCAGCTCTTTTTTAATCTTTTCATTTCTGACCCGCTTGCTTTCAGCATAAAAGCTGCGCGCCATTGGTGTCATTTCGGCAGTGGCATAGTCGACTACAGGCGGCAGAGGGAGGCCGAGCAATTCAGCGGCATGGGCGATCACTGTTTCTGGCGGGGCGGGATCATCGTCACAAACATTGTATATGGCGCCGGGGTTGGGCCGGGCAATGGATGCTGCCAGAACCTGCGCAATATCGGCAACGTGAATGCGTGAAAATACCTGGCCGGGTTTGATGATGCGACGTGCAGTACCCGCCCGTACCTTTGCAAAGGGGCCACGACCGGGGCCGTATATTCCCGCAAGGCGAAAGATGTGCAGCGGCAACCCGGTTTCAGAAGCGAGTGTTTGCCAGGCAGCTTCGGCAGCGACCCGCATTTCGCCGCGTCGTGTTGATGGCGTGAGCGGTGTATTCTCATCGACCCAAGCACCTTGGTGATCTCCGTAAACACCTGTTGTAGACAGATACCCCACCCATTTGAGTGAAGACGCGCGGGCGGAAATCTGGTCGCGCAGAACGGCCAAAACAGGATCACCCGCCTCATTCGGGCCAGCGGAAATCAAAAGATGGGTCGCTTTGGCCAGATAAGTCGAAATGTCCTGCCCCGGCCACAATATTGGTGTGACTCCGGTTGTCCGCAGAGCTTCGGCCTTATCCTTGGACCGTGTGGTTCCGATGATTTGCCAATCTTCAGATAGCAGGAGCGCACCAAGCGCTTGGGCTGAGTAACCGTGACCAAAGGAGAGTAATATCTGTTCCATGGTGTGACTATTGGGAAATCATCCGGGCAGTGCAACGCCTGAAATGATTTATGGATTTCTTAGTTGTCGCTTTCTGGCAGGACCTCTCAGGCGGGTTGTTTGCCACCTGCAAAGTAAGTGTGACGGAATCGCCTCAAGGGACGGGGTTGTTTGAAAATCACTGGCACTTTTGTTGCATGGCCGCTAGATGCAGCACGAATTCGCGAACAAAGGGTGGCGCTGCCGCTGCCCATATTCTGGAGATTTCTCTGTGAAAGCTGACTTTGTGACCAGTCTGCAAAATGACTGGCTTGGCAATATTCGTGCCGATCTTCTGGCCGGGCTTGTTGTTGCGCTGGCGCTGATACCCGAAGCAATTGCATTCTCGATAATCGCTGGGGTGGATCCAAAAGTGGGGCTATTTGCGTCATTTTCAATTGCGGTGATTACTGCGATTGCAGGTGGCCGGCCGGGGATGATTTCAGCTGCAACCGCTGCAACGGCAGTATTGATGGTGACTCTCGTACGGGACCATGGCCTGGAATATCTTTTGGCGACGACAGTTCTGGCGGGTCTGCTTCAGATTGGTGCTGGGATGTTGCGCCTTGGCAGTGTAATGCGTTTTGTCTCTAAGTCAGTGATGACAGGGTTCGTGAATGCGCTGGCGATTCTGATTTTCATGGCGCAACTACCTGAGCTGATCGGGGTGACCTGGATGACTTATGCGATGGTCGCTGGCGGTTTGGCGATCATCTACCTGTTTCCGCTTTTGACAAAGTCTATTCCATCGCCGCTGGTGACGATCGTCGTTCTGACGGGCCTTGCGATGTATTTTGGGCTGGATGTGCGGGTTGTTGGCGATATGGGCGACCTGCCCGACACGCTGCCGGTTTTTCTTTTGCCGGATATACCGCTGACACTCGAAACCCTGCGCATCATTTTTCCGGTTTCAATCGCGATTGCGGTTGTGGGTTTGCTTGAAAGCTTGATGACTGCGACTCTCGTGGATGATTTGACTGACACGAAATCTGACAAGAACCGGGAATGTATTGGCCAGGGTTTGGCAAATACTGCCACGGGCTTCATTGGTGGTATGGCAGGATGCGCGATGATTGGCCAATCGATGATCAACGTGAAATCGGGCGGTCGTGGACGCCTGTCGTGTTTTGCTGCGGGGGTGTTCCTGTTGTTTCTGATTGTCGTGCTCGGGGATTGGGTTAAACAAATCCCGATGCCAGCACTGGTGGCGATCATGATCATGGTATCTGTTGGTACTTTTAGCTGGTCCTCGCTCAAGAATTTGAAAGAACATCCGACAGCCTCGTCCATTGTAATGGTGGCCACGGTTATTACGACAGTGTTCAGCCACAACCTTGCTATTGGGGTGCTGACAGGGGTGTTGTTGTCAGGAATTTTCTTTGCCTGGAAAATCGCGGCGGTGTTTCGTGTGACATCTACACCGAAAAATGAGGGACGTGGGCGTAACTACCTCGTTGAAGGTCAATTGTTTTTTGCGACAGCGCCAGACCTTTCAGATGCGTTTGACTTTAACGAAGTGCTGGAACATGTCACCATTGATGTAAGTCGGGCGCATATCTGGGATATTTCGTCAGTCAGCGCATTGGATATGGTTGTTCTCAAATTTCGCCGCGAGGGTGCGGAGGTTGAGATTATTGGTATGAATGAAGCAAGCGAAACCCTGATGGGACGGCTTGCCGAGCACGACAAACCGGGCGCTTTAGAGCGGCTGATGGGGCATTAAGGATGGCTGATATGGCAAAAATCATCGCGCTGGTTGACGGTTCGGTTTATTCGGAAAGTGTCTGCGACTACGCGGCGTGGGTCGCGCTGCGAAAAGATGCCTCGGTTGAAGTGATGCACGTCCTGGGGCGCAGGGACGAAGCAAAATCAAACCTGTCTGGCAATATCGGCCTTGGAGCGCGTACAAAACTTATGGATGAGCTTGCGGATCTTGACGCACAGAAAGCAAAACTTGCTCAACAACGCGGCCGTGCAATTCTTGAGGATGCGGAAGCACGTCTGCGAAGTGATGGTGTGGAACATGTCACCACAAGATTACGCCATGGTGATCTGATCGAAGAGCTTCTTCTGGCGGAAAAAGATGCAGATCTGGTCGTCATCGGGAAACGCGGCGAGGCAGCAGATTTTGCGACCCTTCACCTTGGGTCAAACCTTGAAAGAGTTGTGAGAGCATCCAGAATTCCTGTGCTCGTAACATCACGTGCTTTTTCCGAACCGAGCAGTTTTCTGCTCGCTTTTGATGGTGGAAAAAGCGCGATAAAAGCGGTGGAGCATGTTGCGAAGAGCAAAGTTTTTGCGGGCCTCAATGCGCAATTGCTGACGGTTGATGAGCCAACAACAGTGAAAAACCGCGCAATAGAGGGAGCAGCTGCAACTTTGAAGAACGCGGGTTTTACAGTAGAGAGTGCAGTGATTAAGGGCGAAGCCGAAGCAGTGATTTCGGAGCGTTGCAAATCCGGGCAGTTGGATATGCTTGTGATGGGCGCTTACGGTCATTCGCGGATACGCAGCCTTATCATAGGATCCACGACAACTGAAATGGTTCGGCTTTGCCAGATACCAGTGCTGCTGTTTCGATAAGAAAACGACCAGATACTGCTTGAAACATTAAAAATTTGAGGCGCACAAGTGCGCCAATTCTTTTGGCACTTCGTGCGATTTTGCGCTCCGCGCGGGGATATTTACAGGATGTAGAAAAGGTAAATCGCCATTCTTTTTCCCCAAAATATCCCCGCCGGAGGCATCGTGCACCCCGCTAGGGGTGCGTAAATGTTTGGCGCGCTTGCGCGCCTCAATTTCTAAGCGGCAGGCTTACGCACAGAGCGGCGGCGACGCTGTTGATTTGGTTTGCCGCCAGACGGCTTTGCGATGGCTGCGTTTCTTCGGCCGCTTCCTCCGGTGTGCGATCTGGCTTTGCTACCACCGTGTGGTGCGCTTTTACGCCCGCCCCGGTTACCGCCTCGTGGCTCAGGCTTCTCTTCAGCCGGGCGAATGCCACCGATCACTTTGATTTCGGTTTTCATGATTTTTTCGATTTGCCGAAGATATCCGATTTCCGTTGCGGCGCAAAAAGCAATGGCTTCGCCGTCTTTTCCTGCGCGCGCGGTCCGGCCAATGCGGTGAATATAGTTTTCCGGCACTTCTGGCAGATCGTAGTTATAGACATGGCTGACGTCAGGGATATCGATTCCGCGGGCTGCAACGTCGGTTGCAACCAGAATACGCGCCTCGCCTGATTTGAAGGCTTTCAATGCTCGTTCGCGTTGGCCCTGGGATTTGTTGCCATGGATCGAGACAGCGTCAAATCCGCGAGCGACCAAAGTGTTTTTAAGTTTTTCAGAGCCATGTTTTGTGCGGCCAAAAACGAGGGCGAGACCTTCGGGCGATTTGTTCAGGTAATTCATGAGCAGATCCGTCTTTTCACCTTGTGAAGCGAAATGTAGAGATTGCGTCACTTTATCGGCAGCTTTGCCAGGAGGGGCGACTTGAATGCGCACTGGGTTTGTCAGGTATGCGGCGGAAAGCTCGTTCATCTGCTTGGGCATCGTTGCTGAAAACAGCAGGGTTTGACGAGGCGTTCCAAGAAGGGGAGCGATTTTGCGGAGGGCGTGAATGAAGCCAAGGTCGAGCATTTGGTCAGCTTCATCGAGCACGAGGTACGTCGCGGAATTCAGGAAAAGCGCACGGCGATCCACCAGATCGATCAGACGGCCTGGAGTTGCGACAAGAATATCTGTACCTCCAGCCAGACGCTTGATTTGGGTATTGATTGATGTTCCGCCAACGACGGTTACAACTTTCAGATGGCTACCAGAAACGTAGGTCGAAAGGTTTTCTGCGATTTGGTTTACCAGTTCACGCGTTGGGGCAAGAATCAGCGCCTTGACGGATTTTGATTTACGCGCTTCGGTCTGAGACATGAGGCGATTGATCAACGGCAAGCCAAAGGCCGCAGTTTTTCCGGTTCCGGTTTGGGCAAGGCCCATCAGGTCACGCCCTTCTATAATCAATGGAATGGCACGCGCCTGAATCGGAGTTGGTTTATCATAGCCAGCGGCTGTGATTGCGGTCAGAAGTTTGGGCGAAAGGCCCAGATCAGTAAAATTGGTCATATTGACCCCTTATATGGTCACGCAGCACGAGAATGCGCCGCATGTATGAAACAGCGGAGTAGGGCCAACACTAATACGGCCACTTATCTGCGGTTGCGCCCTGAAGCGTGCCCCGGACCGGATGTCCAAAAAGCAGATCAAGGCGTCAGAACCCCGCGTGAATTGGGAACTTGGGAATTTGAGGGGGCGCCAAAGTGGAACCCGCATGTCTGTTCTTATCTCACCTATGGGTGGGCTGCTCACGCGGCAGCGGGACTAGACAGGGTGCGTATTTGCCCTTTCCGGTCAGATGTCAACTGTTTTAGACAAACCGGAACATGCTGCATGACAGTGTGTCATTCCTAAAGTGCATCGTTTGCATGGTTTTTGCGCCAGGAAAGCACCAACTGAACATCTCGGGCGATCGCCTCTTTCCCCCGCGCGCGCCTTGGGCTAAGAACCCGCGTCCGCTGATGGGCAAAACGTAAAGGAGGCCCGTGATGGGTTACAAAGTCGCTGTCGTAGGTGCCACAGGTAATGTGGGCCGCGAAATGCTGAATATTCTGGCTGAACGCCAGTTTCCTGTGGATGAGATTGTCGCGCTTGCAAGCCGTAGATCTCTGGGCACCCAAGTCAGCTTTGGCGATAAAACTCTCACGACCAAGGATCTTGATACGTTTGATTTTTCCGGTTGGGACATCGCACTATTTGCCGTGGGCTCAGAGGCTACAAAAAAATACGCGCCACTTGCTGCTCGTGCGGGATGCTTGGTAATCGATAACTCGTCGCTTTATCGCTATGATCCCGCTGTGCCGTTGATTGTACCCGAGGTTAACCCCGAAGCGATCAAAGGTTATGCTAAAAAGATGATCATCGCTAATCCCAACTGTTCAACTGCGCAGATGGTTGTGGCTTTGAAACCGCTGCATGATCGTGCGCGGATCAAGCGGGTTGTTGTATCGACATATCAGTCTGTTTCCGGGTCTGGGAAAGACGCTATTGATGAACTTTGGAATCAGACCAAAGGTATGTATGTTCCGGGCCAGGAAGTTGCGCCAAGCGTCTATCCAAAACAGATTGCGTTCAACGTTATTCCGCATATCGATGTTTTCCTTGAGGATGGCTCTACCAAGGAAGAATGGAAAATGGTCGCCGAAACCAAGAAGATTGTCGATAAGTCGATCAAAGTAACAGCAACCTGCGTGCGGGTGCCCGTTTTTGTCGGCCATTCCGAAGCAATCAACATCGAGTTCGAAGAGCATCTGGATGAAGACGAAGCGCGTGATATTCTGCGTGAAGCACCCGGCGTTATGGTGATCGATAAACGAGAAAGCGGTGGTTACGTGACCCCGGTTGAATGTGTGGGTGACTACGCAACGTTTATCAGTCGTATTCGACAGGACAGCACGATCGACAACGGGATCAACCTGTGGTGTGTCAGTGATAATTTGCGCAAGGGCGCGGCGCTGAATGCCGTGCAGATTGCAGAACTTTATGGCCGGGAAATTTTGAAAAAAGGCTAGTTCCAGACCGTGAAGAGATCTTTGAGGGCGGCATTGGCCGCCCTTTTTTCGCGACGGTAGTGCTAAAAATTTTGTTGGTGAGTTGTCGTCGGCGTGACGCGATCTTGAGCAATCGGTCAGAATCGGACCGTTTGTGCTGCGCCTAACACTGAGTTTTAACTGGGAGCAACGAAGCAGATAAGCGAACTGATTTGTTCGTAAAAGCGGGCACATCGATACAAACTTGATGCACCCGCCAAAAATTTATTTTCGGATGTCGCCACTCACAGCAATCACCCGGACTAACAGAAAGAATGTCGCAAGTTTTCAAATAATGTCAATATGATATTATTAACCTTTCATAAACTCGCTCATAAATTGAAGGAATCTGCAAGAATTCGTCTTTGCCTAGAAGTGTAAACTAATTGTTAACTTATAACTCATAAGTACCAATGTACTTTTAGGTATTTGCTCCTAAACTGAGTATGAAACGCGACTAACCAAACAATTTGAACCTGAAAAGAATATCATAGTGATTGAAACAAGTAAGATTGCGCAGCTTCGGCGGTTGTTACACAGCATGGAAGAATCATTAGGCCTGGTAGAACTGTCGTCTACTGAGCGAGATGTTTATTACGCCGCTAGTGAGCTTTCAGAACAAGACAGAATCGTTCGCAGTGATGACTTGCAGGACCACCCTTTGATTAACGGTGTCGCGAAACCAACGTATTTCAGAGCGCTAAAAACGCTGGTTAAACTTGGGTACTTGCATCATGCTGCGGGGACTAAGACGGGCAAATATGTTGTAGATCTGCCATCAGAATAAGGAAGCGATTTGCCGCATTTTAAATGTCTGAAAAACAATCTTTGGTTTTTGGAAATGTTAGCGGTATCAATCGCTTATATATTAGCTTTTTTTCTGACGCACTATCTCTTTTATCCGCTTCAGTTAAAGATCATCCCAGAGTTTGAGAGTCTCGCAAATCTTATGTATTTGCCTCATGGCGTCCGAGTATTGGCGGCATGGCTTCTTGGGTGGCGTTCCGTAGTTGCGATTGCACCCGGAGCGTTCGTTTCACAAAATTTGCTATTTGAACAACCGATCTGGGATTTTGATTTTTTTGGGGTATTTTTCATCGGCATAGTCGTTGCGCCTTTGGCGTTCAGCCTGTTGAAGTTCGCGAAATTTGATGCAAGCGCACGGGAAGAAAATCCACCTTGCTGGCAATGTGTCATGGTTGTGGGTATTTTTGCGTCTTTGCTTAACGCTCTTCTGGCCAACCTTGTGCTTGGGACGCTCACCATTGATTTTCTGGGATATCTGGTTGGTGACGTGTCTGGATTATTTTTTCTTGTTCTGATTCTGATGCTTGTTTTCAGGCAAATGCGCGCTTGGGGTTACTGAAAAGGCAACCATCCACTTGGCTAAATTTTCCCAAAAAAGTCGCTTTCCGGAAACTGGACATTGCACCTGACTGAAATGTAAGACATTTCATTGGCTGACAATTGAAGACAGCATTGGATCAGCGGAATGACAAATAGGATTGACAGTTTACTCGAAGCTGCTCGCACGCATTGCGACGAAGAAGTACTTCCAAATGTGGACAAATGGAACGAGGTTGGCTTGTGGCCCCGGTCTTCGTCAGACAGGGCTGGAGAACTTGGTTTAACAGGACTCTATGCACCCGTAGAATTCGGTGGTCAGGGACTGCCGCTTGGCGAAGGCATTCGTATTTACGAAGAGTTGGGGCGTGGCGACGGTGCCTATGCCTTTGCGCTCTCGATGCACAATATTTGTACATTCGCTGCTTGTGGTTACGGTACAGAGGTTTTCAAAAAAGCCTGGGCCAGAGATTTAACCTCGGGCCGCAAGCTCGCAAACTTTTCGCTGACCGAGCCGCAGTCTGGTTCGGACGCAACCAATATGTATTCTCGCGCTGTCATAAATGGCGACGGCACGTGGACAATCAGCGGTGCAAAGGCCTGGGTTAGTCTGGCGGGTGAGGCGGATGTTTACTTTACCGTCGTCAAAACAACTGACAAGCCCGGCCATCAGGACATGGCCATGATCGCAATTCCGGCGGATGCCGAAGGCGTGAGTTTTGGGCCCTTGTACGAAACGCCCTCTTACAACTTTTTGCCGATGGCAGAGATGTACCTGAAAGATGTCGTCGTCAGCGAAGACAACATTATTTTACCGGTGGGTCAGGGCCTGCAAGGGTCACTTATGGCAATTGATATTGCGCGTGTTTCAATCGCATCCGGATGCTGCGGACTGATGCAATCTGCTCTCGACACTGCATTGGCCTATTCTGCGAACCGGAAGATGTTCGGTGGTAAGAACATCGATCTGGATGGCATACAGTGGATGCTTGGCGATGTCGCAACAGAGCTTGAAGCGTCCCGGCTTTTGTACCGCGCGGCAGCCAATGCGCTTGGAACACCAGAAGGTCCGCTTATGGCGGCCCACGCCAAACGGTTCGTGCCAGATGCAGCGGTGAAAGCTGCGAACACATGTACCCAGGTGCTGGGTGGTATGGGGTTGCTGAAACCCTACGGGATGGACAGACTATCCCGGCTTTCCCAAATGCTTCGTATTGTCGACGGAACAACCGAAATTAGCCGCGTTGTGATCGGGCGAAGCCTGAAAAAACGTGCGGCCCAGTTAAAAACACCTGTCATCCCGAAGGGTTTTGGCGAAAGCTAAATACAATTTAAAACGAGATGGCCTCTGACCCATTCTAACGATCAGGGGCCATTTCTTTGCGCATCAGCTTTTCAAAGCCCAAACCGGTCCATCATTGAATTCCAGCGCAGAAAAGCGGGCAGGAACCACGGCGTTCCATTGTAAAAGGGTTTTGACTCAAAGGACAGATCGTCGAGTTCGGTGCGTCCTTCCGGATCTCCCAGCATTTGTAACGCAACTTTCCGGCCAAAATAGCTGGCGCGGCCGACGCCGGAACCGCAGTAGCCCATGACATAGTGTACGCCATCATGCACCCCAAGGTGCGGTGCGTGATCAAAAGTATAGGCCACAGTACCTGACCATGCATGGGTGATCTGAGTGTCAGATAACTGCGGAAAAATACGGTGCATCATTCGTCTGAGGTCAGGTACATAGCGATCAGGTCGATCCGCAAGATCAAATGCACGACCGCCAAAGATCATCCGCGTACCATCGGGCGACGGTCGGTAGTAAAGCACAAGGCGCGAGCTTTCCCCAAACCCGCGGTTCTTCGGCGAAAGTTCTGACATCAATCCGGCTGGCAATTGTTCCGTCGCGATGATGGCAGAACGGATGGGAATGACGCGGTGGTGGAAAAAGGGCATTTCTGGCCCGGAATATCCGTTTGTTGCGACCAGAACCTGCCCTGCAGAAACTTCCTTTTCGCCAATACGTACGGTCAGTTTGGCGCCGTTCCTTGTCACCCCGGTTACACGGGCGGGCGCAATGATTTGTGCGCCAGCTACAAGAACCCTTTCGACCAGTGCTCTCGCATAAAGACCGGGGTGCAGATGACCGTCATCAAGATAAACAACGCCACCATGATAATGATCACTGCCAATCTCTGCGTGTTGGGCCGCGCGCGGTATCATTTCAAACTGCATGCCTGTCGCACTAGCCAGGTCTTCCGACTCGCGGGCCACGCTTTCATAGCCTGCCGGTTTAACGACGCCCCGGAAACGTCCAGTCAAATGCAAACCACAGTCGATCTTTTCTTCGACAAGGAAGTTTTTCAGGTAGTTCAGGCAATCCATCGATTCTCGCAGAATCGCGGTGGCCTTTTCTTGCCCGAAAGCAGATTTCAAACCGGACAGACCCAATTTGTGAAAGGACGGGCCAATCAGCCCACCGTTGCGCGACGAACAGCCGTAAGCCGGCATTTCGGCGTCAACGACTAAAACTTCACGGCCAGCGCGCGCCAATGTCAGCGCCGCAGAAAGGCCGCTGTAGCCAGCGCCAACGATCAGGGTTTCTACATGCTTGGGCAGGTTATCAGGCGAGCTTGCCGCGACAGATAAATGCGGTTCAGCAGCATCCCACCAATAGGGTCGGGTCAGATAGGTTGCCAACGCGTGACTCCTCCGGTCGATCAGACAGGAACAAACTTTTCCTGTTTCGGATCGTAGGCTTCAAGACCACCTTCCGCAATGTCATTCCAAAGGCCATGAATGCTTAATTCTTCTTCTTTCACGGCATCGCGAACGAACGGAAAAGTTATGAGATTCTCTAACGAGATTAATACGGCTTCTTTTTCCAGTGCACGTTCACGATCTGGTTCGCTTTCTATATGGCGAACACGTTCGAAGCCGGGGCGCAAAATATCCATCCAACGCCCAATGAAGCTGGATTTTTGATCAAGATCTGGTGCCTTACCAGAGCACATTTCATGGCATCCGTGAACTCCGCCACAATTAGAGTGACCCAATACGATAATATGGGCAACTTTCAACACTGTTACGGCGTATTCAACCGCTGCAGATGTGCCGTGATGATCGCCATCCGGTGCATAAGGTGGCACGAGATTTGCAATGTTGCGATGGATGAAAAATTCACCCTGTTCTGCCCCGAAAATCGAGGTCACGTGAACGCGAGAATCGCAGCATGAGACAACCATGGCCCGAGGTCGCTGGCCCTCTGTCGCAAGCCGCCTGTACCAGACTTTGTTTTCTGCATAGCTGGTCGCCTTCCAGCCCTGGTAACGTTGCACCAGATAGGCTGGCAGTGGCTTTGCGTGATCCATTGCATGTGCCCCTCTCTTATACCTCCAGCGTATCTATGCGAAATTTGTACAAAATTCGAGCGAATTCTGTGTTTGGCTTCAACCTTTTCGAAGGGTCGAGAGTAGAATATCGCCATGCTGTGGGGGCGTTCAGAAGCGGGGTGAGCTTATGGAGATTGTAACCGTACTCAGACATGAAGAAACAGTCAGGATCAATCCTGATCGACTGACGGAGCTTTTCCTAAATTTGGGTGAGACGGCGGCAGAGGAATTTATTTGCAGGGCTGTCGAGGACCTTGCAATTAAAATTTCAGAGATTAAACGCGCGGCCTCAAATAAACAGTACGATCTATTACAACTTAGTTCAGAACAGGTGGCGGAGATTGCGACACGGGTTGGCCTAACGAGTTTGGCGCGTGTCGCACTGGATGTGGACTATTGCCTGAAAATTGAAACGGATACAGCATTGTCAGCCATTGTTGCGCGGCTGATCCGCATCGGAGAGATGTCTCTTTTGAAGGTTTGGGACGAACGTGATTTATCTGTTTGATGCGCTGCTTATTGCCCCTTTGCTGGTTCCAAGCAAACCGATAGGGTGACGGGCAGACAAAGCAGTGAAAAGGTCACGGGATGCCGCTGAAATTTGCGAATGGGGATACTTCGTCGATCCCGGTGCACGTCGTTAAAAAAGAAGCTTTGAAGGGTTGGTTGGCAAGCCAGCCTGAAGAAGTTGCCTCATGGCTGGGCCGGACCGGGTTCGAGGCGGAAGCTGGTGAATCTCAACTTGTCCCGGGCGCAAGTGGAGATCCTCAGATGGCCGTTGTTGGTTATGGTACTGCTAAAAGCCGTGCGCGCGGCCGGTTTCATATTGCGCGTGCAGCCGGGGCGTTGCCAGAGGGAACGTATCATATTGCAAGCGGACTTGTCGGGCCCGCCCTCGAAGAAGCAGCCCTTGGCTGGTTATTGGCCAGTTACCGGTTTGACCGGTACCGAAAACAAAAACCGCAAAAAGCACACCTCAAAGCACCCAAAGGTGTTGATGCGGCACGCTTGGAAATTATCGCTGAAGGAGAGGCGATGACGCGTGACTTAATCAATACACCAGCATCTGACATGGGGCCGGACGAGCTTGAGTCCGTCTTTTTGGCGTTGGCGGACCAGCATAGCGCAACGGCTGCGATAATAAGTGGTGATGATTTACTCAAACATAATTTCCCAATGATTCATGCGGTTGGACGCGCGTCAGATCGGACACCACGGCTGCTTGACATGCGTTGGGGTACGGCGGGGCCGATGCTCACGTTGGTGGGTAAAGGTGTCTGTTTTGACACGGGCGGATTAAATTTGAAGCCGAGTTCATCAATCGGGCTTATGAAAAAGGACATGGGTGGGGCCGCCGCCGTCCTTGGGCTGGCCCATATGATTATGTCACTGGGCCTGCGTTTACGATTGCGTGTCTTGGTGCCTGCTGTCGAAAACAGTGTTTCAGGAAATGCATTTCGTCCGCAAGATATTTTGACATCGCGCAAAGGATTAACCGTAGAAATAAACAACACCGACGCCGAAGGTCGGTTGGTTTTGGCGGATGCTTTGGCTCTGGCAGATGAAGAGAAGCCCGATTGTCTGATTTCGATGGCGACATTAACGGG
>Ga0316189_10000891_pt1 | contig 29804 bp, 29 predicted proteins | sample LowCovwburrow_MG_FD_204930 | JGI IMG/M metagenome (GOLD analysis project Ga0316189, IMG submission 204930) | Coastal sediment microbial communities from Maine, United States - Lowes Cove worm burrow | ecosystem: Environmental > Aquatic > Marine > Coastal > Sediment | place: USA: Maine...
TAATTTCTTCAGGCATGACGCGTCGTCTTAACGGTATTTCCGTCCATTGGCGAACAAAATCGTCTTCGGACTGTCGCTCACCCTTGATCGTTGGGCCCGGGCCAATGCCATTCACGCGGATATTTGGAGCCAAGGCCATGGCAAGGGTCTGTGTCAAAGTCCAAAGCGCCGTCTTTGACAATGTGTACGTCATAAAGAACGGCGTCAGGTTCCAGACCCGTTGATCTAAGATGTTGACGATATTACCTTCTAAGCCTTCGGGTACCTGATCTGCAAAAATTTGTGACAACACAAAGGGTGTGCGCAAATTAACGTCCATATGCTGGTCCCAGCTTTCTCGCGTCGCACTTTCAATCGTATCATTTTCAAATTGAGAGGCATTGTTCACCAACAACGTCAACGGTCCGATTTTTTTGGAAACGGTGGGAATTATGTTTAAAACTTCATCTTCGTTTGCAAGGTCAGCCTTTATTGAGGTTGCCCGCCCGCCCCCATCGCGGATCATTGCGACAAGGTTTTCCGCGGCTTCTTGAGACTTAAAGTAATGGACCGCAACGCCAAAACCGTGTTCGGCAAGGTCTAGGGCTATGGCACGACCAATACGGTGTGAAGCCCCGGTGATCAATACATTGGAAAAATCAGGATCTGTCATAACAAAAGCATGAGCGAAAGGCCAAGACGTTGCAAGGCCTATCCAACCATTTCCATAACTTTATCGACACCCACCGCTTGAACCGAAATGTAGAGCCCATAAATGCTGGCGAAGATTATGCCATCTATACGTCCGATACGCTTGCCAAGGGTCAAATAAGCCAGCAACACCACCGTTGCCACCATCATCACCCACAAGTCAAAGTTTTGCAGTTGTTGGGGGACCGCCAAGGGCGTAATCGCAGCAACGCCGCCGCCGACGAACATAATGTTGAAAAGGTTTGAACCGATCACATTGCCGATGGCAACATCGGTGTGCCCCCGCAAAGCCGCCATCACAGATGCGGCTAGCTCTGGTAAAGAGGTGCCAAAGGCAATCAATGTAAGACCGATAACTTCTTCAGGTACACCAAAACCACGGGCAACTTCAGAACCACCAGAAACTAGCAGCTCCGCACCATAAGCCACAGCGATCAGACCACCGATCAAGCACACCCAAGCCATTGGCATACCCATTTCAATGTCTTGGACCTCATCGGCTTCGCGTTCGTGCAATAGGGCACTGGCATGATGGTCTTTGCGTTCACGTATATACGAAAGCACGAAATACCCGACCAATATGAGGAACATGGATGCCCCAGCAAGGGATCCGATCATCCCCGTCAGGCAAATCCAAGCGAACAAAATGGAACTGCCCATAACCATCAAAGCATCCCGGATCACCGCACGGACATTAACCACAATCGGTGCGAATAAGGACGTCACCCCCAAAATCAAAAAGACGTTGGCAATGTTTGAACCAATAATATTCCCCAGAGCAAGGCCCGATGCTCCATCCAAAGATGCGTTCAAGCTCACCACAAATTCAGGTGCCGATGTCCCAAAGGCCACCACGGTCATTCCAATCAACATCGCTGACAGGCCTGCTTTTGCGGCGACTTGCACCGCGCCCCGAACCAAAAATTCAGCCCCCCCCAGCAGCAACACAAAGCCGCCAAGAATTTGCAAATAAACCATCAGTTTTTAGTCCTTGTTCACGAGATGCTGAAATGTTGCAACAATGTCGAGGTAGAGGTCACGTTTAAATTCTACGATCATATCGGGAAGGGTTTCGAAGTCTGCCCATTTCCATGTGGAAAACTCTGGATGCTTATCTGCCGTTAAATCAATATCGGCATCTGTGCCTAAATAGCGCAGCGCATACCATTTCTGCTTTTGTCCCCGATAACGCCCTTTCCAGACTTTCTTTTGAACGTCTTTTGGCAAATCATAAGTCAGCCAATCGGGGCTTTCGTCAATGACTTCGGCGCGGTCGGTACCAATTTCTTCTTTGAGTTCGCGAAAGATCGTGGCCCTTGGGTCTTCGTCTTTATCAATGCCACCTTGCGGCAATTGCCAAGCATCGCCGGGGGTATCAATCCGCTTTGCCACAAATACCTTTCCTGACGCATTGAACAAAACAGCCCCAACGCCCAAACGATACGGCAGATCTTTTTTCTTTGATTTGTTTTTACCCATAAGCCCTTCTTACCTGATGAGTTGCTTGTTAGCCAGTGAAGAGACCGGAACCAATCTCATTTGTTTGCCCGGAAGCGTTTTAAGCCAATCGGCCAACATTTTGAGTGACAAGGGCGTTGCCGAAATACGGGCTACCGTCATCGAACGCTTTTGTGCCAGAGCTTCCAATTCATTGAACTGCCGCAAGAGTGCCGCTTGCCCCGCCACCTTGTCTAAATTCAGTTCCACGGATGCCCAGGGCATTTTTTCTTTATACGCGACACGTGTGCCTTGAGAGCCTTTCACGCCCCCATCGACATACATCAATCCACGCCGTTTCAGTTCCACCAATATGCCTTGAACCTGCTCTTCAACGGTTAGGAACTTTCCACCATAAACGGAAAGTAGACCAAAATATCCAGATGTCCTGCTCATGATAAATTCTAATTTTTGAATATTTTCTTCGAGTGTGGCCAACGACCTTAAGGCCGCAGGGCCTGGGTCATCAAATGGAAAGTTTGCCGATTCAGAAGGCATTTCCAAAAGAACCTCATGCCCGGTCGAGCGCATTTTCTTCACCCAAAAATCTAAGCCTCGGGCATAGATATCCAACGAAAAGGAAACATCTGAGGGCAATCCCTGAATGGCCGCTTCCGTAGCTGCCCGCGAAATCCCAAGCCCTGTGACGACAATCGCTATCTTGGGCTGTGCAGTATCGCCGGGCGGTTCTGGGCGGGCGTAAGCATCAAACGGGCTGTAGCCATCTTGAGCAACCATCGGCAATGGCCCAATGTCCGTTTGTTTAATCAAGTTTGACAGAGGGGCTACTTCTAAAGCTTTTTCTGGCGGCCATTTTGTAAGGCTTACATAAGATGCTTTGGTTGATGAGGGCACGACGATACCAACACCGGGCTCTTGAACTTTATCCAAGCCTAAGTCAGCTAAATCAGTACCAAGACCTGACGATGCAATCGGCGTCCCCCCACTTAAAGTGCCCCCATCATTTTCAGGTTGCACCACCGCGTGATCAACAGCTGGAGCATGATCTGGTGGGGCCAAAGCAGACGACGGCACGGTTTTAAGGGGGGCTAAGCCATCTAAACTAAAGACCCCTTCTTGTTGAATGGTCTCATCAACGGCGACTTCAGGTTCGGCCTCACCGCCAAGGATCATCCAAGCGACGCCACCCAAAAGGATCGCAGCGGCAATTCCACCGCCCGCAAAAATTGCCATCTTCTTAATTTTGGCACGTTTATCGTCATCTCCATCTTCTTCGTTGTCGTCGTCATCATCAAAATCGCCAAAGTCGCCAAAGTCACCCAAGTCATCCGTCTCATCGGAATCACCAGAACCCTCATCAAAGTCCGGCATCGCTTCCAAATCGGCAAGGGCCTGTTCATCACTTTGGACTTCATCGCTGTCGTCGTCGGGAACGTCCCCTAAATCAGCATCAGCATCAGCATCAGCAACATCACCGTCATCATCACTGTCAGCGGCGGCGGCTTCTTCCTGGTTCGCTTTAATATCTGCATCTAGGGCATCAAGATCGCCGAGATCCGCAAACATATCCTCTTCTTCTTCGTCGAGGACGACTGTCGAATGCTCACCGTCATCACCTTTCTTGCCCTTAATCTTGGCAAGCAAAGCCATAGGGTTCAGGCGTGAAAACACACCTGTTACAGCCCCTAATTTGTCGATGAACGGAAGCTTCACGTTACTGCACCCCCCTTAAAGCGCGCCTTGTTCCTAATTTGACATATCCCTAAACAACGATATGCCGTTGATTAAATCTATGGCGCGGGTGAGCTGGTAATCCTTAGGCGCCTCATTTTTAGCTGTCTTATCCTTAGCACCCTTAGCAGCCTTAGCTGCCTTTTCATCAGCAGCTTTGCCATTTTCCTTGTCCAAAGCCCCCCGCAGATCACGTTCGCGACGTTGTTTGGTCGGTTCGACAACTTCCAGTTTAGATTGAGGCACATCAATGTCGGGGGAAATCCCAACCGACTGAATCGACCGACCCGAAGGTGTGTAATACCGAGCCGTCGTCATACGCATGGCCCCGGATTGGCCGCCATTCAATGGGGAAATGGTCTGCACAGACCCCTTGCCGAATGATTTGGTGCCCATAATGATTGCCCGACCATGGTCTTGAAGTGCTCCGGCAACAATTTCAGATGCCGAGGCAGAACCACCGTTAATCAGAACGACAACAGGCAAGCCATCGGTCATATCCCCCGGACGCGCATTAAAGCGTTGCGCACTTTCGGGGTGTTGTTCAGAGCGGATGGAAACGACTTCGCCTTTGCCCATAAACACGTCAGAGACGGAAATTGCCTCATTTAACAAACCGCCCGGATTGTTGCGCAAATCTAAAACAACCCCCCGAATCGTTTTGTTATCTGCGGCCAATTCTTTTTTATGTTCCGACAAAGCCTTTTTCAGACCTTCCGTTGGTTTTCCATTAAACGATGTGATGCGAAGGTAACTGATATCACCTTCCAAACGTGCTTTCACCGTTCGCAACGGAATGATGGCGCGTGTCAGGGTTACATCAAAGGGTTCTTTGCCTTCTCGGATCACCGTGATCAACAAGTCTTTGCCAACAGGTCCGCGCATTTTGTCGACGGCCTCGGCCAAGGTCAGCCCCATGACAGGTTCACCATCTAAGTGTGTAATCAAATCATTCGGTTTCAGGCCAGCGCGGGCGGCTGGTGTGTCATCGATCGGAGACACGACCTTTACCACGCCATCTTCCATGGTCACCGTAATGCCAAGTCCACCAAATTCACCCTTAGTTTCAACACGCATATCTTTATAGGCGCGCGCACTCATGTAGCTGGAATGCGGGTCGAGTGAGCTCAACATGCCGTTGATGGCCGCTTCAATGAGTTTTTGATCCGATGGCTTTTCAACATAATCTGCCCGGACGCGTTCAAACACATCACCAAACAACTGCAAAAGTTTATATGTTTCGTCGGGTGTGAGTTCCGGTGCGGGCTCTTCGGCAGCAAAAGCGATCGGGGCTGGTGCCGAGATAAACAGCAATGCTGCCAATAAAGTGGCAAAAACAGGACCAGTACAAGTGCGAATATTCATCCCTTGGGTTTTCCTTTGCGGGCTACGAGCCATGGCAGGGGGTTAATCGGTTGGTTGTTTCGGCGAAATTCTACATAAAGAACGGGCTGGGCGCCACCATCAAGGCCACCTTTATCAGACATCAAGGCGACCGGCTCTCCGGCCAGGACGGGTTGACCAATTTGGGTGTCGATCCGGCCAAGTCCGGCAAGAAGGCTGTGATAGCCTTCCCCGTGGTCAATGATCAAGAGCTCACCATAGCCCCGAAACGTTCCGGCGAATACGACGGCACCGTCAAATGGGGAAATAACTTGGCCACTGGGGCGCGTGGCAATCGAAATGCCTTTGCGCGTCAAGCCTCCATCTAAGGACTGACCGTATAACCCCACCAAGCGCCCCGTGGCTGGATACGGCAGATGCCCACGAGCTTTAGAAATCATACCCATTTGCCCCAAAGCCTGTAAATCCGCAGCAGATGGTGCCGTCGTTGCTTTGTCGGGCGACAAGGGTTTGGAAGATGCCTTCCGTTTTGCGAGCGCCTTTGCTGCTTTTTCATCATCGGCTTTCTTTTGGCTGTTCAAGCGCCCCACCAAATCCCGAAGTGACTTTGCTTTCTTTGCCAATTTTCGCGCTTGGGACTGTGCCGCGCGACTTTTGGAAATGGCTTCCGCTCGCAAGGCTGCTTTTTTCTGGCGAATAGAATTGATGCGGCCTTCTTCGACCTGCAAACGTTCCAACGCACCTTGCAAGGCCGTGCGTCGGTTTTCAACTTGTCCTCGTGTATTGTCTAAGCCTTGAATCTCGCCTTTCAGCGTATTGGCTCGTCTTTCAATGGCGGGGACTGCCGCACGTAGTAAAATTGCTGAACGCACCGTATCTTCAGGCGGAATGGGTTGAGCAATAAGAGCTTCGGTGGGAAAGCGGGCAATACGGCTTAAGGCCATGACCACACCCGAGAATTGCTGACGACGTTCGCGCAGCTGAAGCCCCTTCGCCGAAGCTTCGCGTTCAAGGCGGGCAAGTTCACCTTCTAACATAACGACTTGGATTTCTTGTTGTTGAACTCTTTCGGCAGCGGCAACCAAGTCCTTGTTGATGACATTGATTTCCGTTTTCAGTTCATCGGCACGCGCCTTTTGACGTGTGCTTTCATCCTGATTTTTTTGAATTTTGCGTTCGACATCTTGTAGTTTTTTGCCAGTATTTTGAGACCATGCCGAAGATGCCCAAACGGGCTGGCACAGCACCGCGGCCAAAACCACAAAGCGGATGGATTTAGTCGCTACCATCAAGTCCTTCAATCAACGTCTTTCCCGTCATGACGTCTGGAATATCAAGGCCGAGAAGATGCAACATCGTTGGCGCCAAATCGGCCAAGCCGCCTTCGCGGAGCCCTTTCACACCGTCTGGACCGTTCACCAAGACGGCGGGAACCGGGAACAACGTATGGGCCGTATGGGGTTGGGTGCCGTCTAGCATTTTTTCGCAATTGCCATGATCTGCGGTAATCAACAAGACCCCCCCAGCATCTAGGATTGCGTCTTCCAATTGCTTAAGACATCCATCGATGGTTTCAACGGCTTTGACCGCAGCTTCCATAACACCGGAATGACCGACCATGTCTCCATTGGCGTAGTTGACGATGATGAAATCATATTTTCCTGATCCGATCGCGTCTTTTAATTTTTCGGTCACTTCAGGGGCCGACATTTCAGGCTGTAAGTCATAGGTCGCAACGTCTGGTGAATTAACTAAAATACGATCTTCGCCTGGAAATGGTTCTTCTTGCCCGCCATTAAAGAAAAACGTGACGTGCGCGTATTTTTCCGTTTCTGAGATGTGCAACTGTTTAAGCCCAGCCTTTGAAATCACTTCGGACAAGATATCGCTCATCTCAACAGGGGCAAACACAGCCTGAAAATAGTCTTTCAGTTTATCGGAATAATCCACCATGCCGCACAATCCTGAAAACTGAACGGTGCGAGAGCGTTCAAATCCATCGAAATCAGGCACGACAAGAGACGTCAAAATTTCCCGCGCGCGATCGGTGCGGAAATTAGCCATCAAAATGGCATCACCATCTTTCATACCTTCATAATCACCAACGACTGTGGGTTCAATAAACTCGTCTGTGATCCCATCCCCGTATGCGGCTTGAACGGCCATTCCTGCTTTTTCAAAATTCTGACCTTGCCCGTTCACCATGCAATTGTATGCTTTTTCGACACGGTCCCAACGCTTGTCACGATCCATCGCCCAATAGCGACCAATCACGGTGGCCAGCTTAACACCAGGCATATAGCGACTTTCCGTTTCGAAACGCCGAACAAAGTTTCTGGCACTTTTGGGCGGCGTGTCACGACCATCTAAAAAGGCATGAACTTTTACCTGAATACCGGACCCACAAAGAATGGCAGCCAAGGTGCGAATATGCCACTGGTGAGAATGAACGCCACCGTCCGACAACAAGCCCATCAAATGGCAGACACCATTTGATGCCTTGAGCTTTTGAATAAAGTCCAAAAGCTGTGGATTGTCGTCCAAGGTTCCGTGATGGATCGCCGTATCAATGCGCGGCAGGTCTTGCATCATCACGCGGCCAGACCCAATGGTCATGTGTCCCACTTCTGAATTGCCCATTTGACGATCTGGCAAACCGACGTCCAAACCAGATGCGCTCAACTTAGATTTCGGGCACGTTTGAACCAAACGATCCCAATTGGGCGTTGAACCCGTTTTGATCGCGTTGTTGAGCGTTTCGCCACGTTCGCCCCATCCATCCAAGATGCACAGAACAACAGGCTTTTTAATATCATTTGCAGAAGAATCGGTCATATCACAGTTATACGCTTTTTCCGGTTATTTTGGTACTATTCACGATGGTAGGGGTGTCCGCTCAAAATAGCGTGAGCCCTATAGATTTGTTCCGCCAACAATCCGCGCACCAACATATGTGGCCACGTCATTTCACCAAGACATAAAGTCAGGTCTGCTTTTTGGCGAACGGTCTTGTCCAAGCCATCAGCTCCACCGATGAGAAAGGCAACGTCACGCCGCCCATCGTCTCGCCATGTACCCAGTTTTTTAGCAAAAGTGACAGATGACAACGTCTTGCCGCGCTCATCCATCGCGACGATAACGGCCCCATCAGGAACCGCACCCAGCAATAAATCAGCTTCACGGGCTTTGCGCTTGTCAGACGGCATAGACCGCTTTTCTTCCACCTCCTTCATTTGAGGAGCAGGTGAAAGTCTGGCGGCGTAATGATCAAACAAAGTTCTTTCGGGTCCGGCCTTCATGCGGCCCACGGCAATGATATGGGTGCGCATGAAAAGTCTCCGGGTTAGGCTTGCGCCTCTGAAGGCTCGTCATCGCTTGAAACGGGGGTGTCCCACATTGTTTCAAGGTTATAAAAGGTTCGGACTTCGGGACGGAACAGGTGAACAATAACATCACCGCCATCGACCAAAACCCAATCGCATTGAGGCAAACCTTCAACGGCCACGTGGTCGTAACCAATGCCTTTCAAAGCTGTGCGAAGATATTCGGCAATGGCACCGACTTGACGGCCCGAGGTGCCAGAAGCAACCACCAAGAAATCAGCAATGTCACTTTTGCCCACGAGATCGACGACAACAACGTCTTGCGCTTTGTTATCGTCTAATGTTTTTTCCACCAAATCCAGCAAAGCTTTGCCTTTGGGCAGGTTTTTAACAGACTTAGAAATGGTCCGTATCCTTTTCATTGTTATGTTTTAAGTTTCTCAGATGCGCCTTAACATCTGGCTAATATTATACCGGAAATTTGCGACGAATGCGCGTTGCCGATTGTCCGTGAGTTGGCGCCTTTAAAAACACCCAAGCCGGAGCCGACATATTGCCGAGATCTTTAGCTTGGGAAGACGGAATGCGATAAGCGTCAAAGCACCGAGATGCCCGCCCACGCAGAGCCCTTAAAGAATAAGGAGCCCGCGGGAAAACTGCAATGGGCACCGAGCGAAAAATCGTCCGCCACCCCTTCCATTTAAACATTTGCCGCAAATTATCGGCCCCGATGATCCAAACGAAATCACAATCTGGATACTTCGCTTGAAGGGCCGCCAATGTATCGACGGTATAACGCGTGCCCAACCGCTTTTCAACATCGCTTACGTGAATACGAGGATTAACTTTGGCGACCTGTGATGCCGCACTTATGCGATCTTCAAAGCGAGCCATTTCAGACTTACCTTTTAAGGGGTTTTGCGGACTGACCAGCCACCACATTTCATCAAGGTCCAGCATCTCAAAACTCAGTTCTGAGACATGCAGGTGACCTTCATGGGCGGGATTAAAGGACCCCCCCAACAAACCAACACGGCGTTTTGACTTATGCTTGGTCACTTCACATCCTTAAGTCGGGCGCGTCTGCCCGGTGCCTGTGACTTGATATTTAAAGCTGGTGAGCTGTTCAACGCCAACGGGACCTCGGGCATGCATTTTGTCGGTCGAAATACCGATTTCTGCACCCATGCCAAATTCACCGCCATCGGCAAATTGTGTCGATGCATTCCACATCACAATCGCACTGTCGACACCGTTTAAAAACGTTGCCGCAGCCGTTTCATCTTCGGAGATAATGGCATCCGTGTGGCCTGAGCTGTGCGCTTGAATATGATCCATCGCACCGCACACGCCATCGACAACCTTCACCGAAATGATGGCATCTAGATATTCTGTATCCCAGTCTTCGGGTGTTGCTGCATTTACGCGACCATCAATGGCTTGCACGTCATCGCCGCCCCGAACTTCACAGTCCGCATCGATCAAATCAATAACCAAAGCTTTCAAGGCCTCGTCGCCCAAGGCTTTGTCGACCAAAAGTGTTTCCGTCGCACCACAAATTCCGGTGCGGCGCATTTTGGCGTTCAGCACAACGGCGCGCGCTTTTTCTAAATCAGCGGCCCCATCCACATAAGTGTGGCAAATGCCTTCCAAATGTTTGAACAGGGGAACTTTGCTTTCCGCCGTGACGCGTTCGATCAAAGATTTCCCACCACGTGGTACGATCACATCAATGGCTCCGACCATGGTGAGCATTTCACCAACCGCGGCACGGTCCGTTGTGGGGACACGTTGAATGGCGGCTTCGGGCAAGCCTGCGGCTTTTAAGCCTTCGACCAAGCACGCGTGAATGGCACCAGAAGAGTGAAAGCTTTCCGAACCACCGCGTAAAATAGACGCATTGCCCGCCTTTAAACACAAAGCCCCGGCATCTGCCGTGACGTTGGGTCGGCTTTCATAAATCACGCCAATGACACCCAAGGGCACGGCGACGCGGCGGATATTTAAACCATTGGGGCGATCCCAATCGGCCATCACGCGCCCTACGGGATCGTCAAGTTTGGCAATGGCTTCAAGCCCCGCCGCCATGGATTCAATGCGTTCATCATTCAGCACCAAGCGATCAATCAGCGCCGGCGTCAAACCTTTGGCCTGAGCAGCACTCACGTCTTTTTCGTTCGCGGCTTGAATGTCGGCTTGGTTGGCGCGAATGGCTTTGGCCCCGGCGCGCAAAGCGAGGTCTTTAGCATCCGAGCTAGCGGTTGCCAGTTCAAGAGCGGCCGCCTTCGCACAAGCACCTAAGTCTTTCATCAATGCGGGGATGTTATTTGTCATATTTGCTTTCCGTTTTTATTCCGTCAGAGCCATGTCGTCTCGGTGCACCAATTCATCACGTCCACGATAGCCCAGCTGGGCTTCAATCTCTGATGATTTTTTGCCGATGATTTTTTGCGCGTCTTGGGATGAATAGCTGCTTAATCCACGGGCAAGCTCGCGACCTGATTTGTCTTTCAAAATCACCGCATCACCTTTTTCAAATGAACCTTCTATTTCAGACACGCCAATGGGCAGCAAGCTTTTGCCACCTTTCAAAGCCGAAAGTGCACCGTCATCTAAGACAAATGCACCCGCAGCCTGTAAAGACCCGGCAATCCAACGCTTACGCGCCTTGGCAGGTGTCATCGAAGGCGTGAACCAAGTGGCCTTGGCCCCCTCTTCCAACACTTGCAAGGGATGTTCGCCTTCACCTTTTGCGATCACCATGGCACAGCCATTTGACAGACATATTTTTGCCGCTGCTAATTTCGTCACCATACCGCCGGACCCGTGTGCCGTTCCAGAGCCACCCGCCATTGCGTCAATTTCGGGCGTGATGGCATCAATTTCTGCCAAGTGTTTCGCACTTGCATCTAGACTGGGATCAGCTGTGTAAAGACCGTCAATATCGCTGAGCAAAACCAAAAGGTCTGTCCCCGACATGGCGGCAATACGCGCCGCTAAGCGATCATTATCACCAAACCGAATTTCATCGGTGGCAACGGTGTCGTTTTCATTAATCAAAGGCACACCACCCCGGCGCAAAATCGCGTTTAGGGTATTGCGCGCATTGAGATAACGGCGACGATTTTCGGTATCATCCAAGGTCACCAGCATCTGCGCAACGGTGACATCATAATGTCCGAGTACGTCTTGATAAGCATGGGCCAAACGAATTTGTCCGGTTGCCGCGGCGGCCTGTTTGTCTTCGAGTTTCAACACACCGTCGGGCAAATCCAAGTAACGTCGACCGACGGCGATTGCGCCTGAAGAGACCAAGATGACATCAATGCCACGAGATTTCAGACGTGAAACATCTGCCGCTAATGTTTCCAACCATTTGCGGTGTACCGTCCCTTGGGCCTCGTCCACCAAAAGGGCCGAGCCGATTTTGATCACCACGCGTTTTGCGTTGGTCAGCAATTCGGTACTCATGGCACGTATTCCTCTTCTGCCTCACCTTGTTCTCGCAGGCGCGCCGCTGCGACTTCGTCAAACAACAAGTGCGTTATGGCTTCCACGCCGATGCCGGCAACACCCGACATCACTTGAATGGGGCCATCTGTGGCGTCTTCCAACAGGGCCTTTTTCTCGGCAATTTCTTCATCCGACAAGGCATCACATTTGTTCAAGACAACGATTGAGGTTTTATCTTCCAACACATGTCCGTACGCATCAAGTTCTGCGCGCACGATGCGGTAATCTTGGGCAACGTCTTCGGCGGTGCCATCAATCAAATGTAACAACGCGCCACAACGTTCAACGTGACCCAAAAAGCGCGTACCAAGGCCGTGACCTTCGCTGGCCCCTTCGATCAGTCCGGGAATATCAGCGACCACAAGCTCACCTTCGTCACGACGGACCATGCCCAAATTGGGATGCAATGTCGTAAAGGGATAATCCGCAATTTTAGGCCGTGCGCGAGACACAGCTGAAATGAACGTCGACTTGCCAGCATTGGGCAAACCAACAAGCCCCACATCGGCAATCAACTTCAAACGCAACCAAATCCACATTTCTTCGCCGGGATGTCCGGGTTCGGTGCGACGGGGTGCCCGGTTGGTGCTGGATTTAAAAGACGCGTTGCCACGACCTGGGCCACCACCTTTGAGCAACACGATGCGTTGTCCAATTTCGGTTAAATCCGCCAAAACAGTTTCTTTATCTTCGGCTAAGACTTGCGTGCCTTGGGGCAATTTCAAAATTTTTTCATCACCCGCAGCGCCGGTCCGATCCTTGCCCATACCATGATGACCACGTTGGGCTTTAAAGTGCTGTTGATAGCGATAATCGATCAGCGTGTTGAGGCCTTCGACGCATTCCAACACAACGTTACCACCACGCCCGCCGTTGCCCCCATCGGGACCACCGAGCGCAATGTACTTTTCGCGTCGAAACGACATACAGCCATCACCGCCGTCGCCACTTTTCACAAACACTTTGGCTTGATCGAGAAATTTCATTTTATCTGGGCCTTAAAAAACAAAAAGGAGAATGGCCCGCGCCATTCCCCTTTTCGAGAATTTGAGTGGGCTTGCGCAATCGTTACGCAGCCGGCTCCACACCTACAACGGTACGGCCTTTCTTTTCAGAAAAAGCAACGCGCCCTTCAACAAGTGCGAAGATCGTGTGATCTTTGCCAAGACCAACATTTTCGCCGGGTTTGTATTTAGTGCCCCGTTGACGAATGATGATGTTGCCAGGAATGACGGCTTCACCGCCAAATTTTTTGACGCCCAAACGACGTCCAGCAGAATCACGTCCGTTACGCGAACTACCACCAGCTTTTTTATGTGCCATCGGTCGCTATTCCTTCTCAGACTTAGCTGCAGCTTTTTTCGCTGGAGCTTTTTTAGCTGCAGCCTTTTTAGCTGGAGCTTTTTTCGCAGTCGAAGCTGCTGCTTTTTTCGCCGGAGCTTTTTTAGCAGCTGCTTTTTTCGGTGCGGCTTTTGTTTCTTCGCTAGCGGCTGCTTTTTTCGGAGCAGCTTTCTTAGCGGCAGCCTTTTTAGCGCCCGTTGCGCTAATGTCAGTCACTTTCACCAAGGTGAGTTCTTGACGGTGGCCGTTTTTACGACGTGAGTTCTGACGACGACGCTTTTTGAAGATGATAACTTTATCACCGCGTGTTTGTTTCAGAACTTCTGCGCTGACGGTGGCCTTGTCTAACAAAGGGGCGCCCACTGTTGGAGCTTTGCCGTCTTCGCCGATCATCAAGACTTCGTCAAATTGCACGGTATCGCCAGCTTCAGCTGACAGCTTTTCGACGACGAATACGTCATCTTTAGCAACGCGGTACTGTTTACCGCCGGTTTTAATCACTGCGAACATGTGTTTCGCTCTCTTCTTTTTACTTCCGCGTCCTGTGGCGCTGGTAAAAACCAGACTTAAAGGCCTCGAACGGCGCATTACAAATAGCCCCAAGGTCAACCACGGGGTCGGAAAGGCGGCAATATAGCTGCAAACCCACCGAAGTCAACGCCTTTTGCTCATATTTTAGGGGCGAAATCAGGCTTGAGAAACCGACTATATATAATGTGCCTGATAAAACACACGCCAACTTGCATGGATCACAGGTTTAAGCTAGTCTCCGCCCGCCCAAACACGAGCAAATGGAGAGATGCCGGAGTGGTCGAACGGGGCGGTCTCGAAAACCGTTGTGCTAGCGATAGTACCCAGGGTTCGAATCCCTGTCTCTCCGCCATTATTCGATGACTTAGCAGAAATAAACAAATCAGGAACAGTGTGGAAATAGGCTGGCCTGCTAACTGGCGGCTGAGGCTGAGGCTGTGCTGTGCGGAAGGTTCGAAAACATTTAAAACTTGTGCGCGCGATTAACCATTTCCATGAGGTGTTGAAGGATATCGAAATTGTTCACCCAAGCTTTCTTGTGCTTCTCACCGATCTCTATGATGACATCAAGCAGGCGCTCGTCAATCTTCGGCAAATCATCAGCAACACCACTGTCAATAATTTCACAGTAGGCAAGCAGTATTTCTCTGAGTTCAGGAGCGAGAGGGCGACCTTTATCGGAATCCGAACTCTCAGTGAGTTCTTCTATGATTTCATTGGCTTTGCCGCGAATCTCTTTGTACATACTCTCCCGTATTTGGATGGTATGTTGAGGTTTTATATCTTCTACCGCTGCCTTAAATGTATATATTTCTTCTAAATTTATGCTGTCTGAATTTAAGGGATTTGGGGATTTGAATAAGGGATACGATTGCGTCCGCTTTCCAGAAACATCACGGCTTGTCCTGCGGTCTGGGCCAACGTAACTCGGTGCCATCACAAAAGGCTTGCGGTTTTTCGTCAGGTATATGAGCCGCTCGACAAGCAGTTTAATACTGATCGGTGCAGCGATGACATCGTCAAACCCGGCGCTCAATGTTTTTCCGATAAATTCGGATCGTGTGTCTTCCGTTAGAGCCACAAGGACGGCATAAGGATTACAGCCGTGCCCCCCAAGACGGATGGATTTTGCAATATCGAAAACTTCGTCTGCGGGCGCGCTGAGTTCAACGATAATCAAATCGGGAATCAATTCTGGAAGTTGTTCTTCTAGCGTTTGCACGCTATCGCATGTCGCAACATTTTTGATTCCATGCGAAAGAAGCGTGGACTTGATAATGGAGACAATATTTGGGTTGGTGTTCATAACCAACGTCGAAACATTGCTAATACTAGGTTTTATCAATCTTCCGATTCCTTGAGCTACCGTAACCGACACATCGCAACATTCCTCATGTATATGATGGTTCATTTAATACGAAAATTCAATTAGATAGAATAAATTTATTCGGCTGATCGAGTCCAAAAAACAAATCTCCGCATCTGAAAATCCTGTGGAAATTTCCCGGCAAAAAAGCTTAAGCGAACTGGTTCAAAAATTGGGTCCCAGGGTGGAGGGCCGCTTGCAAGTGATCGATGTTGCTGAAATTCTCAATTACGATCAGAAATAATGGGTAAAGCTTCCAAGACGAATGATAAATATTTCTCAGGAAGTGCTAGAAGAATTTCTGAGTGGCTCAGGCTACTATGTGCGATTATCACCAAAACCCTTTGGGCTGTTATTTCCGGAAAGTTGGGCGGAAGTTAAAGACTTAAAGCGCAGTGTTATTGCTGAAGAAATTCGTCTGCGCATCATGAATTGTCACGCAAAGACATGGCTGCTTTGGACCTGCCGATTTTAATCGCCTGCTGCAAACACTCTGAAAAAATAATCTTGGAAAATAGCATTTCGGTTCTGATCATACCGGTTCATGCCTACACGCTTTTAGACTATATGACGGACAAATGTCATAAAGCGAACACCAAGTTTTACGTAACTGGCTTGTCTTCCATAAGCCTTGTGACGGCTGCCGTTTGTTCCGGAGCAACATATGTTGGGGGTGAAATTGTATCGCCTACATTATCTGAACCTCACGGTGTACAGCCCTTTGATACACAAGGCCTATACAAAGGACTAGGAGATGACGAAGGCAAGATTTAAGCGATCGAGCAAGATGAAGGAAGCTCGCCCAGATCTTTAGGATATGATATAATTATCAAGCTTTAGTATGGTTTGCAGGAGGCCAAAATGAAACCTCTCGAATGGAGCGATAAACTTAGCATTGACCAAAGCGTGATTGATGATGAGCATCATGTTTTAATTGGCATCGTCAACAAATTTCGAGCTAAGGCTGAGCACTTTGAAACAGCTGAAGAAATGATAAAAATTTTAGACGAACTGGTTCTTTACACGACCCACCACTTTCGAAATGAAATTTCCCTCCAACGTGCCGCAAGCTATCCGTATTGGGAAGCCCATGAAAACGAGCACCATCACTTATTTAAACTTCTTGAAAAATTAATGGACGAAGCGCGTCTAGCAAGAGGAAGTTATGTGAAAACCATGGCTGAAAAAATTGGTGACTTTCTTCGAGATTGGCTGATTGACCACCTTGTTAATAGTGATATGCGCATGAAGCCCTATGTTGATAAAATGCGCGTTCATGCAAAAACCTTAAAGCCTCTCAAAAACTTAAAGCCCGATTGAGAGTTTATCTCATTCTTATAATGTCGAGATTCTGATTGCCGACAATCAATGTCCATTTTTAATGGTGATCTCAACAGACATCATAGAACGCTATTAACGGCATCCAAGAGTTCTGTGGCGGTAAATGGTTAAGCAATCGTTTTCTCAACCCCAAATTTTTTAGAGAATTTTAGAAAATCCATATTTTGGTTTCGACCCCCTCCTGAAATACTGATGATTTTTAAATCTGGAAATTGATTTTTTAATTCAATGATTGTTTCAATGCCTTCTTTTTCAGGCATGATGATATCTGTAATGATCAGATCAAAGGGTTGTGCTTGTTGTTGTTCAATTGCCTTGCCGCCATGTTCAGCCACACTGATTTCGTGCCCAGCCTCTTCAAGAATTTCTTGTAAAGTAAATCTTATATAGTCCTCATCATCGACAACTAATATTCGAGCCATGCTTATTTACTCCTTTTCCATAATCTGAAGATAGAAAATCGTTTTGAAATTGTTTTATATGGTTCTGATTTGTTCAGCATTATGCCAGAGCCTCATCGACCTTTAACAGCAATGTCTCTGGTGAAAACGGCTTATTAAGAATTGCCTGCGTGCCCTGTTGTTTGGCTATTTCAAGGTAGTCATAGGTCATCGTCCGACCACCGCCACTGATAACAATAATCGGAATGTCAGGTAACATTTCACGAGCCTTATCAATAAACACATTTCCATTCATTTCAGGCATCACCATATCGGTCACGATAAGGTCAATGTGCTCAGAATCTAGGATGCCCAAGGCTTCCGCCCCGCAGCAGACGTCGATGGTTTCGTGCCCCCCCTGCTGTAAGATTTCACAGACTGTGAAGCGGGTGAGTTCTTCGTCATCGACCACCAATATTTTGATCATTCCTCTTGCTCCTCGTCATCAACGATAGGAAGGAAGACATCAAAAGCCGTCCATTTCCCAACTTTGCTACGCGCCCGAATGACACCATCGTTCAGTTGGATGGTTTTATGGACCATGGCAAGGCCCAAGCCCGCACCTTTGCCGACATCCTTCGTCGTGAAAAATGGATCAAAAATATTTTCTAGGTTGTCTTGGCTTATGCCCTGTCCTTCATCATGCGCCGTAAATAAGGCATAGGACTTGCCCTGCACCAAGCCCGGCAGACTTCGGCAGAGAACATCTTCGGCGACCACTTTTATTAATGAACAGCTCATTTTTCCAGAGCCCTTATTCATAGCGTCCCTGGCATTCGAGGCAAAATTCATCAACACCGAAGAGAAAGCGTCTGCATCAAGCAAGACATTGCCGACATCGCTTTCGATCTGCACCGTGACTTCAAGTGTCGAGGGCATTGCCGGGCGGATGATATCCAAGGCATTCACCACGACTTCGGCGATATCGACGATTTGTCGGTTCTGCATATCCGTACGCCCGAAGTCCACAAGAGGCTTCAACATTCCCCGAGATCTGTGCGCTGCTTCCAATATTTTTTTAAAACGATTTGCCTGTTTTGGATCGTCGGCGAGATCCTTGCTGATCAATTCCCCGAGGCCAATAATAGGCATGAGCATGTTATTAATGTCATGGGCGATACCGCTGGCCATTTGCCCCACAGAGTTGACTTTCTGTGCCTGCAAAAGCTGTGTGCTCGTCTCTAGCTGTTCTGTCACGTCCTCTGTTATGCCTAAGAAACCGACGATTTTGTTCTTTTCATCCCGAAGTGCAGAAATCACAACGGATGCCCAGAACAAGGTGCCATCCTTTTTTCGATTGTGCATCAAATTGGTCCAAATACCTCCCGCCAGAATCGTTTGCCAAAGGTCTTCATAGATGCTTGCTTGCATCTCGCCAGACTTCAAAATCCCTGGTGTATTGCCAATGGTCTCCGCTTCACTGAAGCCTGTAATGGTCGTAAAGGCCGGATTGACGTAAGTAATTCGCCCTTCCAAGTCGGTCATAATGATCATTGCAGGGCTTTGGGACACCGCCTGAGATAGTTCAAGGGCGCTCTTTTCCGCCCGCTTTTGACTGATGATATGCCAAACTTGGTCAATAAGAATTGAAAGCATCCTCACGTCATCATCCGTGTAATGGCCTAACTTATTACCAACCCCAAGCAACACACGAACCTTGTCATTTTCGATCAAAGGCATGGAAATAAGACGTTCCAGGGGCGAATGCCCCGAAGGTAGGCCTTTTTTGTTTTTGGTTTGCGCATAATCATTGAACACAACAGGACATCGTGCATGAAAAGATTCAGCCCAAACGCCCGCCTTTGAGATGGGGTAGTGCTCGTCCAACTGTTCGACGTGACAGTATTCTTCCAGCGTTCGTTTGGACCACGCCGCCAAAGAGATCGTATTTTGATCTTCGTTGATAAAGTGAAAGAACGAAACCTGACTATCGGTAACCTTCTCACACCAATGCAACACGAGCTGCAACAGTTCTGTTTCGCCCAGAGACCAAGCATGGGCTGTAATCTCAATCTGCGCTTTTTTTAGAAACCCGCTGAGCGTTAGGTCCGTAACATCTTGGATAACACCGACCAATGTGGAGGGCTCGCGATTTTCCCCCAGCGTCAAGTCACCATATCCGTGAACCCAACGTGTTTGATTATTGTCTGGTCGGATAATCCGGTAAACCCGATCAAAAGACGCCTTTTTGTCGATGACCTCATTTGAGAGGTAGGCCTGCATGTCTTTTCGGTCTTGCGGATGCACGATGTCGAGCCAGCTTCCAACGTTACGCTGGAAGCTTTCGTCAATGCCATAAATTTTGTCGAGTGTGGGTGATTTGTCCCAAGCCAACGTTTTGATGTCTAAATGGTACGTGCCCAGTGCACCGATGCTGGCCGCCTTGTGGAACTTCTTTTCGGCCTCGACGAGAGCTTGAAATGGCCTTTCCAAGTTGGCGCCAACCACGGCCTGAAACAAATACCAAAATGAAAATATTTTTATAATATGCCCAATCATGTTGGCGACGCCAAAAACGTCCTCGTATAACGTAAACGCAATCTCTGCGGCCATGGTGGTCAAGATCGCAGCGACAATAAGCCCCCTTTCATAAGGGGTAATGCAATCGCGTTCACGAATCATAATTACCAAGGCTGCCGCCAGAATAAAGATAATGAGGTACTCGCTCATGATTTTGAAATCTGTGAGCCCCGTTTCATCAGTGAACATTACGGGAAAGTTGCCTGTGAAAATTGCCCCAGCAACCACGCTTAGGATAAGACCAAATATCAGAAAGTAGCCCCACTTGTTATCGAAGCGGCGCGAAAGTGCCGGTGCCAACAACAGCAGAACGGCTTCAAAAAAGCGCGTTCCGATCCAGAACTGTGCCGACTGATTACCGTTATCATGAACGATTAAGTCCATGCCCTTGTAAGACAGAGCATGAATAAAATCGGATGATCCAATCCAAAAATAGCCACAAGCGAGACACAGCAGGTACGTGTTATGGGAAAATTTGTGCGTCGAAAAGACAAAGGCAAAAATAATGAATGAAATAGCGATCGAGAACAGTTCAGAGAAGAGATGAAATATCGGAAAATTAGTCTGTTCGAGACCAACAAGAAGCACCCCCATGAGGCCCGGGACAATTAAGTTCTCGGGGCGCAAAATGGAAAGCCCTGTTGAGCCTCTATCCATCGACATGCCACACTCTCCCCCAAGCCCCGCAAACTTCCATCATAGAGGATATATGATATTTACAAAAACAACCATAGCCAAAAAAGTCTACCTAGCCCTTTTCACCCCAAGCTTTTCCCGTCAACAATTTCCAAGCATTGCGGTAAGCGATGTTGTGTTTGGCTTGGTCTGGCAGGTCTCGCAAAATAAGGCGGATGTTTTTAATGCGTTTTTTGAGGTATGTCGGGAGCGGTGCTCGGCCTCCCCCATAATCCGTACCCACCACAAAGCGGTCACTGAATCTTGTTAAAATATCTTGATACGCAGGCTTTAAGGTCTCTTTTTGGGATCGAGGGCCAGTGTCTTGCCAGATGACGGTATCGATGACATTGCCATTACACGAATACATCCGCCCCGGACGGCCTGTTGAAATATCATAATAAAGATTAGGGTATGTGCTGAGAAGACGTCGGACCAGTTTTGGCCCAAAGCGCGATTCTTTCCCGGGATAGCGAATTTGTCCAAAATGCGCGACGATGACGTTGGCCTTTGGATACGTCCTTAGCATTTCTTCCAAGGCCGCCAAGGGCGCATCTTCGGGTTCCAAATGAATAACAAAGGCAACACCCGTTTCTTGTGACAGCTTAAAGAGTCTGTGACCATTTTCACCGTTCAGGGGGATGTCGCTGTCTCTGTTTGTATGGCCTGATTTGCACTGATGTCCCGATAGGTAATGACGAAAATCAAACTCGCCCATAATCGGATAATCGCCGGAACGCACCTGAACTTCGGTCTGATCGATGAAGTGCTTTGGCGCGCCACCTTTCTGGTTTAACCAGTTTTCATTGGTGCCCCCATTGCTGCCCAAGATAAAACGATCCGGGTGTACATTTACGACGTCATGAATGTCATAGCCCCAACGATAACCTGCATTTTTCTGATGGTCTTGGGTCTTGGGGGCTTGGTATCCATCAAAGGCGATCAACGCCACTCCCAAGTCATCCATAATCGTTAAGGCCGCCTCTAAATACTGTTCAGCATCTTTGCGTTTCAGGCTGGATTCCAAGTCAATTAACGCAATTTTTCCGTTGTCCAACACCGATTGGACGCGCTGTTTCCACTTCGCTTGCAGATCGGACCGGGAATACTTCACATCAACGGGCTCTGCTGTCACGCCTGAAGCAAACATGATAAACATGAGGACTAGGCTCAAAAAATGCACATTGCGTTTCATCATCAATATCCTTTATGCCATGATGATAAACTGAATTTAGGATTTGAACATTGGAAATAAACACAAGACCGCGTACACTTTCACGCATGAGAAAACCTAATTTTACAAAGGCATAGAAGGGTAAGACAATGATTAGGTGGCTCCTGCTTCCCGTTATTTTTGCCATCCTTGCCTATGGCTTTTGGGTGAGCCCCAATGTCAAAGAAATCTCGGCAGGCGTTGCGATTTTCCTCTTTGGCATGTTGTTTTTAGAAGAAGGCTTTCGCGCCTTTACAGGTGGTTTACTTGAACGCCTTTTAAAACGCACAACCAACCGTTTGTGGAAAGCCATCACATTTGGCATCGTTTCCACCACCATCATGCAATCAAGCTCGCTGGTCTCGATCATCACCATATCCTTTTTAAGTGCGGGCTTGATTTGGCTAACATCGGGTATCGGCATCATTTTCGGGGCCAACATTGGCACCACCACCGGGGCATGGTTAGTTGCTGGTTTCGGCCTAAAGGTCAACATTGCGTCCTATGCCATGCCGATGCTGGCGTTTGGAATTATCCTCGTCTTTCAAAATTCAAAGCCTCTCAAGGCCATAGGCTACATTCTTTCCGGACTTGGCTTTTTGTTCCTAGGCATTCATTACATGAAGGAAGGCTTTGAAAGCTTTAAGGACACCCTTGATCTGGCGGCTTACGCCATGCCGGGTTTTGCGGGGCTTATTGTGTTTACCTTGATTGGCATGATGGCCACAGTGATTATGCAATCGAGCCATGCCACATTGGTGCTGATCATCACCGCATTGGCCGCCGCACAAATCACTTATGAAAATGCACTGGCGCTCGCCATCGGCGCCAATATCGGCACAACCATCACAGCAATCATTGGGTCTTTGAGTGCCAATTATCAGGGCAAGAGATTGGCCGTTGCACACTTGATCTTCAATGCTGTGACAGGGGCTATCGCCATTGTCTTCATTTCACAGATTGTCTGGTTGGTGGATGGCATCGCGTTAAAGGTTGGCATCGCAGATGATGATTACAGCCTTAAACTCGCTGTCTTTCACACCATCTTTAATGTTGTTGGTGTCGCCGTCATGATTCCATTTGTGCCAAAGCTCGTGAATTTCCTGCAAAGTGCGGTCCCCAAACCGCGCGAAGTTTTAACAGAGCCCAGATACATCAACGCATCAGCATTTGATTTCCCTGAAACACTACTTGAAGCCATTCGCAAAGAGACCATACATCTTTATGACAATGCTTTTGAGATTATGGCTCATGGATTGAACCTTCACCGGTCCATTATCTTATCGGATGCCAACTTAAGTGAGCATGTTAAGAACAATCGCGAACTCATCGAATTTGATATTGATCGAACCTACAGCACCAAGGTCAAACCGCTGTATGCCGCCATTATGAAATTTATCAGTACGGCACAAACTCAATTGCCGCCAGACTTTGCCAACCATCTTTACGAATTGCGAGAAGCTTGTCTTGGAATTGTTACGACGCTCAAGCAAATCAAACACCTGCGCAAAAACATTTCTGTCTATGTGCGTTCAGACAATGAATATATTCGCCGTGAATACAATACGTTGCGCGTTCAAATTGCCCAGCTGATGCGCGAGATATATTTATTGCAACAAAGAAAAGATGAAGCCCGCGACATTCTTGCCTTGGATGAATTTAAAGTCTTGATTGAAGAACAAAACATCATGGCCACGGGCGAACTGGACACACTCATCCGCGAAGAAAAAATCTCGGCTGAAATGGCCACCTCTTTGATGAATGATTTAAGCTATACCCGTGATGCCATATGGCATCTTGCCGATGTCGCCAAAGCGGTCTTCGGTGCGAAAGATATGGACTCAAAAGAAGCTGAACAATTGATGTCTTTGACCGAAGACGATGTGACTGAACTCAGTAAAGATGTTGAAGGTGCGTCATGAAAGCAAACAAGATCATTAAATATCTGTTCGAGGCGATCAATCAAGATGACGTCAAAAAGAAACAAGCGTTAAAAAAGATTATCGACAAGATGAAAAAGAAGGAAAGCAAACTCATCAAAAAGCTTTCTGCCAGCTTAGATGAAGATGAGAAATCAACCCTCGAAGCAAAGCTTAAAGTCCTTCAAGCCCAACGTAAAAAAGGCGAAGAAGCCATAGACGCGATTAATGATCCCCAGTAACGATGAATAGTGTCGCCCAACTCCCGCTCTTCATCAATTTGATTGCCTTTGCCGTCTTGGCATCCGCCATCTGGTTCGCCGGAACACGTTTATCTCACCTGAGCAAAGCCATTGGCAAAGCCACAGGTATCGGCCCGGCAATGATGGGGCTTTTATTTTTAGGGGGCATTACGGAACTTCCCGAATTGGTGACAACCGGAACGGCTGCAATTAAAGGCAATGCGGCCTTGGCCCTCAACAACATGCTGGGCGGCATTCCCATGCAAACCGCAATCTTAGCCGTGGCCGATATTCTTGTCGTTCATGTTGCTCTCACCTCAACGCCCAAAAAACACACGCCTCTTTTCGAAGGGGCCATCCTCGCTTTTTTATTGTTGGTCCTGTTTGCCCTCATATCCGTTGGCGAAATCGCGATTGTGACGGGATTGGGCGTTGGCGCTTTAATCCTCGCAAGCTTGTATGTTGTTTTTATTTACGCCCTCAATCGCTATGAAAAAAATCATGGGCTTCAATTTGAGGCTGTGGATGAAGGTGTCGTTTCTCCAGATTCCCTTCGCACTCTGATCTGGAAATCCTCAGGTGCCGGGGCCATAATTTTGGTCTGTGGCGTACTGTTGGTGAATGTTTGTGAAGCCATCGCCGTGCAAACTTCACTGGGCAACAGTTTTGTCGGCGTGACACTGCTTGCCATCACAACGTCTTTGCCAGAGCTCAGCACGACCATTGCCGCCGTGCGTATGGGGGCTTTCACAATGGCGATCTCTAACATCTTTGGCAGCAATCTGTTGATGATCTTTATTTTACTGCCCGCCGATATGCTGTACCGCGAAGGTGAAATCCTTGCCCAAGTCGATGACATTTCAAAGATTGCTTTGTTATCAGGAATTGTCATGACCCTGATTTATGTATTCGGACTGGTGATGAAACACAAGCCGCGTATTTTGGGTATGGGTGTGGATTCTGCACTGGTTATGGCAATCTATATGGCCAGCCTTTACGCTTTTTATGTGGTGCGCTAACCCAAAGCTTTTCTGTAAATCACTTCATAGTCACTTGCCCCAAGAGGCAATGGATTACCCCCCGCCGATGGATCATGCGCCGCATGTTCGCCAACGATTTTGGCTTTCTTATCGTTCAAACTCAGCTCGCGTAACGTATGCGGGATGCCAAGGGCCTTGCGAAACGATAGAACCCACGCATAAAGACTTTCATATGTCGGATTGGTCAGGGCTAAAACACGTGCCACACGCTCACACGCCTCACCGATAACATCCCGATTAGCTTCCATCACGTAAGGCAAGAGAACGGCGTTGGCGAGACCGTGATGCACATCAAACAAACCGCCAATGGAATGCGCCAAGGCATGCACACCGCCCAAGCCTTTTTGAAAAGCCGTTGCCCCCATAGACGCCGCCACCAACATATCGGCGCGGGCTTCGATATCGGTGCCATCGGCATAAGCGCGCGGCAACGCTGTTGCAATCAGCCACATGGCTTCCAAAGCGATGCCATCCGCCATGGGGTGATAGCCCGGGGCGCACAAGGCTTCGAACCCATGCACAAAGGCATCGACCCCTGTTGCCGCCGTAATATGTGGCGGCAAGCCAACGGTGAGTTCTGGATCAGAAATCACAAGGCCCGGCATCATGGTGGGATGAAAGATGATTTTCTTTTCATGGGTTTCATCATTGGTGATGACACTGGCGCGCCCAACTTCTGATCCGGTGCCTGCCGTGGTTGGAACAGCAATCACCGGGGCCACGCCCTCCACATTCACACGCGTCCAGTTATCGCCAACATCTTCAAAATCCCACAGCGGGCGACTTTGTCCGACCATCAAGGCAATGGCTTTACCAACATCCAAGGCGCTGCCACCCCCAAAGGCAATCACACCATCGTGTTGCCCATCTTTAAAAGCCCGCACACCCGCATCTACATTTTCAAGGACGGGATTTCCTTTAACATCACTAAACAGACCGCAATCTTTGACCGCGCCCAAAGCCGCCACAATCATCGCCATGTCTTTTAAGCCAGCGTCCGTCACCAGCAAGGGGCAAAGCATCTTTTGCCTGGCACAAAGTTCGGGAAGCTGCGCGATTGTGCCGGGACCGAAAATCATATTTGTGGGATAGTTCCAATGGCCTGAGATGACTTTATGCATGGTCATATCCTTTTCAGATGGAAACTTTTTGGCCGCGTCAGGCTTTCATATCCAACGCGCGACAACGTGCAGCCCCGCCCTGAATTTTTCACGCCCGTCCATGCCAACGCCGGGTCCAAATAATCGCAACGGTTCATAAACACCGTGCCGGTTTGAATATGCTCGCCCATAGATAATGCCGCGCTTTCATCACGGGTCCAGATCGATGCGGTCAGTCCAAAGGCGCTATCGTTCATCAGGTTCAAAGCTTCCCCATCAGATGATACTTTTTGAATCCCCACCACCGGGCCAAAGCTTTCTTGCGTCATTACCCCCATAGTGTGATTTACGTTGACCAAAACTTGAGGGGCTAAATATGGTGTGCCATCTTGATCTGCTGGAAAACTGGATGGATCAATCAACGCTTTCGCCCCCATGCTCACCGCTTCAGAAATTTGCCCGCGCACAAAGTCTGCGGCTTGCGTTCTGACCAATGGGCCTAGGTTGGTGCCGGGGTCCGTCGGGTCCCCCAGTTTGTAGCACCGGGTCAATTCTACGAAGCCTAGGACAAAGGCATCAAAGACGTCTTCGTGAACATAGATGCGTTCAACACCACAACACGATTGACCCGAATTAAAGAAGGCCCCATCCACCAAGCTTTCGACCGAAAGACCTATGTCTGCATCTGCGCGTACATAAGCTGGATCTTTGCCGCCGAGTTCCAAACCTGAGCCTATGAATTTTGAGCTGATTGCTTTTTGCACCGCCCGTCCACCCGCGACCGATCCGGTGAAATTGACGTAATCCACTCTGGTGTCACTCATAAAATATTGCGCGTTTTCGTGACTTAGATGCAGGTATTGAAACACACCTTCGGGCAATCTGGCCGTTTGGAAGGCCTCAGACAATCGTTCTGCACACAGGGGCGTTTGATGAGAAGGCTTCAACACCACCGCATTACCTGCCATCAGAGCTGGAATGATGCCATTCACGGCGGTGAGGTATGGGTAATTCCACGGCGCGAGTATGGCCACCACGCCCAATGGCACACGCCGAATAAAACGGTCAATGCCCTCTTGAGGGTTTGGCGTAATATCGCGCAAAGTATCTGGTGCAATCGAAATCATATGGCGCGCGCGTTCTTCAAAACCTTTGACTTCCCCCGGTGTTTGAGAAATCGGACGGCCCATTTGGCTTGTAATTTCACGGGCGATATCATCGGCTTTAGAAGCAAAGGCCTCAACGGCTTTTAATAAAATGCATTGGCGTTCATCCAAGTCAACTTTTGCCCAAGCGACCTGGGCTTTAACTGCAGTGCTTAACACCGCATCAATATCAGACGTGTCTGACAGGAACCGTTCAGCATAAACGCTGCCGTCAACGGGGCTGATGGTCTGAAACAATTTGCTCATAATGCCCCCTTTACATAAGCAGCCAGGGTTTGTTGTTGGTTTGGGTTTAAGTTTAATCCAAGCTTTGAACGTCGCCACAAAATGTCGCCAGCGGTGCGCACCCATTCGTGTTCGATCATGTAATCAACTTCACGGGCCGTCAGACCTGATCCAAAATTTTGACCGAGTTCATTCATGTTTTCCGCACCGTCTAAAATGGAATGCGCCAAGTCGCCGTGGCGATTGGCAAGGCCACTAAGGACATCATCATCAATATTTGGATACATATGATGAAACTGTTCAAACAACGCGCCGCCAAGATCACCACCGGGCAACTTAGCCCCAGCGGTCCAGGGTTGTTCCATTTCCGGAAAATAAGGAGACAGCCGTTTCAAAACTTTTTCAGCCAACTGACGATAGGTTGTCAGCTTGCCGCCAAAAATAGACAGCAGGGGCGAGCCATCCGAAACGTCTAAATCCAAAACGTATTCGCGTGTAACCGCGGATGCGTTATCAGAATCATCATCAAACAATGGCCGAACCCCGGCGAATGACCATACGGCATCTTCGGGCCTTATGGTTTTCTTGAAATAACCGTTTACAGTTTCACAGAGATAAGCCGCTTCTTCATTTGATATATCCAAACGCTCACCCCCTATTTCAGGCGGCGCATCCAAAAGAACTTCGGTAGTTCCAATCAAGGTAAAGTCACGATGGAACGGGATCACAAACGCGATGCGCCCATCATCGTTTTGCAAGATGTAGGCATGGTCGCCGTCATACAGGCGTGGCAACACAATGTGACTGCCTTTGACCAGTCGTAACTGTTTGCCTTGAGCATGCCCCTGACAATGTTTTAAGGCCTCTAAGGTCCAAGGCCCCGCCGCATTGACAATGGCTCGCGCTTTAACGACATGCGTCTCATCGCGTTCTAAATCGTGCAAGGTGACAGCCCAAGAACTGCCTTGGCGAACCGCTTTCGTCACCTGCATACGGGTATGGATATGGGCACCATGGTTTGAAGCTTGGCGCGCGTTGGCAACAACCAGACGCGAATCATCAACCCAACAGTCTGAATACATAAAGCCCGCATCAACGGAATCATTAAGCGCCTGGCCTTCCTTATCCGTCTTTAAATCAAGGCGATGACTGCGGGGTAGGCGTGGATCATATTTAGACAGGCGGTCATATAAAAACAGGCCCAACGATAACATCCACGCGGGACGCATGGTGGGGTGATGTGGCAACACAAAACGCATGGGGTGAACCAAGTGCGGAGCCTTGCTCAACATGGTGCTGCGTTCCCCCAAAGATTCACGCACCAAACGGAACTCATAGTGTTCCAGATATCGAAGACCGCCGTGGATCAGTTTAGAGCTGGCTGACGAAGTCGCGCTGGCGAGGTCGTTTTGCTCACACAGCATGACTTTAAGTCCTCGCCCCGCCGCATCACAGGCAACGCCAACACCGTTGATCCCACCGCCGATCACCAGCAAGTCCGTATCCAATGGCATGTGTGGTCTGTGTGTCATGTCATACCATCCCTTACGCTATAACCTGTGAAAGACGGTCCGGGTCATCCGTGAACACGGCATCTACGCCCAAGGCAAAAAGAGCCTTAGCCTCTACCGGATCATTGACCGTAAAGACATGTAAGAGATGACCGCTCGCATGGACGGCTTCTACCAAGTCTTGGGTCACGAAGTCTTTGTAACAATGCAGGCTTAAACAGTTGTGACGATCCAAACGCTCTAACCAATTTTCGGGAACCGCATAAACAATCAGGCCCAAAGACAGGTCGGGCATAAGTTCGTGAAACACGTCCAGAGCCAGGGTGCTCATGGACGAGACCAAAATTTGCGCCCCGTCGGGCCAAACTTCTTTCAAGGTTTTTGCCGCCGCGCGCGCGGTTGGCTCTTCCCAACCCAAGGTCGGTTTAATTTCTAAATTGAGCGCAATGTCATGGGCGGCCACAAGCTTCAGCGCATCGCGCAGCAAAGGTATGCGTTCGCCCTTAAAGTCCGGACAGAACCATCCCCCTGCATCTATTTCGGACACTTCATCTAAGTTTTTAAGAACGATAGGGCCTTCGCCATCTGAACACCGCTCCACGTTAAAATCGTGCATGACCAAGGCATGTCCATCACGGCTGACCGTGGCGTCAAACTCAACGGCTTTGGCGCCCAATTCGATGGCACGACGAATGGAGGCCAAGGTATTTTCCGGCGCACTGCCACAGGCGCCGCGATGACCGATGATTTTCGGTAGAAAGGCTGGTTGGTTTTTACGCATAAGACAAACTCCCTACCCCTCTATGGTAGCTCTGATCGACACCTTTGAGAATAGTTTATGGATTTGAAAATTTTAACGGATCGCGATATCCTTAAAGTTTACAGATTGGAGACGTCTTTATGAGTCTTAACGGCCCACATATTTTGATCGTTGACGGATACCCTGTCCAAGACCGTAAAAACCTATCTGAATGTGGCATGGACACGGCGGGTGATTTGTACGCCCAAATGTTAAAAGCCATTTGCCCATCCGCCAGCTTTGAAATCATCTATCCATCTGATCCAGACACCGCCCTTGCCCAAGCAACAAGCTTAGGCAGTTTTGATGGTGTGGC
>Ga0316189_10000892_pt1 | contig 29798 bp, 27 predicted proteins | sample LowCovwburrow_MG_FD_204930 | JGI IMG/M metagenome (GOLD analysis project Ga0316189, IMG submission 204930) | Coastal sediment microbial communities from Maine, United States - Lowes Cove worm burrow | ecosystem: Environmental > Aquatic > Marine > Coastal > Sediment | place: USA: Maine...
TGGTCGAGTCACTGATGCAGCGGATGCAGATTACCGGTGATGACCGTCAGCGAGCGATCCGCCTGTTCAACCAGGGCAAGGAGGCTGATTTCGATCTCGACAAGACGCTCCATGCCTTTGCCCAGCACTCGATCGTGCGCCAGGACCTGAGGCAAATGTTCCTCCAGATCCTGGTCGAAGCGGCATTTTCCAGCGGCACGGTGACCCAGGCTGAGCACGAAGTGCTGTTCAACGTGGCCCGCGCGCTGCGGATCCCCGGCCACGTGTTTTCCTCCATGCTCAATGCGCGTGGCAGTGGCGGACAGGGCTATGGGCCCCAGGGTGCAGGCCGGAGCAATCCCGGTAAGCAAATGGGGAGCATGGCGCAAGCCTATGCCCAGCTGGGCCTGGAATCGAAAGCGACGGACGCGGAAGTCAAAAAAGCCTACCGCAAACTGGTCAGCCAGTATCATCCGGACAAGCTGGTCTCCCAGGGCTTACCGGAAGAGATGATGGACATTGCAAAATCCAGGGTCCGCGAAATCAATACGGCTTATGATCAGATCAAGCAGGCTCGGGGATTCAAGTAAGAGGGTTTTTGGGTAAACCTCTGGCTTTCGCCAACCGGTTTACACTCAAGAAAGTTTTCGTGTGAGAAAGGATGTGATTTTTATATTAGAATAAGTTAATACGAGAGAGAAGCCATATGAAACAACCCGTAGTGATATCACCATCTATTCTTTCTGCTGACTTTGCGCGGTTGGGCGATGATGTTAAGAGCGTACTGGACGCCGGTGCTGATTGGGTGCATTTCGACGTTATGGACAATCATTACGTGCCTAACCTGACGTTCGGTCCGATGATCTGCAAGGCGCTTCGGGATTACGGTATCGCAGCACCCATCGATGTTCACCTGATGGTCGAGCCTGTGGACGATCTTATCGGTCAGTTTGCGGACGCCGGGGCCACGATGATCAGCTTTCACCCTGAAGCCAGCCGTCACGTGGACCGGACCATCCAGCTGATCCGCGAACGGGGCTGCAAGCCCGGCCTGGTATTGAATCCCTCCACTCCGCTGGGTCAGTTGCACTGGACCCTGGACAAGCTGGACATGGTGCTGCTGATGTCTGTCAATCCGGGTTTTGGCGGCCAGTCGTTCATCCCGCATGTGCTGGGCAAGGTGCGCAAGGTGCGCGAGATGATCGATGCGAGCGGGCGTGAGGTCAGGCTGGAGATTGACGGTGGTATCACCGTGAATAATGTTGCCGAGGTCGCTGCGGCCGGGGTGGACACCTTTGTGTCCGGATCTGCCATTTTCGGATCCGCCGACTACCGCGAAACCATCAGCCGGATGAAGTCAGACGCGGCTTGAGCGTGTTTTTCAGCGGTATGGCCGTCACCACGTAGCGCCATGGGCCGCCCGCATCCGGGCTATTGAACGGGTAGCAGGTCACCAGGCTGATCCGTTCCAGGCCCGGTTCGATCACCAGCACTTCGTGCCTGCTGTCCACGATGTCCAGGGCACGAACTTCAAACCATCTCGAAGCCTTGGGCGTCTCGATGCTGATCAGATCCCCCTTCTTCAACTTCTTGAGAAAACCGAAATGCGTATCACGGTGACCACTGATGACCCAGTCTTTTCCGTTCAGTGTTCCCTCCGTAAAAACCGGGCCGAATGCCAGGTTTCGCCCTGAGTTTCCCTGCAGTACCACCTGGCGGATGCCGTAATCCGGCACGGCCATAACGGCTACCGCGCGCGTGTCCGCCCATGGCCAGGGCCGGCTTTGCGGGTTGCCCTGTAGCGAAGCCTGCCAGCTTCTTTCGATCAGCCATTGCGCCAGTTCCGCCTTGACCGGGATCCAGAGCGATTGTGAGAGCCAAAACAGCGAAAAAAAAGCGGCAGTAAAAGGAACTGCCGCATAAAGCCAATGACGGGGAGTGCTCATGGTTGAAGAGCGGTCATCGGCGAGCGATCGCCACCGGTATTTGCGGCCCGGGAGGGGGGTATGTACAGGAGCATACCGGTAGCGGCAAAAAACGAAAGGATGGACAATAAAACCTGCGTTTTCCAGCCTGTTGCAGTGCCTGAAAATCCGGAAGAAAGGGCGTTCCCTGCGGGCAGCAGGCTGGCAATGTTCTCACTGGCCAGCCCCTCGGACGGGGTCCGCCTGGGCGTTTTATCCACCGCGATCAGGCTGGTGTAGCGGGTAAGCAGACCATATTCCAACGCCACACCCAGCGCTTCGTGGCGGATGGCATCGGGTTCGGCGCCAAAAATCAGGCTGTCTTCCAGCGCCTCGATCTTGTCACGGGCCCAAAGCGAGGCCAGGCTGCTGCTACCGGCGGCAGTAACCGCGCGGGTATGCATTTCCCAATAACGTCCGTCGAGCTCTCCGCAAACGGTTACGTCCCGGGGTTCGGCTGGCAACCGGGCATGAACCCACAAAGGCTCACCCGCATAAAGGTCTGGAATGATTTCCGGGTAGAATTCCGCGTCCATGCCCCAGTCAATGCAGATGTTCTGCACGGCCGGGTTTTCAATCCGTGACCAGAGGCCGCCAATCCGCTGTTCAACTTCACCGACATGCCCGATGTGGGTATGGCTGCCGCGACCAATCTCCGCGGACTTGCGCATGAACCAGGCATTGGGAGCAGAACCGATGGACACGGTAAACAGGCGGCTGTCGCGAAGATCCTCTGCTATTTTCAGCAGTAATTCACTTTCATTGCCGATGCTGCCATCCGTCACGAAAACAATTTGTCTGAGCAACCCATCCTGTTCCGGAAGGCTCATCGCCATGCGCAGTGCTGGCGCCATGACCGTCCCGCCATCGGCTGACAACCCCTCGATGAAATCGGTTGCCTTCTGCAGGAATTCAGGATAGGCAGGCTCGGATTCTCTGAACAGCTTTTCGCTGTCGGAGCTGAATCGTATGAGATTGAAACGGTCATCCGGCCCGAGGTGCTCCAGGCCTGATTTCAATGCGGCCCTGGCCTGTTCCATTGAGGTGCCGGACATGGATCCGGATGTGTCTATGATGAAGACGACCTCCCGGGGTTGTGGCGCGATGGCTTCCATCAGCGGCGGCGCCAGCATCAGCAAAGCGTATATCGAGTCGCCGTCATCGAAGGTGGAAACCGTGGCTTCGGGGAGGGTCCCGAGTTCCGGCGCCCAGTTCAGTTCGAAGACGCGGTCCATACGTGTATCCGGGTCAGCCAGGAAGACCCGGTAGCCACCCGGCGAAGGGTGGATTTCAACATCGTGAAATCGACTCTCGATGCTGGCCAGTTGCATGCCGCTGTCCAATTCCACGTCGACGGTCAGGTAGTGGTCATCCTGTCCCGGGATGCGCGCGGCCGGGTGAGATTCCATGAGCGTGATGTTGCTGGCGGGTGATGGCTCCGGTTCCCAGCGCGGTGAAAAAGTCAGCGGAATCTGCAGGCTGAACAGGCCATCCCGGTAGTCCACCGGGGCAAAAAAGCCAAGGGTCACACTCACCGTTTCTCCAAAGCCAATGTTGGCAAGCCGGGTTTGAAACTGGTTCGCTCTTTGCTGTTCAACCAGCGAAGCGGTTATGCCCCCCGTTTTGGCCTGTTGATATTGCCTCAGGGCCTCCTTTTTTTCCTCGATAACGCCTTCGATGATCCGGCCCCCTGCATCAATCCGCATCTGGTCTACCGATGCGCCGACAGGCAAGGGAAAGCGATAGGTGGCCTCTGCCCATTGCGGCCCGTTATTGGTGAACACCTGTGTTGCCTCAACGCGAGCAACAAGGCCGGTAATTTTTACCTGGATGTCCGTGTCCAGCGCCAGCGAGCGATGGATTCCTGCCGGGTCCTGGAACTCGAGGCCGAAAAACGGATCGTCTGCGCGTGCGGATTCCACCCGGAGTATCAGCAGCAGCAACAGGATAATGGAGATCAGCAACAGGGCCCGGTCTTCCCAACGCAAGGGTTTTCGATCGGGATGTGAACTCCGCCGTCTCAGCAGGTTTTGCGCGAATCGGGTGTGGTTCTTCCAGGCATCTGCTTCGAGCTGATCGCGGATAGAAGGTTGGCTTGGCATTTCGTGCTCCGTTCGGATGTTGAACCTATTGAACGCTTTTGAAATGCCTTCAGCGTGGCTTCTCATGGCCATACGGCGGCTGAATTAAGGCAAGCTTGGGGCAGTGACCCTTTTGGGGCGCCTCCAGATTCCTCTGGACGCCCGGTAGCCGTATCATGAAGCACATCAAAGAGCGTTGGGAACGGGAGCAAGCATGGCAAGACACATCGCCATCGTGGAAGATGAAGCCGCGATCCGGCATAACTATGAAGACGCGCTGCGCCGCTACGGCTACCAGGTGTCCGGTTATGGCGATAAGCATTCGGCACTGACAGCGCTCAGACGGCGCCTGCCAGACCTTGTCATTATTGATGTTGGCCTGGGTGAGGAAGTGGAGGGCGGCTTTGAGCTGTGCCGTGAACTGCGCAGCCTGTCCCGCAGCCTGCCCATTATTTTTTTGACGGCACGTGATTCGGACCTGGATGTGATCTCAGGCCTGAGGCTGGGAGCCGATGATTACCTGACCAAGGAGATCAGTCTTCAGCACCTGGTTGCCCGGGTCGTCGCACTCTTTCGCCGGGTCGAAGCGCTTTCTGGTGGAGGGCGTGAGGAACAATTGCTGGAACGCGGGGCTCTGAAGTTTTCGGTGGAAAGAATGGAAGTGAGCTGGAACGGGCAGCCGGTGCCGCTGACCGTGACTGAATTCTGGCTGATCCATTCTTTGATCAGGCACCCGGGCCACGTGCGCACACGCCAGCAACTTATGGATGATGCGAATGTTCTGGTGGATGATCAGACCATTACCAGCCACATCAAGCGAATTCGCCGAAAATTTGTCCATGTGGATCCTGATTTTGACCGCCTTGATACCGTTTATGGTGCTGGCTACAGGTGGAAACCCGATCCGGAATGAAACTCAGGACCAAGCTGGTGGCCCTTTCCCTGCTGACCCTGGTGTTGCCATGGTCGGCCTGGAAGTTGTTGCAGGAGCTGGAACGCTTTCTACGTGACTCCGAGCAGGCTGCGCTGCTGGCTTCTACCCGTACCATGGCGAGTGCGATCCCGATGGAGTACAGCAGCCGGTTGTTGTTTTTGCCTGCAGATTACGTGCCGGTCTGGGATTTGAAAAACCTGCCGGCACTGGATGGCTACTCCAACGACTGGCCCGGTGCGGGTGAAGGCCGGAAGTTTTTTTCTGAAGATGGCCAGGTTGTGGTCCGTTTGCTGGCAGGTACTCACGAAGGGCAACTGTTTGTGTTGTTTGATGTGCGCGTCCCGGCCTCGAATGACCCTGCACGAGCCGACCGTATCCACCTGTTGACGCGCAGCCCGCGGGGTCTGTTCAGTTTCACCATCAACCCTTCTGCCCCCGGCCCCCTGCAGCTTCACAGTGATCGGGAAGACTCCGGGCAGATCGAAGGTTACTGGCTGGAGCAGGAAAACGGTTACCGGGTTGAGTTGGCGCTGCCGTCTTCGGTCAGAAATACCGATGTCAGTTTCCTGGTTGGCCACGAAACCGGAGCAGTCGGTCAGTCTGCCAGTGTCGCGGGTCCGCTGATCGACCCTGACCGGCCGGCCTGGATAAGCCTGGAAGCAGCATGGCCCGGCTTGTCGTCATGGCTGCACCGTTCTGAACTCGATTCCGCACGGACCTGGGTGGTCGATGGAGATGGCTGGGTGCTCGCCGATTCGGGCCTCGATACGGTCAGCGAAGGACAGCGGGGAACTCAACAGACGACCTGGTTGCAACGCCTGCTATATCGCGGGGTTGCCGCCTCACGTACCGCGCTCAGTGAGCCCTGGCCGGACTACCCGGTGCAGCTGGACGGTGACGTGGTTCAGCAGGCCCTGGCCGGTGAAGAAGCGATCAGCTGGACCCAGGACCTCGATACAGCAGTTGTCTGGAACACCGTTGCGGTTCCCCTGTCACTGCAAGGTGAATTTCAGGGCGCGGTCATTGCGCAATCCACCTCAGACGGATTGTTGCTGGTGACCAACCAGGCCCTGGGCCGTCTTCTGTTTACCACGCTGGCGATTGCGTTCGGGCTTGCCATTGGTCTCTGGTATTTCGCCACGCGCCTGTCACGACGGGTGCGAATGCTCAGCGCAGCCGTCAGCCAGTCCATGCAGGACAGCGTCAAGCCACAGGCCCTGCCTCTCAGGGACGACCGTGACGAGTTAGGCGAACTGGCGCGCAACAATCAGAAGCTGTTGCGCGCTGTGGCCGACTACAACCAGTACCTGGAAACCCTTGCAAGCAAGTTGTCCCATGAACTGAAAACGCCGCTGGCCATTACCCGGTCTTCACTCGAGAACCTTTCAAGCAAGGGACTGGACGGCGAGTCCATGCAGTTCCTCGAGCGTGCCCAGGAGGGTGTGGACCGCCAGTTTGCGATCGTCCGTGCGATGAGTGAAGCCAGTCGGCTGGAGGCATCCATCGCCGTGGCGGAGTGGGAAACCATTGATCTGGGGGAGTTACTCAAGCGGTGTGTCGAAGGCTATCGCAGTGTCCACCCGGGAAGGACTTTGTTGACCCGCATTCCAAAAGAGGATGCTCCGTTGAAGTGTGCTCCCGATTTGCTGGCCCAGGCGCTGGACAAGCTGGTAGACAATGCCGTATCGATGAGCACCGATGCCGACGAGGTTACCGTCGGTTATGGACTCTCTGATGCTGCTTACGAACTGTTCGTGCGCAATACCGGCAGCCACTTGCCCGAAGAGTTGCAGGACCGCTTGTTTGATTCCCTGGTGTCGTTACGGGACCGGCCTGGTCCGACGCCTCATCTCGGTCTCGGCCTGTACATCGTTCGACTGGTCGCTGAAGTTCATGGAGGTACGGCCAATGCGCAAAACCTGCCCAATGACCAGGGCGTTGAATTTCGAATATGTATTCCCGAATAGGTAATTGGGTCAGGCCTTGTTAGAATCGGGCCTTACGCCGCACAATCTGGAAAATCGTGGACAGGGAAGCATTCGAACAACTCAAGGCTGAGGGCTATAACCGCATACCGGTTTACCGATCCGTTCTTGCTGACCTGGATACGCCACTTTCCGTTTACCTTAAGCTGGCCGAGAGTCCTGACACCTATCTCCTTGAATCCGTGGAAGGGGGCGAAACCTGGGGCCGGTTTTCCATTATCGGACTTCCCTGCCGGAGGCGTTATTCTCTGACCGGCAAAAAAGTCACGGTATACGAGGATGGCCTCGAAATTCATCAGAGGCAGATTTCTGATCCCCTGGAATACGTCTCCGGGCTGCAAAAAGAATTCAATGCGCCGCTCATGAGCGACTTGCCGGTCTTCACCGGAGGATTTGTCGGCTACTTCGGATATGAAATCGTGCAGCAGTTCGAATCCCGCCTGGCGGATGACAGCAAACCGGATGAACTGGGTACACCGGACATGGTGTTGTTGTTATCCGAAGAGGTCGCGGTACTGGATAACCTGGCCGGTCGGCTACACCTGGTGGTGAATATCGATCCGTCTGCACCCGAAGCCTGGCAAGCGGCGCAGAGCCGTCTCGATGAACTCGAGCACCAGCTGCGCGACGTCAGCCCGGGTTACGGGGTACCAGTGCGCCATGACAGCGTTGCGGAAGATGATTTTGATTATGGTTTCAGCCGCGGTGATTTCATCCGTGCGGTGGAACGAAGCAAGGAATACATTCTCTCCGGTGATGTGTTCCAGGTGGTGTTATCACAGCGCATGAGTGTGCCCTTCAAGGCGCGCCCGCTGGATGTTTACCGGGCGCTGCGGGCGCTGAACCCGTCCCCCTACATGTATTTCATCGACCTGGGCGATACCCAGATAGTCGGTTCATCGCCGGAGGTGCTGGTGCGTGTGCAGAACCGGCAGATTACGCTTCGTCCCATTGCCGGCACCCGGCATCGCGGCGACTCACCCGAAGAAGACCTGCGCCTGGAGCAGGAATTGCTGGCCGACCCCAAGGAGCGGGCCGAGCACATCATGCTGATCGACCTGGGACGTAACGACGCGGGCCGGGTGTCAAAGACTGGCAGCGTCAGGTTGACCGACCAGATGATCATCGAACGGTATTCCCATGTCATGCATATCGTCTCGCAGGTGGACGGTGAGCTGGCCGATGGATTGACCGCGACCGATGCGATCCGGTCCTCGTTTCCGGCAGGCACACTCTCCGGCGCACCGAAAATCCGCGCCATGGAAATCATCAACGAACTGGAGCCGGTCCGCCGCAACGTTTACGCTGGAGCCGTCGGCTACATCAACTGGCACGACGACACGGACCTGGCCATCGCGATCCGCACAGCAGTCATCAAGGACGGCATGCTGCATGTACAGGCGGGCGCCGGCATCGTGGCGGATTCCGACCCTGAAAAGGAGTGGGAAGAAACCATGAACAAGGGCCGGGCGTTGATTGCAGCCGTCAACAGTGCTTCGATAGGCTTGTAGCAATCATCATTCAAACTTGCTGGCCCTGATGGAAAGAAACGAAATTCCTTTTTACAGAACACTGGCAGGCCGGATGCTTTTGTTTGGGATCCTTCCCACTGGCGTTATTCTCTGTGCGATTATTCTGTTCACCGCTACTTCGATGTCGGAAAACCTCCGCAAGCAGCGTGAAGAGACCATTCGTGTGCTGGTGGAGCGGGTGGCCAGTGAGATCGAGCTGGCAAACAACCGGGCCAGCCTCACGGCCCAGGTGATGGCCGAAGCCCAGTTGAAGGGGATGTTTGGCAACCGGGAAGCTTCCAGCGCTTTCGCGCGCCAGATGCTGGCTGACCACTCCGGATTTACCGGCGCATATTTCGGCTATGAGCCCAATGCGGATGGTCAGGATGCAAACTACGACGACACCGCTGCAGCGCGGTTGATGGGCAATGCCTGGGGCGACAACGGACGGTTCATTCCTTACTGGTTCCGCGACCCGAACGATAACAGCAAGCTGTTACTCACTCCGCTGGTTGATATGGAAACCAGTCTTTACTACCAGGGCGCCAGGGAACGTTTCCTGCAAGAAGGCAGACCCTTGTCGATGGTCACAGAACCCTATGTGTATGAGGGTAAGATGATCGTTGAGCAGACGTTTCCAATGGTCATTGACGGCAAATTCGTCGGCATTGCAGGTATCGACCGGGCCCTGAGCGATATCGAAACTTTTCTGGAAAAGATAAAGGCCAATGAAAGTGTGGATATTTTCCTGGTCAGCAGTGCCGGAAAGTTCGTTGCGACCACGCTGGGTTCCGAGCTGCAAACCCTGCCGGTCAGCGAGTCACCCTGGGCTGATTTGTTTGGCGAAATGATTGCGGCTCATGGTGAGACGCAGTTGCGGGTTGCTGATGACCCGATGCTGGAAGATTCCAGCTATTTTGCCGTGGCAGCGGTGCCGACGGGCAACTGGCATGTCATCGTTCGCGAACCGGTAGACGTCGTGATGGCTCCTGTCAATCGTCATACCCGGTTTATCCTGACGAGCGTAGCACTGGCCGTACTTTTAGTTGCGCTGCTTTCGTCCTTGATCACACGCCGCACGACCCGGCGAATCCGCAAGGCCGTGGCCGCGGCTGACGCCCTGGCCATTGGCGAACTGGGTATGTCCCTGGATGAAAGCAACGACTCCCGGGATGAAACCGGTTACCTCGTCCAAAGCTTTAACCAACTCGTGCGCACTACACGCGAAGTCACCGAAGTTTGCCAGGCCATTGCAGAAGGTGATTTCAGCAAGCGGCTGGAAAAGCGCAGCGAGAACGATGAACTGGTTGAGTCGATCAACCGGATGGCAGAGGCGCGGCGCCGGGCCGAAGACGAACTCTCAAGTGCCGAACAACGCAGCCGGTTGATCCTGGAATCCGTTGCCGATGGCATTTTTGGCGTGGATTCAGACGGCAGGATCACCTTCATCAACCCCAGCGCATCGGAATGTCTCGGTTTCACGCGCGAAGAGATGCTGGGCGCAAAAATACATGACCTCGCACACCACTCGCACCCTGACGGCTCCCATTACCCGGTCGAAAACTGTCCGATGTATCGTGCCTCCCGGGACGGCATCACGGCACAGCGGGATGACGAGGTATTGTGGAAAAAAGACGGGACGGCGGTTCCGGTTGAATACTCGGCAACGCCGGTTATACATGAAGACGGTGAACTGGCAGGCGCCGTTATCACTTTCCGCGACATCACCGAACGTCGCGCGGCGGAAGAAGCGTTGCGGACCAGCAACTTCCTGTCCGATGTTGCGCTGGAACTGACCGGTTGCGGTTACTGGCATATTGATTACAGCGAACCCGATGTTTACTTCCAGTCCGACCGTGCGGCGACGATCCTGGGCGAACCCCTGAAACCGGATCATCGTTACGACCTTGCCACCGAATGGTTCGACCGGCTGGTTGAGGCGGATCCAAAGGGCGCCGAGGCGACGGTAGAGCATTACCAGGGCGCCATTGACGGGAAGTATGAACACTACGAGTCAACCTATGCCTACAAGCGGCCTGTTGACGGTGAAATTGTCTGGATTCATGCGCTGGGTAAAGTCGTCCGGAATTCCCAGGGAGAAATCGAATTCATGTACGGCGCCTACCAGGACATCACGCTGGCGCGGCTGGCTGAAGCTGAACTCGAAGCGGCCAGGCAATCTGCCGAAGAAGCCACGCGGGCGAAGTCGGACTTCCTGGCCAACATGAGCCATGAGATACGCACCCCGATGAATGCGATCATCGGGATGTCTCACCTTTGCCTGAAGACGGAACTCTCGGACAAACAACGTAATTACCTGAAAAAGATTGAGCGTTCCTCGCACTCCTTGCTGGGCATCATCAATGACATTCTGGATTTCTCGAAAATCGAGGCCGGAAAATTGTCGATGGAACACATTCGCTTTGAGCTCGAAGAAGTGTTCCATAACCTCAGCAGCATGGTGAGCATCAAGGCACACGAGAAAAACCTGGAAGTACTGTTCCGCATCGATCCGGCAACGCCGTTGCAACTCATTGGTGATCCGTTGAGGGTCCAGCAGGTATTGCTTAACCTGTGCTCGAACGCCGTCAAGTTCACGGAACAGGGCGAAATCATTGCCGGCGCCCGGGTCGTTGAGGAAACCCGTGACGGGGTCGTTCTCGAATTCTCCGTGAGCGATACCGGTATCGGCCTGACGCCGGAACAACAAACCCGGCTGTTTATGCCATTCACCCAGGCTGATGCGTCGACGACACGCAAGTTTGGTGGTACCGGCCTGGGCTTATCGATCTCCATGAGACTGGTTGAATTGATGGGCGGGCGCATCTGGGTCGAGAGCGAGCCTGGTAAAGGCAGTACGTTCCGTTTTACCGCAAGGTTTGGCCAGGTGAATCATGATGAGCGCCGGCCGGCACGGGTCCACGCCCATTACCTGAGGGGAATGCGGGTGCTGGTGGTCGATGACAATGCCAGTTCGAGGGATATCTTCACGGAATTGCTCGAGTCGATGTCGTTTCAGGTCACGATTGCGGCTTCAGCCAGGGAGGGCCTGGCTGAACTGATCAGTGCGCCCAAAGACGATCCGGTAAAACTGGTCCTGATGGACTGGCGCATGCCGGAAATGGATGGGCTGGATGCAACCGCCATGATTCGTGAATCCGAAGAAATCTCTATTCAGCCCAGGGTCATCATGGTGACTGCCTACGGTAATGAAGCACTCCAGGAAAAGGCTGAGCAGGCTGGCATCAGCGGTGTGTTGATGAAACCGGTCAGCAGTTCCCTTCTGTTTGACAGCATCGTCCATGCGTTCAGCGACTCCATTGAAATCAAGGACTTGCCACGCTCGATTGAAGTCCAGGCCGGGCCGGAGGACCTGGAGGGCATTCGGCTGCTCCTGGTCGAGGACAACGAAATCAACCAGGAAGTCGCATGCGAGCTGCTGCGTGATGTGGGTGTCGAAATTGAGGTGGCCGGGAACGGCCGTGATGCGGTCCAGATGGTCGCAGCCGACGACTTTGACGGCGTTCTCATGGACATCCAGATGCCCGTGATGGATGGTTATGATGCGACCCGGGAAATTCGCAAGACATTTTCAGCAGAAGCACTGCCCATCATCGCGATGACGGCCAATGCCATGGCGGGTGACCGGGAGAAAGCACTGGATTGCGGCATGAACGACCATGTCCCCAAGCCGATTGATCCGGATCAGCTTTACACAGCCATTCGCCGCTGGTTCCATCCGCCAAAATCAGCCCGCGCCACCGCAGCGGCGGAATCCGCGGATGTCGCGGGCTCTTCACGTCCCGCACCGGACCTGCCGGACGTCCTGGACGGGATTGATATCGATTCAGGCCTGGCCCGCGTGGCAGGTAACGCCAACTTGTATCGTAAGATTTTGCAGAAATTCCGGAATGGTCACATGAACGACGCAGGGGAAATCAGCCGGGCCCTGGGTGCGGGTGATCTGGACACGGCGCAGCGTATAGCGCACACCGTGAAGGGAGTTGCAGGCAATCTCGGTGCCAATGATCTGCATGTGGCGGCCAAACAGGTCGATGCAGCCCTGAAGGCGAAGGATTTCGATGCGGCGCTGAAGGCATTGCCGGCGATGACGGCCGAACTGACGCGAATCAAACAGTCTGTTGATGCTGTATGGCCCGCGCCGGGTCCGGCTGGGTCGGAAGTGAAAGAGCCTGCCGTCGAGGTCAACCTGTCCCTGGTCAGCGAGCAACTGACACAACTTGAAAAACTGGTTCGTGGCTATGACTCTGAAGCGCAAAAAGTGCTCGATGAGCTGGCGCCCCTGTTGGAAAAAAGCCAATTTCGGGGAGCCGTGGACAAAATTGCCGAGCAGTTGTCAGACTATGACTTCGACCAGGCTTTGGAAGAACTACTCGAATTGAGAAAATTACTTCACTAGGATTCCTGCCGCTGAAGTGGCAAGATTCATCCATCTTTGTAAGGAAATCGCCATGACTGGTCTGGATATTTTTGCTTTAATCGTTCTTATCGTCCTGATAGTAGCGGGGCTGGCAATCTGGGCCATGCTGGGCGCATACCCGGGTAAAATCGCAAAGCAGCGTAATCACCCGCAGGCGGAGGCAATAGCCGTATGTGGCTGGTGGGGCGCCCTGACCCTGGGCATCCTGACGCCGCTGGCGTTCATCTGGGCCTACTCAAATTCGGAAGCAAGCCTGCGGGGTGTTCCCCGGGCCCAGGCCGATGACAAGAATCCTGAACAGGAAGGTGAAGCCTCATGATTGTTTTCCTGACCCTGATTTATGTCGCGGCCCTTTTTCTGGCGGTCAAAGTGGGATTGATTCGTCTCAACACGTTTTGGAAGATTTCACCGGCAATCTGGCTGGTAGTGCTGTTCCTGGTGCTGTTCGTGCCGATGCAATGGGGGGCGCCGGCCGGTGCGGTAAACCTGTATCGCTCAGTCATGGAGATCGTGCCTAATGTGAGTGGCGAGGTCACAGAGGTTAATGTTCGAGCGCTGGAAAAAGTCAGTAAGGATGAAGTCCTGTTCACGATTGATCCCACCCAGTACCAGGCGAGAGTGGATCAGATCCAGGCCCAGATCGAACTGTCTCAGGCGAACCTGGAAAGGTCGCAGGACCTGATGAACCGCGGTGTGGGCCGTCAGCTCGATATCGACATCTACCGCGCGGAAGTCATGAATTTCACAGCCCAGTTGGACAACGCCAACTGGGAGTTGAACGAAACCGTGGTGCGGGCTCCCTCGGATGGCATGGTCGTGGGTTTGTCTTTACGCCCCGGTCAGCGGGTAGTCAATATGCCGCTGCGCAGTTGGGTGGCTTTCGTGGGAGCCGGCGACCAGCGCATGGCGGTGGGTATTCCCCAGTCCCGTATACGGTATGTCGAGCCCGGGCAGAAAGCGGAAGTCGTTTTACGCATCCTCCCCGGCAGAACGCTGGATGCTACAGTTCTGTATGTCGTCAGAATCAATCCAGCCGCGCAACTGCCGCCCAGTGGGCTGTTGCCGCCGGCCCCAACCCCGGCCGACCCGACCTTTCCCTATGCTGCGATCCTGGAACTTGACGACAAGTCCATTGAGTTGACCGATGTCCCGGGAGGCGCGAGCGGCACGGCAGCCATCTACACCGATTCAGTCAGTGCGACGCACGTCATCCGCAAGGTAATGATACGCATGGAAGCATGGATGAACTACATCAAGCCCTGATGCCGGGTACTGCAGGAAGCAAAAAATCATGATCCTGATGATCGATAACTACGACTCCTTCACCTACAACCTGGTGCAATACCTGGGTGAATTGGGTGCTGAAGTTGAAACGGTTCGTAATGACGAGGTCAGTCTTGGCGATATTGTTGGGATGAAGCCGGAAGGTATCGTCATTTCACCGGGACCGTGCACTCCCAACGAGGCAGGAATCTGCCTGGATGTGGTGCGGGGACTGGGGACCATGGTTCCTATGCTGGGTGTCTGCCTGGGCCACCAGTGCATTGGCCAGGCATTTGGCGCTAAAGTCGTCCGCGCCGAGCGTATCATGCACGGCAAAACTTCGATGATCTACCACCGCAGCCAGGGTGTATTTGCCGGTCTGCCTCAGCCTTTTGAAGCGACCCGTTATCATTCGCTCGTGCTGCAACCGGATTCGATCCCGGATTGCCTGTCGGTCATGGCCTGGTGTGAATACAAAAAGGGCCATGAAATCATGGGTGTCAGGCACACTGAATACAATATCCAGGGTGTCCAGTTTCACCCGGAGTCCATTCTGACCGCGAGCGGTCACGACCTGCTGAAAAATTTCCTGCAATCCCTGCAGCCCAGTCACTGACCGGACCATTAAGAATATGGACATAAAGCGAGCCATTGCACAGGTAGCCGACGGTAAGGATTTATCCCTGGGTGAGATGAAGTCCGTAATGGGGCAAATCATGCAGGGAGAAACAACGGATGCCCAGATCGGAGCTTTCCTGATGGGGCTGAGACTCAAAGGTGAAAGCCTGGATGAAATCACGGGCGCGGTGATGGTCATGCGCGACCTGGCCAGTGGCGTGGACGTGTCCGGAGAGCACATGGTCGATATCGTCGGCACCGGTGGTGACGGGGCCAACCTGTTCAACGTATCGACGGCGGCCTGTTTCGTCGTGGCGGCCGCCGGCGGCAAGGTGGCAAAGCACGGTAACCGGTCAGTGTCATCGAGCTCCGGCAGTGCCGACTTGCTGGAGACAGCCGGCGTCGTGCTGGGCCTGGAGCCACAGCAGGTCGTGGAATGTGTCGAGCAAGTGGGTGTCGGTTTCATGTTCGCCCCGGCGCATCACAGTGCGATGCGCCATGCCATTGGCCCGCGCAAGGAAATGGGGCTGCGCACGATATTCAATATCCTTGGCCCGATGACCAACCCGGCAGGAGTAAAAAGACTGTTGATTGGTGTCTATGATGAAAGTTTGTGCCGGCCAGTGGCCGAAGTGCTGAACCGGCTGGGTGCAGAACACGTCATGGTGGTTCATTCAGAGGATGGGCTGGATGAAATCAGCGCGGCTGCCGGCACTCACGTTGCCGAAGTCAAAAATGGCGCCGTTTTGGAATATGACGTGAAGCCAGAAGACCTTGGCATGGAAAAGACGACGCTGGATGGCCTGGAGGTTTCAAATTCGGATGAATCGCTGGCCCTGATCCGCTCAGCCCTGTCCGGCGCTCCGGGCGACACCGCAGACCGGGCGCGATCGGTGGTTGCCCTGAATGCAGGCGCAGCACTTTACGTTGCCGGACTGGCTTCCAGCCTGGAAGAGGGCGTTGCTCATGCCGCGACCTTGCTGGAATCGGGCAAACCCTGGGGTAAGGTGGAAGCGCTGGTCGATTTGACCACCTCTTTTTAAGCGATATTCATGACAAAGATCCCTACTATTTTGCAGCGCATTCTCGAGACCAAGCGGGAAGAAGTGGCTCACAGAAGTTATCGGCAGAATTTAGCGACGATTCGGGCGCTGGCCTCGGACCAGTCTGAAATACGGGGTTTTTCGCACCGCGTTTCCGAATTGAGTGTGGACGGAACGGCCGTGATCGCCGAGGTCAAGAAAGCTTCGCCCAGCGCGGGCATCATCCGGGAAGATTTTCGCCCTGCAGAAATCGCGCTGAGCTATGAACAGGGAGGCGCGGCCTGTCTCTCGGTGTTGACCGATGAACACTACTTCAAGGGTCATGATGACTACCTGGTGCAGGCGCGTAATGCCTGTTCTTTGCCGGTATTGAGAAAGGATTTTATGGTCGACCCGTGGCAAGTTTACGAATCCCGTGCGTTGGGCGCAGATTGTATCCTGCTCATCGTGGCGGCCTTGCCGCGCGACCTGTTGCAGGAGCTGGACGGATTGGCGCGGGAAATCGGCCTCGACGTTCTGGTTGAGGCCCACAATGGAGAAGAAGTGGAAAACGCACTGACCACCGGGGCAAAGCTGGTGGGAGTGAACAATCGTGATCTGCATACGTTCACAACAGACCTGGGTACGTCGGAAAACCTGAAACCAAAAATTCCGGAATCCCGCACGATGGTGACGGAAAGTGGTATTCATACCGTTCACGATGTGGAAAGGATGCGTTCTTCAGGCATCCACGCTTTCCTGGTCGGCGAAGCGTTCATGCGTGCACCGGATCCCGGGTTGGCACTGAAGCACCTATTTTTTGAGGAAGCCTTACCATGACTAATATCAGGCGGTTTTGGGTATTACTGCTGTTCTGCACCCCGGTCCCGGCACTGGCGGATTTGCCACCAGAAACACGCTGGGCCGATCCAGGCAGTGTTCAGCTGGAAATCGAGTTTCCGGGCCAGGGCTATCATGCCCGCTGGGAACTGTTTCGCTGCGACTGCGGCGATTTACTGGTTCATGCCTGGCTTGAAGTGCCGGATGAATCGGTCTATGGCGATATTTTGCTGGTAGAAAACCGTGCAGTACTGACCCGCGGATTTGGCCAGTACGGGGAACAGGCGGCCGCGTCGCTGGATGCCGCCGCGCTGATGATGCAATTGGCGCTGCGCCTGCTGGAGCGTTCCGAGCCGGGAGGTCCCGCAAAAATTTCCGGCACCCGGGAAGTGGACGTTTTTGACGAAATCAATCACATCAACCTGGATACGGGTTCCGCCGCCGGAGGTTTCCAGGCGCCCTGGTCAGTGACTGGAAAAATTTCGGCTCCGGAGGAAGCGGAGCGTAAATTTGATCTGAATTTTACATTTACTGTGGGTGTCCCCGGTGAGGTTCAGCAGGCCAGTATGCGCTTGTACGGACAGGCGGATTTCGCCAACGCGGAGTTTCCGATTGGCGGGGACAGTTCGCTCGAAGGCTGGAACCTTGACTGGCGTAATGAAGGTGATGAAGTGGCCGGCGAGGCAGAAACGCTGGATGCCCTTCGCGCGTTGCTCAACCAGGACTAGATTCGATACACCAGCGACTTCATGATATCGGCCGTCAGCGTCATGGCACGGCGTATCGGCGGCGGTAGCTCGCGTGCACCCGCGTCCTCAGCCATCTGCGCGTGCTTGGCTTCATCCACTTTCATCTGGTCGAGTATGGCCTGGCTACGTGCGTCGCTTTCGGGCAGTTGCTCAAGGTGGTCCTGCAGGTGAGCCTCTACCTGGTTTTCGGTTTCCTTCACAAAGCCCAGGCTCCAGTCATCCCCCGCGATCCCTGCTACCGCTCCAATAGCGAATGATCCGGCATACCAGAACGGGTTGAGAACACTTGGGTGGCTGTCCAGCTCTTTCAGCCGGTCCTCGCACCAGGACAAGTGGTCGATTTCTTCGTCGGCGGCCAGTTGCATGGCTTCCCGGGTCGCGTCGTCATGGGCGGTTGCCGCCTGTCCGGCATAAAGCGCCTGGGCGCAGATTTCCCCCGTGTGGTTGATGCGCATCAGGCCGGCAACGTGTCGTCGGTCGTCTTCATCAAGGTCAGCCGCAGCGATCTCGCCGGCAGGATTTTCCCTGAAGGGGGCGGGGGCCCCACTGGTGGAAATCCGCAGTGCGTCGTCGATCGAAGCGATCAATCGGTCAATTCTCGAGTAGTTCCTTTCCATGACCGATATTCTAGTATAATGCGCGCCCTCTATGGGTTATTACACACGACATATTTTCTTTTGCGTCAATGACAGGGGCCCTGAAGCAGACCGTCCCAGTTGCAATCGGTGTGGCTCAGCGGCACTGCGTGATTACGCCAAGAAAAGGACAAAAGAACTGGGAATTGCCGGCCAGGGCAAAGTGCGTATCAACCAGGCGGGCTGTCTCGATCGTTGCGAAGAGGGGCCGGTCTGCGTGGTTTATCCCGAAGGCACCTGGTATACCTACATCGACGAGACCGACATCGATGAGATCATTGATTCCCACCTGCTGGACGGTACGCCGGTCGATCGGTTGAAAATCTAGACCCAAGAGGGTTGCGTCCGGCTTAAGAAGCCAGTAAAATTCCCGCTCTTCACCTGCGGCCTTTTGGCGCGTGGGTTTTTTCTGAGAGACTGATATGAAAACGTACGTAGCAAAGCCGCAGACCGTAAAGCGCGATTGGTGCCTGGTTGATGCGACAGACAAGACCCTGGGCAGATTGGCCACGGAAATCGCCAGCCGTCTGCGCGGTAAGCATAAGCCTGAATTCACGCCGCACGTGGATACGGGCGATAACATCATCGTTATCAATGCTGAGAAGATCCGGGTTACCGGCAACAAGCTGAAAGACAAGATTTACTACCGTCACACCGGCTACATCGGCAACCTGAAATCAATCAACCTGGAAAAGCAACTGGATCAGCACCCCGAGCGGGTCATCCAGTCAGCGGTCAAGGGCATGTTGCCCAGGAATCCGCTGGGGCGCGCCATGTTCCGTAAACTGCATGTCTATGCAGGTCCGGAGCACCCGCACGCCGCGCAACAGCCCCAAGCGCTCGATATCTGAGCCTGACAGAAACGGATACCCATATGGCAACCGAACAGTATTACGGAACCGGACGTCGCAAGTCCTCAACGGCTCGCGTCTTCATGACTAAAGGAAAAGGACAGATCATTATCAATGATCGTCCGATTGACGAATTTTTCGGCCGTGAAACGGCTCGCATGATCGTTCGGCAACCACTTGAAAAAGTGGAAATGACGGAAAACTTTGACATCAAAGCGACCGTCAGCGGCGGTGGTATTTCAGGGCAGGCCGGCGCGATTCGCCTGGGCGTGACCCGCGCCTTGATGGAATATGACGAAGAGCTTCGCAGGCCCCTGCGTAAAGCCGGTTACGTCACCCGCGACGCACGTGAAGTGGAACGCAAGAAAGTCGGTCTCCACAAAGCACGCAAGGCCACCCAGTACTCCAAGCGTTAAAATATACTTGGTTCCTTTGCCTGTCAGAGGACCGTTGTTTTTTTTGCGCATCCGCCTTCCGGCTCAGCCGGGAGCAGGGAAGCAAAAAATCAACACCACGGCTTCTTACGAAGTGCGATCTGACTTGGGGGTTCGTCTAGTGGTAGGACTGCGGACTCTGACTCCGCCAGCGGGGGTTCGAATCCCTCACCCCCAGCCAAATACAAGAAAGCCGCCTATCAGGCGGTTTTTTTGTGTTTGATTGAGGTGTTGGCGATGCAGAGCACCTAGCAGCCGAAGGCTTAAGGAGAGTCGCTTCGCAACGGAGTGGATAGCGTGTATAGCGACACGCAACGCGGGTTCGACAAATTTGTCTGGAGTGAATTTGGTCGCACGAAGTGTGCCCCCAGGGCCGAAAACAGGATGTTTTCGAGCAATCCCTTTCCGGGAGGGCGTAAGTCAACCTCTCACCCCCAGGTAATAATAAGTTGCTTATAAACAGTGCTTTAAGAAAGAAGCTGCCAAGTGCGGCTTTTTTCATTTTGGCGTGCGTCAGATTGCGCGGCTTAAAATCAACAAGTTTGATGACCCTGATCAGTAAGATTCAAATCCTGGCGAGGGAAAATCAGACAACAACAAAAATCCGGAATGGACTCAAAGCCCATGAAGTGGACGATGGTCGACTCGTGCGGTCTGGATGTTTTTCCCAAGCCTCTGGCCAACGGGCGAGTATTCCATGCTTTCAAAAAGCTGCTAATCAGTAGCTTTGGGTCACCACACACCCCAGATTCGCAACCCTGCCTCCACCTGCCCGGCCTCGGCAGGCACGTGAGCAGTTATCACTTCCGAGGATCAATGAGATGGTAGTCGCATTAATCGTCATTACCACAATTATTGTTTTTGTCCTGGTCGACATTCTTCTTCGGATACTCCTGAAAAGGCTGAGTGAAGCACGCCTGAAAAAGGAGCGGGAACAGGCCCTCGATATCGGGCTGAAACTTGACGTGAGCGAAGAAGCGCCGACCTTGAAGCGGGTACACCTGGACAACCCCAAAGCCCGGATACTGGCCGTTGATGATGAAGAAGTCATTCTGGATAGTTTTCGCAAGATCCTCGTTCTCGCGGGCTTCAGCATCGATACCGTGGAACGCGGTTCCGAAGCGCTGGGGCTGATTCGCAAGCACGATTACGATTTTGTTTTCACCGATCTGAAAATGCCCGAAATGGATGGGGTCGAGGTAACCAAGGCCGTCAGGCATTTACGCCCTGATATCGATGTAATCGTCATTACCGGATACGCGTCGATCGAATCAGCGGTCGAAACGGTGAAATTTGGCGCCATGGACTATGTCCAGAAACCTTTCACTGAAGATGAATTGCTTGGATTTGTCGAAACCGCGTTGATCAAGCGGCAGGACCGGCTGCAAAAGCAAATGCGTCACAAAATCCGGCTGGTCAAACCGGGTATCAGCGAATCAAAGTCCCGATTTGAATTGAATGTTCCTGCAGGGGCTTTTGTATCGAAGCAACACGCGTGGGCGAGAATCGAATTGAACGGCGCTGTTCGCATTGGGCTGGATGACCTCATCAGAAAGATCTTTGCAAAAATTGATCATGTTGAATTGCCCGCGATTGGAAAACACATCGAAAAAGGCGCGCCGCTTTTTTCGTTTTCCTTCGGTGACTGCAGCCTGGACATGCCGTCTCCTCTGAGTGGAAACATCATTTCCGTCAATTCAGAACATGCCGAACACCCCGAATGGTTGGCCATCAAACCGTTTGAACTGAGTTGGATGTGCCGGATTGAGCCAACGAACCTCGCCGGGGAACTACCCGAGTTGAAAATCGGGCATGACGCTGTCGATTGGTATCAACAGGAATTGGACAGGTACAGCGAGTTGGCCGGGAACGCTGACGAGGGCGCTTCCGCGGATGAACTGAACGAAGCAGGAAAGGGTGATCAGGAGGTCAATGCAGGGCAGCAGCGACTCCTGCTCGAGTTTTCAAAGTCGTTTTTACAGGGTTAAAAATTCCGGGTGATTTATGTGCAAATTCTGTGTTTTCGTGGGAATTCTTGCGGTACTCACACTCGCTCTTCCCGGCTATTCACAGGAAACGGGCCAGACCGAAACCGTTCAGCAAAATGCGCCTGCCAAATTACCGGTTGCCCGTCCCAAAATGCCCGATGTGGTTATCTTTGAATCATCACTCGGAAACGTGCATTTCCCCCACAAAATGCACCGGAAAATGGGTTGCAAAAAGTGTCACCACCAAATCCATGCCAAGGAATTGATAACCCCGCACGAGGAGTACCTGGGCTATTCCTGGGTCAGCTGCCACGATTGCCATTACAGTGGTTCGGAGACGGACGGTTCTTACTACGGATGTGACGCCTGCCACCATTCAAACCTGGAGAACATTGCAGACGAAACACTCAATGCCAAGGTGGTCGTGCATAAAAGTTGCTGGAATTGTCATTTATCAGGTACCGGGCCAGAGGCGAGCGAACGCTGCAGTTTCTGCCATATAAGGGAAGAGCAATCACTGAAATAACGGAGCCAGAATGGACAGACGAGGCTTTTTGAAAACGACGCTGGTTGCCGGCACCGCCGCTTTGGCCGGCGATGACCTGTGTGCTCTTGAGTTACGTCACCCCGAGGAATTCGTCGGCATCCTGGTGGATACAACCCGCTGTATTGGCTGCAGGGCCTGTGAGCGGGCTTGCGGCGAAACTCATGACCTGTATGTCCCCGATGTAGTGAACGACGGAGCCCTGGAAAAGCCACGGAAAACCAGCGAAAAACAATACACGGTCGTCAATAAATACGAGACAGAAAAAGGCGAGATATTTGTCAAAAGACAATGCATGCATTGTCACCAGGCTGCCTGCGCTACGGCCTGCCCTACCGAGGCGATGCATAAAACGCTGAAAGGACCGGTGGTTTGGGACGGGGATAAATGTATCGGTTGCCGCTTCTGCATGATCTCCTGCCCCTTCGATATACCCAAATTCGAGTACAACGAATGGAACCCGAAACTGGTGAAGTGCACGATGTGTTTCGAGCGCCAGGAAAATGGGCAGAAACCGGCCTGTGTCTCAGCCTGTCCCACGGATGCGTTGCAGTTTGGTGTGCAGGTAGACAACCTGGAAATTGCCCGGCATCGCATTTACGCCCATCCGGATAAATATGTACACCAGATTTATGGCGAGCACGAAGTCGGCGGCACCGGATGGCTGTATCTGTCGGCGGTGCCTTTTGACCAGATAGGGTTCAGAACCGACCTGGGAAGAACACCGTACCCGGAGTACACCAGGGAATTCCTCTATGCCGTCCCGGCGATCCTGTTCGGCGTCCCGGCTTTTTTATTGGGGCTCAATGCACTCGCGGATCATGGTGAACCGTCTGACGGGTTTGAGGCGGAATTCCTCACCGGTGAAGAGGAGGATGAGCGATGAACACCAATGTCGCCGCCGGCGGTGAATTCAACCGTATTCTTCAATTTCTGATCCAAGAGCTGAAACCACGCGGCCCATGGCTCACGACCTTTAACGTGATCTCTATTCCGGTGATCCTGGCCGGGCTGGTTATTTTGTGTTTTCGTTTTATTTACGGCCTTGGTTCGGTGACCAATCTTACGCAGGAACAACCCTGGGGTCTGTGGCTTGGCTTTGACGTGGTTACCGGCGTCGCGCTCGCCGGCGGTGCCTACGTCATCACTTTCGTGGTCTATGTCATGCGGGTGGAGAAATATCAGTCCATCGTGCGGGCCACTGTACTGAACGGGTTGCTGGCCTACATGTTTTATGGTGGCGCACTGCTGTTCGATCTCGGCCGGCCGTGGAACGCGATGAATCCCTTCATCGGTAATTCATTCGGGTTTGCCTCCGTACTGTTCCTGATTTGCTGGCATTTTGCGCTCTACATGGTGGCAGCGTTCGTCGAGTTTTCTCCCGTAATCGCAGAATGGCTGAACCTGGAAAAAGCACGCAAGTTTCTCAAGGGCCTGGCCCTCGGCACGGTCATTCTAGGTGTTACACTTTCGCTGTTGCACCAATCCGGGCTCGGTGCACTGTTCCTGATGGCCAAGCCCAAGATTCATCCCCTTTGGTGGTCGCAATTCACCCCGGTGCTGTTTTTTGTCTCCAGTATTTATGCGGGCCTGGCGATGATTATCTTTGAAGGAACCATCAGCCACGGTGTTTTCAAGAATCTGATCAATCCCAAGGGGCATCATTCTTTTGACGACATCGTTTTCGGCCTGGCCAAGGGCGCGGCGATTACCATGTTTGTCTATTATGTTTTCAAAGCGTTGCTGTTCATTCACGAAAAGCAATGGGACCTGATCAACACCAGCTGGGGCTACTGGTACCTGCTGGAAGTGATCGGTTTTGTTCTGGTTCCCGCATTCATGTTCGCGTTCGGTTTCAAACACAGAAGCCTGAATATCATCAAGATTGCCTCTGTCCTGGCACTGCTCGGCGTCATACTCAACAGGCTCAACGTGTCCGTCGTCTGTTTCCAATGGTATGAACCCGTGCATTATTACCCGAGCTGGCAGGAGATCACGGTCACGCTAATGGTGATTTTTTCTGAAATCTGGCTATTCCGGTGGGTTGTTACCCGCATGCCGGTGTTCAGTTCGGAGCATTAGCAATTAAAAGATAAGGACTGAAATGGATTCATTCACCTACGTCAATATATTCGAAACCAAAGGCTTGGAGTATCTGCTTCTGCTGAGTTTCTGGGTGCTGTTTGTGTACCTGGTTCGATATTTATCGAAGCCGGCGAAAAAGCAGAAAAAATTGCGTTGACCCGGAATGCCGACAAAGAAGTGCGCCTTCCCTGAAGGGGTGATTTATGCTCAATAGCAAAATCAGCTACAAACTGACCTTCGGTGTCGTGCTGACGGTGCTTTTTGCGATTAGCATTTTCGCCTATTTCAATATCCAATCCGAAACAAAAAACCTGCTCGCTGAAGTCGAGCGGCATGCCAATCAACTCAGCGAAGCGGTCAAGTCGGACACCGAATACGACATGCTGCGCAACGACCGGAACCGCATCCACGACAGCATCCGCCGTATCGGTGCACAGGAAAGTATTGACCGTGTCCGCATATTCAACAAGTCGGGGGAGATCATCTACTCGTCGGGTTCCGCCGAGATCGGGAAGATGGTCGACAAACAGGCAGAGAGCTGTTACCGATGCCATTCTGCTGGGAAGCCGCTGGAGCATCTGGAGATGGCGGAGCGCACACGCATCTTCCGCCCCGATCAGGACTCTTCGCGACTGCTGGGCATCATCAACCCGATCTACAATTCGCCAACTTGCTGGACAGCGGCCTGCCATGCGCACCCCAGTGAGCAGACAGTGCTCGGTGTGCTGGACGTCACGATACCTCTCACCGACATCGACCGGAACATTCGTCGCAGCCAGGTGGCCATAGTCATTCTGGCAGTCAGCACAATCCTCATTCTGAGCCTTATCGTTGGCTTCCTGGTCCGGTGGTGGATCGACCGCCCGGTCCAGGAACTGCTTACGGCCATGCGGCACATAGCCGGCGGGAACCTGGCGTACAGGGTCGAAGTGAAGAGAGACGATGAACTCGGCATGCTGGCCAGGTCGTTCAACGACATGACCGAAAATCTTTCACAGGCACGCCTGCAACTCTTCCAGTCGGACAAGCTCGCCTCGCTTGGGAGGCTAGCCGCTGGAGTGGCTCATGAGATCAACAATCCGCTGACGGCCGTACTCACTTACAGCAGTTATCTGCAGAAGCGTGCGCATGGGCAGCCCGATATTCACGCCGACTTGGATGTCATCGTTTCTGAAACCATCCGCTGCCGCGAGATCGTTAAAAGCCTTTTGGATTTTGCCCGGCAAACCGTTCCGAAAAAACGGCAGGCTGACATCAACGAGATCATCCACCGAGCCGTAGCGGTGATCGAAAACCAGCTCTCGTTGGGGCGGGTAGAGCTGGTCATGGACCTGGATGAAGCGCTGCCCAGGGTGACGGTTGACGCTAACCAGATCCAGCAGGTTTTCATCAACCTGATGGTCAACGCCCTGGATGCCATCGGTGAAGACAGCGGTTCGTTAAAAGTCACCAGCAAGGCCATCACTGTTTGCCCAAAGGGGACCCTTCAGATCAAGCGCGCCCTGTGCCGCAAGCGGCATGACCTGGTTGACGGGAAGGTGCAGATCAATGGCAAACCCGCCATCGGCATGCGCTTTCGGAAAAAGGATCTTACCGGGCTGATCCACCTCGATCCCGTCTACGGCTCACACGAGCATCTCCTGGACGATATGCCACCCCTCGAGGAAGGTACAGACCTCTTGTGCCCGGACTGTTCGGCCTCGCTTCTGGCGGAGGGCGAAGCCTGCCCCGTATGCGGATCTCCCATCTACGCTTTCGAAGTTCCCCTTAAAGGGCTCGTCCAGGGCTGTTTACAAGAGGGCTGCGGCTGGCATCGCTGGGAACAGGTCGATTCCGAATGGAACGACGAATTCGTTGAAGTCAGGGTGGAGGACGACGGCTGCGGCATTCCCGAAACCCAGATCCCGAAGCTATTTGAACCGTTCGCGACAACAAAAGGCCAGAAAGGTACCGGGCTGGGCCTGGCCGTTACCTGGGGAATCGTGGACAACCACAACGGAACGATCACAGTGGAAAGCGAGGTCGGTGTCGGGACGAGCTTTATCATCAGGATTCCGGTGAAGTCATGACTATGCAGCGGGATATCCTGGTCATTGATGATGAACTGATGGTCACCCGAGCGGTGGTGAAGATTTGCAGTGCGGAGGGGATCACCGTTGCCGCTGCGGATAGCGCCCCGGAAGCACTTCGGCTTCTGGAAAACAGCCGGTTTCGACTGGTGCTATGCGACATCATGATGAGCGAACTCGACGGTTTCCAGTTTCTTGAAGAGCTTGACCGAAGGGGCATCCAGACCCCCGTGGTCATGATGACCGGCTACTCAACAGTAGAAAACGCGGTCAGGAGCCTGACTTCGACGGGTGCCGTGGACTATATTTCGAAACCATTCACGACTGACGAATTGCTCACGGTCATCCGGCGCAGCCTCCGCTGCTCCATGCTTCTTGACGAGGCAGAGTCCGCCGGCCTCCCGAGACATGGTTCCATGAGCTATGTTCCCTGCCCGGCCAACTATTACCGGCTCGGATATGTGAGCTGGGTCCTGCTGGAGGAAGAGGGGACCGCGCGTATCGGGGTCAGCGATCTGTTTCTGAAGGCGGCGGAGGGTATCAGGGAACTGGAGCTTTCCCTGCCCGGCGAAGACCTGGTACAGGGAATCCCATGCGCATTCGCCACCTCGCTGGATGGATCGGTGCACGGCATCATCTGCCCGATGGATGGAAAAATTCTTGAAGTGAATGCGGATGCGCAATCGAACCCCTCGCTGGTCGAGAAGGATCCCTATTTCAGAGGTTGGTTATACCGGATATTACCGCCAAACCCGGAGAATAATTTGCAGTGGCTGAGTACATGAAGCCTCGAACCTGGCGCTGCTGACTACGTTTAAGGAGATTTTCATGAAGATAATTCTATTAACAATAATTCTGCCCACCCTGATCATGTTCTTCTTCCTGAACCTGGCAGCCAGGGAGTGGTTTCTCAGGATTCAGGCGAAAAGAAGACGGGCCGAACGCGAGGAAGCGCTGGCTGAGAGTCTCAGGCTGGATTTCACTCACGAGTCGAAAACTCTGAAACGCGTGGAGGTCGAGGATCCGCAGGCCCGCATCCTCTGCGTGGACGATGAGGAAATCATACTCGACAGCCTGCGCAAAATCCTGGTGCTGGACGGATACAACGTCGACACCGTTGAGACGGGCCAGGAGGCGCTCGGATTGATCCAGGTTCACGACTACGACTTCGTCTTTACCGACCTGAAAATGCCGGCCATGTCCGGGACGGATGTGGCCAAATCCGTGAAACACCTGCGGCCGGATATCGATGTCGTCATTATCACGGGGTTCGCAAGCGTGGAATCCGCCGTCGAATGCATGAAGCACGGAGCGCTGGATTACATTGAAAAGCCGTTTACCGAAGATGAGTTGAGGCTGTTCGTAAAACGGGCCCTGATCAAGCGCAGCGACAGGATCCAGAAGCAATTGAAGCCCAGGGTCCACGTGTTGGGCCCGGAAGACAGTGATCCGGTCTCTGCGGGTGAATTCTCGATCCCGGGCGGTGTTCATGTCTCCGCCGGACATTGCTGGGTGAGCCTCGCTGAAGACGGCACTGCACGGGTCGGCCTGGATGATTTTGCCAGGAAGCTGCTTGGCAGCGTGGATTCGATCGATACCCCTGACATCGGGTTAAATGTAAAAGCCGGTAATCCCCTCTTCAGGGTGAACCAGGGGTCCAGAAGGGCGCCGTTCAATGCTCCGCTGAGCGGCAAAGTGATCAGGATCAACGAGAACTTACAAAAAGACTGCAAGATGCTTGGTCAAAAGTCCTACGGGCAAAACTGGATCTGCATCATCGAAGCCAACAACCTGGATGCCGAGTTGCCCCAATTGATGATTGGGAAGTCTGCTGTCACTTTTTTCCAGGAGGATATCGACCGATTCCAGGCTTTCGTAATGAAAGCCAGCGGTGGCGAGGATTCTGATCCTCAGTCTCTTTTTATTGGAGTCATTGAAAAGCTGAACGAAGCCAGCTGGGAATCCGCTCTGAAGGAGTTCTTCGGACGTTAAGGAGAGTCGCTAGGCAACGGCATGTACTCTCTTAGGCATTTACTCTTTATCAAAGCTATCAACAATGATAGCGCCCATTGAAGCAGGCATGGTGATTACTATCAGGCGTTTAAATGCGACAAGTGTGTCACTCAATAGCGGGAATTTATTTATTGAAAAAAGTACTAGCGCAACAATTATTGCTGTAATTGTATAAGCAATAGCTATACGCAACAGAAAGACAGGGACTCTGTATTTGATATCGCCCTGGAATACGCTTTCATATGCGAAAAAGCCTGAGAAAGTGATCGACAGAATAAATACCATTAGCAGGTTAGTGAAAGGAAGTGTCTCGCCCAGTCTCCAGGCTTCTTCTGAGAACGAAATAGGAACCGCCAAAGCAAATGCTCCAATAGCGACCTGGCTTGCATCTTCTAAGTTAAAACTCAATTTCACTATGTTTGCCTGACTACTCTATGTGGGAAACAGTGGTGTAACGCGCCAAAAGTAGTAACTTAGGTCAGCAGGGGCACAAACGCAAACGCGATAGCGGTCACCAATGGACTGGGTGAAATTGATTTTGCTATCGAGCAAATTACAGCGCTGCCCTTGATCACGCGTGCCTGATGGAAACGTGAGATCAATAAATTGAGCATGGTTTTGATCCAAAATCGCCAAGTTGACAGTGCCCCGGGGGCTGCTTTCCCAAACTGATAGAATCAGGGATTGGATAGTCCAATCAAAGATCTGTTTTGAGACAAATGTTCGGTATCTTTGAAATCAACTCCCTGGAGGACACAATTTTGAAAACCATCTGGGCCTTGAGTGCTGCCGGTTTACTGTTATTCGTTATGAACGCGCATGCTGCGCCTGAGGCCAACAGAATAAAAATTACCTACCAGGTACCAGAAAATCCCTCACATTCGAAAATTTATGAGGATATGACGGAAAACAAGGTCCTGGAGAGGCTGCAGGCATTCTTAAGCCCATTCCGACTGGTCATGCCTGTGGAGGTCGTGATCGCAGGGTGTGATGGAGAACCGGAGGCCGAGTACGGAGACGGCGAGATATTGATCTGCTACGAGTTTGTCGAATCGCTGATCAAAAACATGCCCGACAAGACAACTCCCGCCGGCATCGAGCCTGTTGACACGGTTGTTGGCCCCTTTTTTGACACGGTTTTGCATGAATTTTCCCATGCCCTGTTTGATATGTTTTATACACCGATGTTCGGTCGCGAGGAGGACGCTGCGGATCAATTGGCAGCCTATCTCTATCTTCAGTTGGGTGAAGAAGAGGCCCGCCGTCTGATCCTGGGTACCGCTTATAATTACCTGGTCATCGAAACGAATGATGAAGACTCAGCACAAACGGCGGCTGAGTTCATTGAAGACTCGGCAGAAACACACAGCCTTCCCGCGCAAAGAGCGTACAACCTGTTGTGCATGGCATATGGCGCCAATCCCAAATTGTTTGGTGACCTGGTGTCCAATGGATATCTGCCAAAAGACCGGGTCGAGTTTTGTGAAGAAGAGTACGAGCAGGTTCAGCAGGCGTATTCAGATTTGATTGAGCCCCATGTTGACCGTGATCTTGCAATCGAGATTTTCGATAAATCCTGGCTGCGGGAGGTGGATCGGGGTCGATGGCAATGATGCGGAGAATGTTGGCAGTGAGAGAATCGATCAAACGATTTGTTTTCAGTTTGGCCAAAAGGGGCTGTTATCCATATCGCTACTCATCTTGTGGTTTTGATTCAGAAGTTCGATAGATATCGACAGTTACATCTGTTTCTTGCAGTAGCAATTTATCGACGTACTCGGCTCAGGCGAGC
>Ga0316189_10000893_pt1 | contig 29786 bp, 19 predicted proteins | sample LowCovwburrow_MG_FD_204930 | JGI IMG/M metagenome (GOLD analysis project Ga0316189, IMG submission 204930) | Coastal sediment microbial communities from Maine, United States - Lowes Cove worm burrow | ecosystem: Environmental > Aquatic > Marine > Coastal > Sediment | place: USA: Maine...
GCTGGCGACCACGACGTCTCCGCCGATCCCGACCGACGTCCGCGAGGGCGAACCCCCACCGTCGGGGCGGGTCTGATAGCGGCCGAGCTCCTGCATCGTCACGGTGTCGATCTTCGACTTCGACCGACCTCCCCCGAAAAACCCCGACAACACGCAGACCGGTCGTTATTCCACGGATTCGGGTGTTTAGAGGGGGGAGGTTGTGGACCGAGGCGGACCAGGAGGGACCGTTGTGGACCGGACTTTGGCAACGGTTTGGCAACGGAATCAGGAGCGCACTCTCCAAGGTCTCCTCGACGAGGCTCTCGTATTCCTCTTGGTCGCCGACGAAGTCAGCGCTTCGACGCAGCACGGACCGGCACAACGTTGTCATTGTTCACGCGATCGAGCATTCAAGGCGCCCTCGCGACGAGGCGCCGCCTTCGCGGACATGACCGTTTGAATCCGGTCCTCGGTTCTCGCGGCCAGCGCGTCAGCCGGCTGGTGAGTCGTCCGCGGCTCCGAGATGGGACGCTAGACCCAGGGGGACGCGAGCCCTTGTGGTGAGATCACGCGCACTTTCTGAGCAGCCCTCTCAGGCCGCGGCGTTGCAGCGCCGGCAGCGATGCCGGTGTGCGCCAGCTCGGGGGTCTATGTCCCCCGCGACACTCGCGGCTGCGACGCCGCGGTTCTCATCCGGTAGCACGTCGCTCGCTTCCTCGAGCGCGTAGAGGAGGGCAAGTGCAGCTTCATCCGCAGCGCGCGAGCATGCTTGGTCACGGTCGCAGCGATGATGACGAAGTTGTATCGAAAGCGCTTCCACTCCCAGCGCATCACCTCATCGGGAAGGATGCTTAGCTGCGCGAGCAGGTGGGGGCCTGCGCCCGCTCCGCCGAAACGTCGTCGCGGGAGCCGCACCTGCGAGACCGTCCCGCAGGTCCGGTCTCAGCGAGTGGCAGCGAGGTCGCCCGGGTCGTGCGCGGACTGCCAGGCGCGGACCTCGGCGAGCTTGTCGGCGGCCTTCTCCCCCTCCGCTTCACAGGCCCTCGCGGCGAGCTCGGCGAGCTCGCGCGCCCGGGGGCGATCACGGCCGCCGTCGGGGGGGGCGTCCCAAAGCGCGCGCGCGAGGACGAAGCGGGTCTCGACGAGCAAGAGCGGATCGCCTTCGTGGGCGCTGCGGATGGTCAGCGCTCGATCGAGGATCGGCAGCGCCTCCGCGGGGGCCTCGAGGCCCAGGAGCGTCTTCCCGAGGCCGGTCAGCGGGAACGCGAGCTTGGGGTGGTCGGCGCCGAGTGCCTTCTCCAGAATCGTCAGCGCCCGCTCGTAGAAGGCGCGTGAGTCCGCGAACTCCCCCTGCCGCGCGGCCACGGTCCCGAGGTTGCTGAGGGCGACCGCGACGTCGCGGTGATCGGGGCCCACGGCCTTCTCCCAGATCGCCAGCGCCCGCTCGTAGTACGCGCGCGCCTCGTCGAGCTCCTTCCGGTTCAGCGCGAGGCCGCCGAGGTTGGTGAGGATGAAGGCGAGGGACGGGTGGTCAGGGCCCAGCGCCCTCTCCGAGATGGCCACCGCCCGCTCGAGGTCCGCGTGCGCGTCGTCGTAGCGCTCCTCTGCGATCGCGACGCCGCCAAGGCTGGTGAGGGCGCCGGCGAGGTTGGGGTGGTCGAGGCCCTGGCCCCTTTCGATGATGGCCACCGCGCGCTCGAGGTACCCGCGCGCCTCGGCGTACCTCCCGCTCGTACGGTCCACCTTCCCCAGGTTGGCGAGGGTGCGCGCGACGCTCGGATGGTCGGGACCGAGGGTCCTTTCGAAGAGCGCCAGCGCCCGCTCCAGGTACGCGCGCGCCTCCTCGTACCTCCCCGCCACCCGCTCGAGGGTGCCCATGGTGCTGAGGTAGCGAGCCTCCAGCTCGGGCGCCCCCGCGGCCCGGATCAGGGGCTCGGCGTCCTTCGCCCACCGCGCTCCGTCCCCTGGTCGCGCGAGGTGGATGGCCGTGACGTAGACCAGCCGCAACGCCGCGTCCGCGGCCTCGGTCATCATCTTCAGGCCCAACGCTGAGGCGTACGCGCGCTCGAGCGTCGCCTCGACCTCCGTGTAAGCGCCGGACCGCTCGAGAAGGCGCCCCTTCACCAGCCAAGCGCGCACCTGCAGCGGCTCGTAGGCGAGCTCGTCGGCCGCCGCCGAGGCGCCGGTCGCCAGCTCGAGGCCGCGTTCTATCTTGCCGGCGCGCCCGAGCGTCGAGGCCTCGATGAGCTGCTCGTCGAGCGCGGCGACCTGGCCGGCGACGACCGGATCTTCGGGAGGCGCCTGCTCGGCCGTCAGCGCGTCGATGTCCGCGCAGCGATCGAGCCTCGGGAGGCCGGCGACGGTCTCCACCGCCCTGCGCACGACGTCCCTGTCCGCCGTCTCAAGCACCCCCACCGCCGCCGTCACGTGCTCGAGGCGCTCGGCCAGGCACGCCATTCGCAGGTCGAGAAGCTCGCCCGACTGCTCCCCGCGCTCGGTCGCCTCGCAGGCCTCGCGGCGGGCCGCGACCCAGCGGGTCGTGTACTCGTCGAGCCGCGCGGCGGCGCTGCGCCGGATGTCGGCGGCATAGACCAGCCCGGTCCCCTCGAACGCCTCCTGCACCCGCGCTCGGTGGTCGTCGCCCCAGACCCCGGAGAGCTGGGCCTCGAAGCCCATGCACACCCTCGTGGATCGTTGCGCGTACGCCATCGCCCCACCTCCAATCCCCGCGGCGACGACCACCGCCGCCGCGCCCCCGACGAGCCACCGCCGCGCGCGGGCCCGCGCCACGCCGCGGTCGAGCGCGTCGAGGAGCGCGGTCATCGACGCGAGGCGCCGCTCGGGCGCGACCTCGAGCCCGCGCAGGCACACCCGCCGCAGCCAGCCGGGCACGCGCTGGGCGTACGCCTCGCTGGGGACCGGCCGCAGCGTGCCCGAGAGGACGTTCCCCGAGACCTCGAAGACGGTCCGGCCGGCGAAGGGCCGTTCGCCCATCAGCGCCTCCCAGAGCGTGACGCAGAGCGAGAACACGTCCGCCCGCGCGTCGACGGGCTCGCCCCGGAACTGCTCCGGGCTCATGTACGCCGGCGTCCCCACCACCGAGCCGACCCTCGTCACCTGCGCGGCCAGGGCCGTCGAGCCCGCCCCTCCCTCGGCCGTGATCGCGTCGCCCGACGCGTCGCCCCCGACGCGGGGGCGCGCCAGCCCTAGGTCCATGACCCGTACCCGCCCGTCGCGGGCGACCATGAGGTTGTCGGGCTTAATGTCGCGGTGGACCAGGCCGGCGGCGTGGGCCGCGGCGAGCCCCTTTGCCGCGGGGATGACGACCGAGAGCACCTCTCGCCAGGTGCGCCGCTGCTTCAGCCACGCCGAGAGTGTCTCGCCGTCGACGTACTCCATCGCCAACCACACCGAACCTCCGTGCTCGCCGACGTCGTGGATCGCGACGATGTGCGGGTGCGAGAGCTTGGCGAGCGCCTGGGCCTCGCGGAGGAGGCGGGCCCGGGGCGCGTCGACGCTCGGGGCGTCGCCGCCGGTGTAGCGCGGGTGGAGGAGCTTGAGCGCGACCTTGCGGTCGAGCTCGGGGTCATAGGCTGCGAAGACGATGCCCATACCGCCGGCGCCGAGCGTGAAGAGAACGACGTAGCGGCCGATCACAGCGCCGCGCTCGAGCTCCCCGTGATCGTAGGGAGAGGACGGCGTTCCGGCCAAGGCTGTGGCCGCCAGGACGCCGTCTGCGGTCGTGGTGGAGAGCTTCGTCATCGCGCTCGCGTAGCGGTATCCACGAAGGACGTGATCCTATCACGACACGGGGCGCGCCAGCCCGGTTAAGAAGTTTGAACCGGGAATTTCGGCAAGCCTCACTTGCTCACTTATGATCTTTCAGGCGCTTCCCCGTCCGCGCACTGTGGCGAATCGCCCGCGACATCGCCTCCACAGCGTCGCTGACGACAGTATCTGCGATGTGAGCGTAGCGAGCGGTCGTCTCGGGTCGACGGTGCCCGAGGATTTTGCCGACCACGGCGAGGGGAACCCCGGCCATCAGAGCATCGCTCGCGGCGGAATGACGAAGGTCGTGGAGGCGAACGCCCTCGAAGCCGCGCCTCGACCAGCTGCAGGATGCTGGCTCGCCGGTCTCTGCGCTCGCGCGGCAGAAGGCTGATCGCTGTCAGTCAACAGGCTCGATCGAGAGGCCCGCGCTCTGGGGCGAGGACGGATCACCGTAGAGAACGAGGTAGTAGACGCCTGGTTCGAGCCAATTGTAGCCGCCGACAAAGTCGTCGCCGAGACGACTGTCATAGGCGTCCCATGGGCAGCCAAAACAGGGGCCGTACCGAGCCTCTGTGCCGAGGTCTCCGGCATAGCGAACGTCGTAGAGCCCGGCGTCGGGCACCGTGAATGTGACAGCGCGACGAGCGAGATCGAACTCTCCGTTCTTCGTGCCGTAGCCGCCGACAACCGTCTCATCCTCCTCACACGCCAACACCGCTCCGAAGGACCAACGATCGTCGCTCCACGGAATATCCGGACTCTCGCACTCCGGAGGTAGGAAGAGGAAGGGTTCATCGGGGCAGGGATCGCCGCGCATGAAGGCGTCGGCCTCGTCGTCGAGCTCGACCTCGTAGACCCTTCGGAAGGCGGCACGGATCTGCGCCATCGAGTCGAGGACGCCGACACGATCATAGAAGTCCGAGAACTTCGCCGGGCCATGGCGCACGATCAAGAAGGTGACGAAAGCGCCAGCGACCTCGTAGTCGACACCTCGAGACACCAGGGAGCCCATCGTCTCGCGGGGGTCGGGGAGTTCTTGGCCAGGGACCAGATCGAGATACCGTCCGCTGAGCGAGCGGGACGTTTCGAAGAGGTCGTCGTAGAACGTCACCGCCGTCGCGATACCCTCCACGAAGAACGCCTTCGAGCCCGTGCCTAGGGCGACATGTGCTAGTTCATGGACATGGAAGGGCGCGGCCGAGAAGGCGTGACCTCCCGTGGCGCAGCCCCCCGGAGAGCACACTCCCTTGGGCACCCAAAAGCCCTCAGGAGTGCCGCTTCGCCAGGTGTAGCGCAGCCCCTGGCGGCGCGGCCGGCCGAAGAATTCGACGGTCTGGAGGGCGAGCGCGTCGAGGGCCGCCGCGTTTCCGGCGCAGGGGGTGAACTCGGGGCTGTACTCGAAGAGTACGAGGTCGCCTTCGACGACCTCGTACTCATCCTCGCAGGCGGAGAGAAGGAGCGCGAGGAGGACGACGCGTGAACGCAGCCCGGCGTGGCAATGGCGGTAGAGCTGAGAGATGAACATGGCCCTGTGCTCAGACGCCCCCGGATCGCCAGAAGGTGAGGCGCTCCTCGTAGAGCACGAGAGGCTCGAGGATCCCATCGTCATCAACGTCGGCGAGCGCGATGTCGACGATGTCCGGTTCGCCGCCTAAAAAGCGGTGGTAGTAGTCGGGTCCCGGACCGAGACCGAAGATAAGGTCGAGGCTGTTGCGCTGGGCTCGGACGAGCTCCGTCCGGCCGTCACCGTCGAGATCGGCGATCGCCAGCCTGGTCATCGGCGTTGACCCGACGAAGCGCCGTAGCCGGACGGGCTCGCCCGCCCGCCGACCCTCAAAGTCGAAGACCTGGACATCGATGCCGTCGACGATGGCGAGCTCGTCGTCGCCATCGCCGTCGAGATCACCGGCGGCGCCCCACTGCGCGTTCTCGAGGTCGACGCCCAGCTCGGTGATCGGAGATGCCGCGCGTCCCCAGGCGACGAAGACCCCCGGCGCTCCGTCGATGAACACGATCAGCTCGCGCTCGCCGTCCCCGTCGAGGTCGCCGGCAACGGCGTTCAAAGGCGCAAGTCCAGGCTCGCCAAAGGTCGCAGTGCCAGTGACGACGAGGTCCAGGTCAAGCGCCCAATCCGTACGGCGAAGACCCGCGTCGTCGAGCGAGAGGGTCATCAGCGGGTGGGCGAAGACGCCGACGATCGCCCCCTCAAGCTTCGCCTCGGAGATCATCGTCGGTCGGCGATCCTGGGCCCGACCGACGACGAGTCGACCATCCGCGCCACCGCTGACGACCTCGACGACGAGATCGCCGTCGAGGTCCGTGGCCACAATGTGCGGGCCCCCGGCGAGACTACGGGCGTTGACGCCGACCAGCGAGTCGTCCGTCAGGGGACCCCAAAACACGGTGAGGTCCTCGTCTCCTGAGGCGATGAGGTCCGCGTGGTTGTCGCCATCGACGTCGGCGCTCACGACCCGCTGGAACAGTCCGCGGCTGGGCTCGTGGTCGATCTGTGCCAAGGAGAGCGCGTCCCCGAGCTGGCGAACGCCGACGGCCCGACCTTCGTCGACGACCACTCTTCCGCGACCTTTGGCGTCGATGAAGGCAGCCGAGGGGCCCTCACCACGGTGACCGCGGATGAGCTCGGCTGACCCCGAGATCGGCGCGAGAAGGGCCGAGGCACCGCCGGGCTCACCAAGGAGCAGATCAGGAGCGCCATCCTCGTCGAGATCGACGACGAGCCCAGAGGTCGGGCGGATCGCGTCGTGCTCGATGAGCTGGATGCCCGCCGGATCGAGCGTCGTCAGGTCACGGACGAGGACGGACGCCTCTCCCCCTGCGAGGACGGCGTCGACACGACCATCGACGTCGACATCGCCGACAATGAGCGTGTAGCTGAGGAGAGACTCCGCCAAGATCGGGAGCTCACCGTCGACCGCGATCGTCTGCGGCGCGCCCCAACCCCCGGCTCCGAGGGCATGGACGAGCGAGAGCGAGACCCCGCCCTCGTCGCGCACGACGGCGACGAGGTCCTCGAGACCGTCGAGGTCGATGTCAACGGCCGCGAGGTTCGTGGGGGCGCCCCCGGTCGGTACGACGATCGACTGGGCGACCGCCCCCTCTGCGTCAAAACTGAGGAGGAGCGCCCCCTCTGCGCCCGCATCGTCGGCCACGGAGAGCGCGAGATCGCTGCGATCGCCCGCCTGATTGGCGATCGGCGTAAGCCCTGCCGGAGGCCGGTCGAGCGGCGTCACCTCGCCGAACGTGAATCCACCGGCGCCGTCGCCGATGGCGACCTCGATCGTGATCTCGGCGTCGGGATCATCGAGGTCTGCGACGACGACGATCGCGTCGATGAGACCGTCGCCGCTGACATCCGCGAGCACGAGGTCGAGCACGTCCGGCGACAGCGTCGACGAGGGGCCCGAGGTCCACCCGCCGTCGCCATCCGCGAGGAACACCGCGAGAGTGCTCCGCGAGAAGGCATTGTCGAGCACCGCGAGATCCAGAGCACCGTCACCGTCGAGATCCGCGGCGCCGAGACCTCCCAGCACAGAGGAGGATGTGCGCCAGATATCGACAAAGCCGAGCACCGGCTCCGTCGCGACCAGAGTCGCGCCCCCTGCGTGATGGCTGAGGAGCCCAGCTCCGTCTCGGCGGAGCTCTGTGAGCCCTTGCCTACGAGGGCCTAGCAGCCGATCGCCGACCTTGTCGGTGGCGTCGACCTCCGCAGCGATGAGCGAGCGCCTTGAGGCTCCGACGATCCACCCAGGGGTGTCGCCAGTCGCCGCGATGCCGACGATCCCGAGGGCGGTATCCGCTGTCTCATCGAGCGTGAGCGCGACACCGTCGGCGAACCCCCCTGCCCCGTCGCCATGGTGGAGCCAGACTCGAGCGTCCGCGCGCCCCTGGACGAGCACATCCACCGCCCCGTCGCCGTCGATGTCCGCGGTGTCGATCGCCTCGGGGAGGAGCGCACTCGTAAACCTCTCGGCTGAGCCGAGACCTCCCGCCGCGTCGCCGCGGAGAAGATGGAAGCTAGCATCACCGAAGTCCGCGACGAGGAGGTCGAGGATCCCGTCACCGTCCACGTCGGCGGCCGTCAGCGCGCTCGGTGTGTCACCGAAGGCCGCGCTGTCGATAGGCTCAAGCTCCGCGTCGAAGACCTCGACGCCCCCTGGGTGGGTGGTGGCGAGGACGACCCGCGGAGACCCGCCCGGGCGAAGCGCTCCTACCCAGAGTGCCTGCGGGAGCCCCTCTGGGGAGACCTCCAGATCGCCGTAGGTCGACACCGACTCGCGCCGAAGCGCCCAGATCAGCGCCGGCTGGTCGCTGGCACAGATCACCTCGTCGATGCCGTCGCCGTCGAGATCATGGGCGCGGACGTCAACGGCCCCGCGCTCCATGTAGAGGAGATCATTGTCGAGCTCCCCGCGCCGATCAAACACAATCCCCGACCGCGAGGCGAGGACGAAGTCTCGATCCTCTCCCCCGTCGATATTCGCATAGACCCCGCGCGACGGCGCAAACGAGAGCTCTAGCTGCGTCGCTGGCGAGTCGCAGAGCGCACCGACTTGCGCGCAGAGCTGCGCTCCAAGCGAGTCCTCCGAGCACGCGCCCATGACCATGAAAGCAGTCAGTCCGAGCGCGAGCCGCTCGCGGGTCGTCCTTCGGAGCGCAACCATCCCCTATCCCTTGTAGCAGTGGAGGTCGATCCTCGATAGTAGGATCCTCGATAGTCCGACCCTCGGTCGGTACGGTAGTTCGCGGACAGTATCCGAGCGCGCACTCCTGGTATCGGCGCGGAGGCTAGTGTATGCACGGTCTAGGACGATGTCTATCTTCGTTGGTCTCTCGCTCCTGCTCTCCGCGGTTCCACCCGAGGCCCTGAACCGGGCACCCGAGACCCCGCTCGAGGCTGCGCCTATGCCACGCGAGGAGAGCAGCGCCCATGCTCCTAGCGAAGAGCCCCGGCCCCCGGGAGAGCATGCGGTCTTGGCCGAGCATGACCCCGAGGCTACGATGACGGCCCCGGCCGAGACGAACCCAAACGAGACGAACCCAAACGAGCCTGCCCCAACGCCGGATTCAAGGGATACAGGGGCGACGACCACCTCGGGCGACGACTCTCTCGCGCCTCAACTCACCTCGGGCGACGGCGTCGACCGTCGCTTTGTCTTCGCCGCGCTTGCCGGGATCAATTGGGCCGCCGTCTCGACGATCCCCTCGGGTGAGATCACGCTATTCTTCGGATCGACGCTGAGGCCCCGCGTCGATCGGCGGGGTCGACGATGGCGTGCAGCGCTCGGATACGAGCCCACCGTCAGCGTCGGCGCAGCGGACTACAACGCCGCATTCCTCAGCTTCGGCGCCGGCTACGGTCGGACCTACCACCGCCACCATGTCTCGATCCTCGGCTACGGCCCCCGCCGTCTCCACTACGCCGTCGGGGGGGGCCCGCTCTTCTGGAGCTCGACCCTGACAGCCTTTGAGGCCGAGGGCCGCCTGGGGGCGGTGTTTCATGCGCGCCAGGGGAGAATCCACGGCCTCATCGGCGTACGCGCGCGGTTGGTCATGATCCTCGGCGGCTACCCCATCCCCCACCTCGGGCTCACCGCAGGCGTCGCTGTTTGGTGATCAGGGCGCATGGCGTCGCGCCGCGCTAGCCCTTGTCGGCGCCTACGAGGGCCCGGAGACGCTTCCCCGGTAGAGTGGCCCCAAAGAGCCCCCCGGGGCCCAGGGAAGAGGCGATGATGCCCGGCACATCGTCCGCGCGAAACCCCAGGTCCAGCGAGCGGACAGAAGAGAACGTGCCCATGCCATCGCCGATGGCGAGCCAAACACCGCCGCCCAGGCGGTCGCGGACGATCATGTCGAGGACACCGTCACCGTTGGTGTCGGCGAGGTCGAGGTCTCCTGTGCTCTGACTCGCAGACTGGCTCGAAGAGCGCGCGGACGAGGAGCCAACTCTCGTTGACCGGGAGCGGCTCGTCATCTCGACGTTCCACTCTCTATGCCTAAAGCTGGGCGCCCGCGCCGGTGTCGAGTTTTCGGTCCCGAACGGTCAGGACCCCCAATTCTGGGACGTCGAGGTGCCGCTCATCGCTGAGCAGGCGCTAGCCGTGATGCAGGACGAGTCCCCGAGCCCGCGCTTCGACGCGGTCATCATTGACGAGGGCCAGGACTTTCTCCCAGATTGGTGGGGGACGATCGCTGGGTTGACGGCTGGAGGTCACACCGGCCGTCTCTACGCCTTCCTCGACCTCAACCAGAGCTTGAGGCCGGAGGCGTCCCTTCCGCCGCTCTCGTTCTCGACCCGTCTCCCGCTCTTCACCAATTGCCGCAACACCCGCGCCCTCGCGCGGAGCGCAGCCGCTCTCGCACAGATCGAGGTGCAAACTCTACCCGGCGCACCTGAAGGGACGCCACCGGAGGTGGTCCATCAACGGAGGGATCCTCGCCGACTTGACGCTCTCGTCGCACAGCTTCGCCGCCTCATGGCCGCGGGCCTTCGGCCTCACCAGATCGTACTGATCAGCGCTTTCTCGCTGAGCGGAGGACCGCTCCGCGACATGAACGACCTCGCAGGGCTCGACCTCACGGACGACGCCCGTCGCTGGAGGAGAGGCGGCGGGCTCCTCGTCACGACAGCGCGTGCGTTCAAGGGGCTCGAAGCCGATGTCGTGATCATCTTTGGCGTCGTCGACTTCTCACCTGCTTTTAGAGCCGTCGACCTCTACGTAGCGTGGACGCGGGCGCGACATCGAATGATCTTGATCGTCACCGACGGTGAGGTTCAAAGGACTGCGCTCGAGGCTCTAGCAGAGGCGCAGCTCTAGCCTCTTTCGGTGCAGCCGCTGTCTCCGGTGATCGACGTCAATTCGAAATTCCCGCCGCGTTGCCTCAGGGAAAGGTGTTACCGAGCGATAGTTGACGCTCATGATCAGCGCTCCGCCTTGGGCTGTGGCGCTCGACTGCACGCCTTGCGTCGGTCGCGTCATCGTCGACGATCGCCCACCAATACTCGGGTCCAGCCGAGCCAAACGAGGTGGGGTTGTCTTCGCTCAGCTTCACCGAGTCCTTAGGTATCGACAGCGTGGGGTTGACGGACCGCAAGCGGCCACGCAGTCGGAGGGGGCTGGGCCGATCACGAGCATCGAGAGAGCGCGAGGTGTCGGTGATGGCTCGACGGCCAACACCTTTGGCATTTTTACGGCCTCCGGGTCGGCAGAGCGAGCGGGCCGCGCGACATGGCGGGCAACTCAAGCATCTCTGATTCGTTTCGCGTCGGCCCTCGCCGGACCCAACCCCGCCGAACCCGAGCGGATAATGCGCGCCCGAGCCCACGAGCTCATCGTCGAGGTCACCGTGGGGAGTCGTCTCGCCAATGCGAAGGGATGAGCATGCATGTGCACGCCATCGCCTCGTCAGCGATCGCCTCGGGCGGATCGGGTCGCCATCCCGTCCCCTCGCAGTCCGGGCAGGCCGCGCGATCCGAATCGGCCGCGCGCTCCCTCTCCGCCAGGAGATCTTCGAAGCTGCGTCGGTCGCCGGCCAAGCGGGCCTCGACCTCGTCGAGGTAGGCCTCCGATCCGTGGTGGACCGCGAGCTTGCGCCAGATCTTCGTCGACCCGGCGTCGAGAACCTCCCCGCTAACCGCGAGTGTCGCCCACAGACGCCCGTCGGTCTCCGCTTCAGCAGCGACGACCTCGAGGCGCTCGTGGAGCTGCACGAGAGTTGTCGACGGGAGCACTCCGCACAGGCGTTCGCGGAGGAGCGCGGTCCGGAGCTCGATCGACAGGCGGAGTCGAAGGGAGAGCCGCTCGTCGCGCGGGTCCTCGGTCATAAACTGTTGAAGGATGATTGCCGCAACTTTTTCGATCGTGTCCACGAGACGGAGGACCCGCTCGAGCAGCGCCTCCTCACGCTCGCCCTGAGAGTCCACCTCAGCGACCACGATGCGCACATCATCGAGATTGTTATGAGCGACAGCGCAGAAGAGTTCCGCCAGCTCCTTGCGCTCCCGCTCCGACGGTGCACGCTCTGCTTTCGGCAGGATCGCGAATGCTCCCGCGGTGTCGCCGGCCTGGGCGGCTAGCCGGGCCCGACGAATCTGGAGCGATCGGCTCTTCATGATCTCCGCGAGGGGCAGCTTTTGGACCACGTCGTCCGGGAGGAGCTCTCGATAGCGGTCGGCGACGGCACGCATGAGTCCGGGCGGGACCAGAACGTGACCGTCATCGCCAACGTCGCCCCCGAAGACTCGCTGCAACTCCGCAACGAAGCGCAAGAAGAGGTCGTCTCCACCATCGGAGGCAAAGAACGAGCTCAAGCCATCGAGGAGCTCAATACCAAGCTCACGCAGGTTCGGAGCGAGGTCGAGCACCGGCACAAACTCGCCGTCGCGGAGGACAGTGATCTCCTTCCCGTCATCACGTAGCACTCGCAACAAGATTATCAGGTTCCATACCCCCTCGATAAACTGCAGCTTGTCCACAACGCTCAGCTCGAACATCCCCGGCGCTCCAGCGACGCGGGCGATCCCGCGAAGAATCTCTGGCGGAGGCGCGACGAACATTACCCAGGTCGCGATGGTCCGGGCCTCGCTCGTCACGCTGCTATCGCATAGCGAGTCCGCCAGCATACCGAAGCGCTCCGCAGCCTCCTCGTTGGTGATCTGGCCAAGGGCTGGCAGCCCGCTGACAAGCGACACCTTGGCCTCCCCTAGCCACGGCATGTGGTCGCCTCCCCCTAGGAGATCGCGGCGGAGCACGCTGACCGCCCGCGCAAAGCGCAGGACGAGCTCCGCCTTAGGGCCGAGACGCTCGACGATCTTCTCGATCGCCTTGGGCGACGGAACGTCGATGGCCCCGCTGCGCCAGCGCTCTACTGTCCGCTTATTGACTGCGTCCTCTAGGCCATCCAACCGATCCTCCCAGGTCTTCCACTCGGGCCTGGACTGGCGCAAGATCCACTCGAGCGCAGCACCAAAGAAGCCGCGATCAAAGGGACGAACGAGCCACATGCAGCTCCCTATGTCGCTAGAGGTCGACGCGGCACAGCACGCAGCGAGAGAGCCGAGGCGGCTCGCGACCTCCGGGATTGCCAGGAGGAAGACGGTTACAAGACGCTTCTCCAGAGGCAGGTCGCCGACGAGTGAGAGGCCGCTGACGCGCGCGTCCCAGGAGCGCAAGGACTCGACTAACTCATCAATGTTCACCGCCTCTGGTGGCTCGAAAACTCGGAAGAAGCCATCTACGAGGTCTCCCCAAGACTGGGGAACCGGCCGCCCCTGACGCGCGTTTTTCAGCGTCCCCGCGCTCACCCCGAGACGCGTTACTCCTGCGTTGCGGTAGCCGAGCGCGTCGATGATCCAAGCGAGGATCTGTTGCGACAGGGGGAGCAGCGTCTTGGTCGGCATGGCCTTGGTTTGCCGAGCGAAAGCCTCGACGACTACCGGCATTCTCGGACAAACTCATCAAACCCGCGAATTTGGCTTGGGAGAGCATCCTCGATGGCCGAGAGCCGCATGCTCGATCTCGCGCCAAAGTTGAAGTAGGCTTCGAGCCGCTGTCCTCACCGGCAGCCGCAGGCCGGGCTAGGTCGCTCAGGCCGGGCTAGGTCGCTCAGCCTGGCCACCGAGCGCGAGCTCGTCCGTGGTGTCGTCGAGGTCGTTGAGCAACCATGGCGCTGCCGTCTTGGTTCTTCAGGGGCTCTCGCACGATCCTGGTCGGGCCTCGCGTCGGCGGATGAGGCCGCTCGCTTCGAGCACCGTCGACGTGTCGTCGCTCCGCTGCTCATGCTCTTCGCTCTCGGCCTCCTCTTCGGTGCGGGGTGGTCATGCTGATGCGCCGCTACACCAGCTCACCCAGCGACCCCTGCCAGGCCCTCGCGGCGGAGGCGTTGCGCACCGGAGTCTCTGCCCGCCTTCTCGGGGCTCCTGGTCAGGTCCTGGCCGAGGTCGATGACCATGGCCGCTTCACGGCAGCCTCGTCGCTCCGCGGCGCCTCGGGGCCGCCTGAGGGGCTGGTATCGGACGGCTGAGGACGTCGTCTGCTACGTCCACGAGGGAAGGCCCTTCTCCCTTCGGTGTGGGGAGCGGTTGGCCGTCGCGCCGCTGGAGGTCCTCCGCGAGGACGCCCTCGCGGTGCCCGACGACGACGTTGACGCTCGGCATGAGCGCCGCGAGATACGCCTTGATGGCCGCCTTGAACGGGGGAAGAGCGCCGGAGCAACTTTGCCTCTCGCCGAGAGGCAAGGCGCAGTTCACGGTGGGACCCGTAGGACGCTCGGTCCCACTTGGCTCACAAACGGTCAAGCGCTGTCGAATATCGAGCCCAGCCGTCGCATAGCTGGGATCGTCGCGTCGACATCGAGGCCCATGCGATGCTCTTCAGCCCAGAAGAGCACCTCGCGTGAGCCGATCGACCCAGGTCCCTGGACTACTCACGTGACCCCCTCGCCAGCCGCGATACCGCACCCGCCCGGCGAAGGTCCGCCGCGCTCGGCAAGAATCCGCCAACCCATGGAGGTGAACCCACCCATGTCCTTTGTGATTTCAAGTTCTTATGCCGCCCCCTACTGCGGCATCATTTCTGCTCTTTAGGTCGGCCACAGCACGATGGCACGCCTCTTTTACATGTCCCTCGAGGGCGTCGGCGACTGGGACTATGCGCTCCGCGCGACTGGCGTCCAGCTCCGGCCCTACCACGACTACCTCCACCGGGCGATCCGGGCTGCTGAGCGCCACAAGCCTGTGGTCGGCTGGCGCGAGCCGACCCCGCAGGAGCGCGTCGTCTTTGAAGAGCGCCGCCAAAAGCGGCACGAAGGGCGAACAAAGCGCGCCCGCAAGGCCCTCCGCGAGCGCGAACAGAGCCCGCCTGAGGCGCTCGCGTCCGGCGTCTGGGTGATCCTCGGTCCTGCGCCGTGGCGCCCAGAGGAGCCCGACTCGACCTTCGAGGACTTCCTGACCGCCCGTAGCCTCTTCGACCACCCCAAGTGCCACAGGGGCGCGGAGCTCCGCACCCTCGACTTCGACCGCGAAGGGCAAGCGCTCCTCCTCGACCGCCTCCCCGCCCCTTTCGTCCGAGAGGGCAAGGGCGAGGATGACCGCCCTGCCACAGCCGCCGACCCCAAGGGCTCGCTCGTCTGGCTGAGGCCCAACACCTACACCCTCGAGCGCCAGCGGAGCGCTGTCCAGGACCTCGAGAACTCCCCCCCGCCGCGCCTCGCCCCGCTCGTTCGGTTGCTGACGACCCGCGCCGGCTGGCAGCGCTTCGATCCGATCGACCCGGGCGAGGATCGCTGGGTCTTTCTCCGTCCCGACCGCCCCGGAGGGTCGCTTCGCGACGGCACCTCCGAGCAGCGTGAGTTCGTCTCGCTCGCCCTCGGCACCCCCGACTTCGCGATCCTCGAGGGCCCCCCAGGCTCGGGGAAGACGACCGCGATCTGCGAGCTGATCGCTCAGCTCGCCCGCGAGGGCAAACGCGTCCTCCTGGTCGCCTCCACGCACGTCGCTGTCGACAACGTCCTCGAGCGTGTGATCAAGTGGCAAGATGATCCGCATAACCCGGAGAAGCCCTTCCTCCCGCTCCGGATCGGCGACGAGAACAACGTCACCCTCGACCTGATCAAGCCCTGGGTCTACAGCCGCCTACTCCGTACCTGGCGCGCTGAGCTCCGCGACTTCCTCCGGGCGCCAAAGAATGTCGACCCGGCCGCAGATGACGCCCGCGCTCTCCTCTACGACGCGCTGTCCAAGTCGAAGCAGGACGACGCGCTCGCCAACCTGCTCCTCGACGCCTCGAACCTGGTCTGTGGCACGACGATCGGTATCCTCCAGCATCCAGCGATCAAGAAGGCCCGGCGGGGCGGCCCCGCAGTTCAGCCCTTCGACGTGATGATCATCGACGAGGCGAGCAAGACGACGTTTACCGAGTTCCTGGTCCCCGCACTCTACGCCCGCCGTTGGATCGTCGTCGGCGACGCCCGCCAGCTCTCCCCCTACGTCGAGGAGATGGACCTCGCCGAGAATATCCGCCACCTCGTCCCCGAGCTCCAAGCCCACGCAGCTGTCGTCGCCACGATCGCCCCGCCCCATGGGAAGCCCAGCGGGCGCCGACGCGTCCGCAGCCTGATCGCCGCCGATGACGGCGCGGCCGAGGTCTACGCCGCTGAGGCCGAGGCCCGGGGGGTCCTCCATGTCGATCTTGATTGGAGCCAAGCGAGCCCTCAGACGCCGAAGCTCGCCCTCCTGTGGGCCGACCTCGTCATCGGCCGCCCCGAGACCATCGCGGCCCACGAACTCCGGCTCCCCGTGGACCTCGCCTACGTCGGCGCTGGCGTCCCGCCAATGCCCAGCTGGGAGGCCGCGCGCGCGGCCTGGATCACCCGCGAGCAGTATCGGGGTCACAGGGTCGAGCTCCCCGAGGATGACCTCGACTGGGCCAGCGAGGTCACCTGGCGCCTTATCCGCTCCTACGAGCTCCGTCAGAGCCCTGAGGACAGCCAGCGCTACAACGCCGAGATCGGCGAATTGATGCCGAGAAGCCTCCCGGATCAAGACAATCCGCGAAAGAGCCTCAAGCACCAGATGGACACGATCCGCCGGGTCGCCCTCCCGTCGATCCTCGAGCTCCTCCAGCGCGGCTTCCAGCAGCTCCCCAACCAGAGAAGTCCGGTCGCGCTCACGAATGGTCTGCCCCACGAAGTGCTCGCCGATCGCCTGGTCTCCCTCGGCTTCCAACACCGAATGCACCCCGACATCTCGGCGTTTCCACGCGCGCAATTCTACTCCCCGCGTCCGATCATGCGCGACGAGCGCGACGAGAGCGGCGAGAACGACGAGAGCGACGACGGCGCTCCACTCAGCGAGACCCCCTACCTCCTCCGAGATGCGTCAGCGATGCGAACCGAGCGCCAATGGAGCTACGCACGCTACGCGCGCCACGCCATCTGGATCGATACGGCCCCCCGCCGAGGCCCAAGGCGAGGCAACACGAACCCCGCGGAGGTCGACGTCATCCTCGAAGAGCTGCGCCGCTTCGTCGATTGGGCCAAGGACAACCCACATCCCCGGGGCGGCCCTTGGACGGTAGCAGCCCTCACCTTCTACCGCGGCCAAGAGGCGCTCCTACGCCGTCACCTCCAGAAGCTCAGCGGCCTCCACGCCAACAGCCGCAACTTCCGCCTGCCGGCGCGCGGAGAGCAGGTCCACGTGACCCTCTGCACCGTCGATCGATTTCAGGGGCACGAGGCCGACCTCGTCCTCCTCTCCTTCGTCAAGAGCGGCAGCGTCGGCTTCCTCAACAGCCCGAACCGGATCAACGTGGCGATCACCCGGGCGCGCTATCAGCTCGTCCTCGTCGGCCACCGGACCTACTTCGCCGACCGGAATCGCTGTCGCTCGAGACTCCTCAACGCCCTCGCGAGCAGCGAAGACTACCGCTTCGATCTCTCCTACTGACCCACCGGGATCGACACCATGATCAACCTCCATCGAACCGTCACCGTCACCTCATTCGACGTCGAGGCGACCGTCGCCGTCGGCCGCGAGCGCCCCGAGCTCCTCGCCGTCGCCCGCCTCGCCAAGGACCTGGATCGGCCGATCGACGGCGCCGACGTGAGCACCCAGCTCCTCGGTAGACTACCGGAGCAGGTCGGCTGGCGCGTCGTCGAGCGCTGTGTCGACCTCGGCATCCTCGAGCGCTCGGGATGGGGCGGCCCCGCGAGCCTTTCCCGAGTCGGCGACTTCGCGCTTGAATTCGGCACAATCCTCATCCCTGAGGAGGGTACCTGGCGCTTCTACCTGCTCGTTGATCCTCTTGTCAGCTCGCAGCTCGTCCACTGCGAACGGCTCGATCCGCCGCGGGCGAACGAAGACCGTAATGAGCTTAGGAGCGCCCCCAGGGACTCACGGGGCCGTCAGAGGCCCCCGAAGAGTGACCGAGTTCCCCCCCCGATCACCGCGGCCCTCAGCGACTCGACCATCGCGCGCTCAATCGCCAACAGCACCTCTTTTCAGCTCCTGTCGCTCCCACGGAACACCGGCGGAGCCAGCGGACCCGAGGCGACGCTCCGCCTCGAGCTCGCCTGGCCGGAGAACAGCGCCCCGACGCTCAAGCTTCGCGGTCAATGGCCGCTGCCGGAACCGCCGTCGCACGCGCGACAGAGGAAGCAGCGTGAATCTACGCTGATCAATACAATGCTCCCCCTCCCCGAGAATGTCGCCAGCGTGCCCTACGAGGAGGTGTGGTTCGTCCTGGCTGCGTTCGGCGGCAAGGCCGACCTCGCCATCACCCGAGAATGGTTCAAGAGGACCGGACGTCGCCTCCTCCCCTCGGCCTTCGACGCCCTCGACGATGGCGCCCGGACGACTCACCGCCGTGACCTCCCACTCCCCGCGTTCGACCTAGGCCCAGAATTCGGCAAGTTCGAGTCGACGACCCTAGCTGGCGTCGATCTAGTCCCACACACAAAGGACGACGCTCAGCGCTGGGCGGAGTGGCTCCAGCTCCGACTCCTGAACGACTACGCGACGCCGACGACCCTCGCGACGATGAACGAGGAGATCCTCGCCAAGTTTCCCGACTACCTACCTCGCCTCCCCTCCGCGCAGGCGCTCCTCGACGCCGCCTGCGAGCGACCACTGGACCCAAAGTCCCGCTTCCTCCTCGCCCCCGCTGACCTCGGCCTGTGGAGCTGACCATGATCGAGCCCATCACCCGCACCCACGGCCTCGTCAACGATGAGCCCCTCCCGCCCGCCTGGCTGCGCCGCGCGCAAACTGAGCCCGATGACGACAGCACTTCACTCCGAGGCATCCACAGGATCGGCCGTCACCAGCGCTTTCGTCACGCCCTCGTCAAGACCATCGACGAGGCGCGCGAGGTGGTCATGGTCGCGTCCTTCCTCCTCGCCGACGAGGACCTCGCCGCGGCGCTCCTCCGGGCCGTCGATCGCGGCGTCCGGGTCTACGCGCTCACCTCGACTGAGGCCAAGCTCGCTCAGCTCCCCCGTGAGGACAGCGAGTTCGACGCCCGCATGATCGCTGAGCACAAGGCCCTCCTCGATCGCCTCGCCGGTCGCGTCCTCCTCCGCTCCGCTGGACACTTCCACGCTAAGTTTCTTGTCGCCGATCCAAAGACCCACCCCAAGGGCTTCGTCTCCACCGCGAACTTCAACAGGGCGCTTCTGGACAGCGTCGAGCTCGGTGTCGAGCTCAACCGCAAGGCCAGTCAAGCCCTCGCCGCTTGGTTCTCGTGGGTGTTCTGGACCGAGGCCGAGCGCGAGCTAGTGGAGAAGGGTCGCCTCGCGGCGGTCAAGCGCCCCCCGGCGACTCCGCGTCTCCCCACCGACCTCGCCACGATCGTTCCGACGACCAAGTCCCACCACCTCCTCGGAGACGCTGCTCTCCGCCTGATCGAGGGCGCAGAGCGCCAGCTAGTCGTCGCCAGCTACAGTCTCGGAGCCGATCACCCCAGCGTCGACGCCCTCATCGCCAGGGCCCGCGCGGGCGTCGAGGTCACCGTTCTCACACGGCCCAGGCCAGCCGTTCTCGCCGCTGTGCTCCGCCTCGCCGAGGCGGGAGTGACCGTCCTGGCTCACGACAAGCTTCACGCCAAGGCGATCCACAGCGACGCAGGCGCCCTCATCATGACCGCGAACCTCGAGACCCATGGCCTCGATGCCGGCTTCGAGACCGGCGTACTCCTCAGCGGTCGGCCGACCGCGAGGGGTACTCAGGCCTCCGCCCTCAAGGCGATCCTCGACGCATGGATCGCTACGTTCCCTTGGCGCTTCGCCCCTGCGGTCCGCCCGGAGGAGCACCTCGGCGAAGTCTGGCTAGCCGACAAGGGCGCCAGGGACACCCGCGTCGAGGTTGTTGAGACGATCGACGTCAAGCTCCGATCGATCATCGCCAAAGACGCCCTCGACCTCGACGCAGCGCCCTCCCCGAAGAACTTCCGGCGCCCTCGTGACTCGGCGAAGATCCCCCGCCGCGTCCTCTACAGCTGGAAGGTCGAGCCGCCGCGGCTACCGGCCAAGGCTGTCCCCGAAGAGCGCACCGAGACCCGCGAAGAAGCCGGCAAGGACGGCAAGACGAAGCAGGTCAAGGTCAAGATCCCCTACAATCCGCCCGTGTACCGCGTCGGCAAGATCCGCTACGTGCTCCTCCGCGAGCCCCGAGACGTCGAACCAGCGCGCAAGCTCGCCGCCAAGCTCCGGGCGACCGTGGTGGTGAAATGACGACGAAGTCGCCCGCGCCCTACTCGGTGATGGTGAGCTGGCTCAGCGTCAACCACCGCGCAGCACCTTTCCTCCAGGCGCTCGACAGCTCCGAGATCAAGCCGCGCGTCGACCACCTCTACCTCTGTTGGCGTGATACGAGCTCAGCCGACGGCGAGAGGGAGCGCGACGCGCTGACAACGACCAGAAAGGAGCTCCGCGCCCGCCTCGATCCGATCTGCCCGGAGATCACCGCGTGCCCCTGGAAGACGGAGGCCGCTCCGACCTCCCATGACGACCTGCTCCCCTTCGCCGAAGGCGTCCTACGGCGCGCACGGGATGAGCACCCCGACGCCAAGATCGTGATTCACCTGTCCCCTGGGACGCCGGCAATGCACGCGATCTGGCTCCTCCTCGGCCGGACCGGCTTCATCCGGGATCCCGTCGAGCTTATCCAGACCAGCGACAGGCGCCCCGGTGTGGCCCGTGTCCGCTTCAACCTCGACACCTGGCTCCGACGCTACCAGCACGCCAAGCCTACGCGACCAGCCAGCGACGACGATGGCCAGCTCTGGGATCCGAGCGCGGTCCGGAGCCGCGCCCTCCGCGAGGTATTCGCCAAGATCGACGATTGGGCCCCTCTCCGCGTGCCACTCCTCCTGCTCGGCGAGCGCGGCACCGGCAAGACCACCTTCGCCAACCTCGTCCGCGCCCGCTCGCCGTTCCAGAAGAAACAGCCCGCAGGCTGGCCTGTGGTCGTCTGCGGCCAATTTCGCGTCAACCCGCAGCTCGCCCGTTCTGAGCTCTTCGGCCACGCCAAGGGCGCCTTCACAGGCGCGACAAAACCTCGGGTCGGCCTCCTCGAGACCGCCGACGGCGACACCCTCTTCCTCGACGAGATCGCCGATCTCGATCACGACACCCAGCGCCTGCTGATGGCGGCCGTCGAAGGGCGCGGCCACGCTCGCCTCGGCGAGACGACGCTCCGCCACTCCGACTTCCGCCTCCTCGCCGCGACCAACCGCTCCCTCAGGGAGCTCCGCGACGGCATCCTTGATCTCGACTTCATGGACCGGATCGCGATGTTCAAGCTCCATATACCGGCCCTCCGCGAGTGCCGCGAGGACCTCGCGCTGGCCTGGCGCTCGACCCTCCGGAGCGCGGCCACGCTCGCAGCAGTGACTAGCGTCCCCCTCCAGTCCTTTGAACACGCCCCGGAGCTTCTCAAGGCGCTGCGCTCCCACCCGCTCCCCGGGAACTTCCGCGACCTTCAGCGCGCCGCCTTTCACCTCCTCGCCGCCGCCAACGCCGGCCAACCCGACCTTGACGCAATCCAGGCAGCGATTGACTCCCTCGGCTCCCCAGAGAAGGTCGGCGTAGGACTGTTCTTACGCGAGGAAGACTTCGACGCAGCCCTGCCGCTCGACCTCGACGAGCACCTCCGCGCCTATCAGCGAGGTTGGCTCCAGGCTGCTGAACGTCGAGCTGGCGGAGTGTCGAGCCACGCCGCCAGACTCCTCGGCCTCAAGCGAAAGACCCACGACGATCGGCGCAAGGCATTGCTCGGCGACAAGTCGCCACAGACGGCGGCATCTCGCCGACGCAAGCCCCACGGGGACTCGCAAAGCGAGTGATCACCAAATGATCCAGGTGCTTCGGAGCGGCCAATTCCTCGCAATGGAGAGGGGTCATGCAACGACCCATCTCCCACGATGTCGCGGCGCCCGCCGCCGTCAACTCCCACCTACACGTGGTGATCCATCAGCCTCACGTCGCTGTCATCGGCGGCGTCGTCAACAAGCTCCGTGAACGCCTCTCCGGCACCGGCCTCCGCTGCTACGGTAGCGCGCACCACTCGGGCAATGGTGAGCTGCAGCGCCTCCTCGCTGCCATCCGCGGTGGCACGATCGACGAGGTCTGGATCCTCTTTCGCTCGATCGGGCACTCGGAGGTCAGGCGCCTCCGAGCGACCTGCAAGGCCTGCGGGATCACCTACACACTGGTGACCGGCATCTCTTCGATCCGCAAGCGCCTTGGCGCCCGCACATGACCCAGGGGCGGGCTCTCACAGGGCCCGCCCGCCGCCCCGAACCGCGAGGCTGCGGCCACCGGGTGCGGCAGCTCTGCATCGAGCAGCGGGCGCTGGTCTTGGCCTCCAGCGCCCAGGGACAACCGCGCTCGATCTCGCGCCAGCGTTAGAGTACGCTTCAGCGATGCTCCCTCGTGCAGCCCGGCAGCCCCTGCCCGTTCTGCCTCGCTCCCTACGTGACTCCCCCGCAGCGCGGCTCCTCGGCGTGACGTTGGCTCTGGGTGCAATGGCCGGCTGCAATCGCCCTGTCCCGGTGGAGTTCACGACGACCACGACGACAAACGGAGTGAACTCTTCCTCGACCTCCTCGAGTTCAAGCACGACGAACGCCGGTGGTAGCTCAACCGCCAGCGCAGCCGCCACAACCGATGACAGCACCGCCTCGGACAACTCCGCGGCCACCTCGCACTCCCCTCCCAAGGACGACGTGGGCTGGGAAACCGACGTCGGCGACGGCAAGCCTGCGGGCTGCAAGGGGAAGATCGACTTCGTCTTCGTGATCTCAGGGCTCTCCCTGCTCGCTGACATTCAGCCACTGCTCATCGACGCCTTCCCAAAATTCATCCAGACGATCGAGGCGAAGTTTGAAGACTTCGACTACCACATCATGGTGGTCGACGATAACGACCTCTGGGGGAGCGACGCCTGCACCCAGCTTTGCGAGACCCCCGGGTGCAAGCATGAAGATCCATGCTGTCTCTGGCCATGGGCCTCTGAGGAGGGCGAACCGTGCTGCCCCGACCTGGACTACCCCTGTGACTCGCTCAATCTCGTAACGAGCTGCGACGCGACGCTGGGGGCAGGAACGGTCTTCCCCGCAGGTGCAAACTCCTCGAACAAGCACTGCAAGATCGCCGGGGGACACCGCTACATGACCAAGGAGCAGCCCAACCTCACCGAGACCTTCGCCTGCGCTGCGCAGGTCGGCACCTGGGGCCGTCATCGCGTCGGTGACGCGCTCGTCGCTTCGATGGAGCCGGCGCTCAATAGCCCCGGCGGGTGCAACGAGGGCTTTCTTCGGGAGGACGCGCTGCTCATGGTCACGCTCCTGACCACCAGCGTCGACAAGTCGAAGACGGTCATCTACCCCTGGGACTGGTATGAGGCAGTCGTCGCAGCCAAGGGCGGCGACCCGTCATCGGTGATCGCCTTCGTGATCGGCAATGCAGAGTGCCCCTTCCCGGAAGACTATGCTTGCCAGTTCGCGAAGATGTTCACCCACCATGTCATCATCGATCGCGATGACTCAGACTACGCGCCAGGTTTCGACGCTGCGACGGATCTAGTCGCAACAGCCTGCGAGGACTTCATCCCTCAGTAGCTGTCAGCCTCCGAAACAGGCGACTGCAGGGTATGAGTTGGCGCCAAACCCAGCAGCACAGACCTCCCCGTAGGGACCGACGCCGATGGCTGTCGCCCAGTGAGTGGCAAAAAGGTCTTTGCGGGTGTAGCTCCAGAGAGGCTCGTCGTTCGTCGGGGCAAAGGCGCGAACCGTGAAGGTGTCATCGTCGCCGACAAGTCCGCCGTGACCGACGAGGACATAGCCGGCTGAGCTCCAGCGCAGAGCCTGTGGGGCTAAAAACGGATAGGAGAACATGCCGAGGGAGCTATTCCAAACCTCTCCGCCGCCAAGTTCGTGGATCACGAGCTGGCCCTCTACCACGTCGGCACACGGGTCTCCGCAGATGTAGCCCGACACGAAGATCTGCCCAGCATCGTTCGCGTCAATCGCGGTCGCAAAGCTCTGGGAGGCGAAGCCTACGCTCGCGATGTCGTACTTGGGTTCCCCGTCGATCGCCATCGCAAAGGGCAGCACAAATCGACGCGTACTAGGATCCTCGGGCTCATGATAGCCGTACACGTCTCCCGCAAGCATCAGGTGCTCATCGCCAGCGAGGACACAACCCCGCGGCCGCTCATCGAACGTGTGCTTGAGTAGCGGATCGTCTCCCGGTTGCCAGTGATCAAAGGTCCGCCACAGAGGTCCGTCATCCAGGCCGAGCACCCGGACAAAGCTATCCAGGTCCCCAAACCCGCTGGGCACGGCCCCGCAGATCGCCAGCACCCCATCGCGGTACGCGAGCGCCGTAGCCTCCTCGCCGGCAGCGCCCGAGGCCATCGTCAGCGGGTTGATCCCCCACTGCGGGATATCACTGAGCCACCAGCTCCACTCGTCGGCGTTCACCTTCCAGGAGACGAGCGCGTGGATCGTGCCGTTCTCGCGGACGACCAGGTCGACCCCCTTGCACTCCTGCCCCGGCATGATGTCGATGACATCCTGCGGGCCCCATCCGCCCTCGGGGTTGCGGCGCCGGAGGTAGCAGCGGTGGATATCCTGCTCGTCGAGGCGCGTGCCCAGCTCGATGAGCTCGCCCGTGGAGAGCAGCCCCACTGCGTCGACCCAGCCCTTGCCGAGGAGCAGGTCCCCGGTCTCAAAGTAGAACTCCGTACCGGGCTCGGGCAGCGCGACTGTGTAGGCGGCATCCGCCGACTCGCCGTCGATGTCGTCACGCACAGGCGTGACTGTCGCGCTATGGGAGCCGTTGTCGAGGCCGGTAAGCACCGGGAAGGCCCCCGCGAACGTCCCGGGGGCGGTCTCGTCGAGATCGATCGTGGCGCCAGTGTCGAGCGTTAACTGGACGCCGTCGCTTGCCGTTGCGTGCACCTCGACGGTGATGGGTCCGTTGCTGACGATCGGCTGGGGTGCGAGTGAGACGCTCAGAATCTCAGGCGGCCCGGCGTCGCTCCCCTCGGTGTCGTCCGTGTCGCCGCCGTCGGTCCCATCGGTGTCGCTGAGTCCGTCGGTGTCGAGGGTCGCCGACGATCCATCGCTGCCCGTGTCGCTCGTGACCGCCGTGATCGTCACGCTCGCAGACTCTCCCTCGCTGACCCCCGTGAGCCCCGTCGTGTCGCCCTCAGACTCCGCCGAGGGCGGGCTCGTCAGGGCCTGGTAGACGCCCTCCGCTTGGCACGCGGGGAGCACCAACGCTGAGATGATCGCGAGGCTTGAAAGGGCTCCGTTGAGTTGCATACGTGCCATCAGAATCGACCCCTCAGCGTGAACGATGCGTGCCCCTTACCGACACCGAGACCCAAGCGCGGAGTCGAGGCCAGTCCCCCCTGCTCCCGCCGAGCAAGACGACGCCCAGCCAAGAGCAGCGCGACGCCGGAGACAAGCGTGAAACCACCGGCGATGCCGGTCGCGGTGGCGAGCTGAGTTGCGAATCGGCCCTCCTCTCGGAGCCCCTCGATCCGCCACCAGTCCCCAGCGGTCAGCGGGCCCTCTTCGGCTTTGGTGAGGTACTCGCGAAGGTCTGCGGCTGCGCGGGCGTCGACGACGAGGCCGTAGGTCATCGCCCCTAAGAGCGCCGCGCCTGCGGTAGCGGTGAACGCACCGGCAACGCGAAGGCGACGGGCCCTCTCGGAGGACGACGAAGAATCGCGGATGTCATCGAGAGCGCCGCCTGCCGACGCAGCCCTCGGCCCACGTCCAGGGATCTCAGCGCTTGGACTTCGGACAGGCAAGAGCGCGGGGCCAACAGGCGGAGCGGCCTCGGCCTTCGCACTCGCGGCACCTGGCTCTTCGTCTGTCTCTGAGTTTCCCTCGCACATGCCGGCGAGCTGCGGATCGCTCCGCAGCAGCACCTCGATCTCCGCGAGCCTCCGCTCCGCGTCCTCGCGAATCGCCAGATCAACAGCGGCATCCGCAGCGAGCCCCGAGACCAGTCCTCGCGCCACACAGAGCGACTCGCGATCGCCCTCGACCTCATAGGCGGACACGGAGGCCTGATAGCCACGAAACGCCGCGACCGCGCGGGCCTGCGGGTCCTCGGTCGAGGCGGCGATGGCTGCCCAAGCCCGGCTTGCGGCCACAAACTCACCGCGCCGCGAGAGCTCGCGGGCCTCGGCCTCACCCGCCTCCTCGTCGGCAACCCGAGCCTGAGGCTCGCCGACGCCGCTCGCAGAGGCGCCGCTAGGTGCTGCGACCAGCCCCACACACGAGAGGACGCAGAGGACATCTCTCAATGGCCAGGACAAGCGAGCCACCCGCGGGGAGGGCTCGCGAGTCCTCGATGGTGTGCCGGACGGTCGCATTCGCGCGCTCGAAGATAGCCTGACTCGCCGCATCGCGTCGCCTTCCTAGTTGCGGGGGCCTCCGCCCCCGAGCTTGAGCAGGTGCCTGCTCGGGCGATTCGCCGATGGGAAGGCGATCGATGTCAGCACGTCACGCAGACACAGCCGCACCAACGGCGAAGCCGGCTCCGCGGAGACCCGCGTGACGGCCCCACCTGCGGAGACTGCGACGGCGACCTCCAGCTCCCCTGCTCCGCGGGCGCACTCCTGAAGCTCTGCTTGATGTCGACCGAGGCGCCTCTTGAAGACATCGGCCGAGAGAGCCGACCGCTTGATGCTCACAACTGTCTTCCTCGCCGAGGAGACCGTCGCGGTGAGAGGCGGTGAGGGGTCGACGCCGTCCTCCGATCCCTCCGTGCCAGTCGGCAGAGACTCCCGTTCCTGTCCCCCATCGATCGAGCCTACAGGCTCTCCCCCGCTGGCCCGCCCTTCCCCAAGGTCGTCTTCCTCAGCGACCTCAGAGCTCTGGTCACGCACTCCTCCAAGTTGAGCCGCCGCGTGGGCCGCCGGGCGAGCGTCGGACCTCTCTGGAGCCTGCTCCCCTCCCCTGACGACCCCAGCCGCCGCGACGATCGTGCTGCTGTGGTCGCCCCACCCCCGAGTCACGAGGAGTGTCAGAGTCACGGCAAACGTAGCCACGGAGACGCAGACCCCGATGAGAAGACTCCAGCTCGGCCGCGACGTTCGCTCGCCGCCCCGCTCGCTCGCCCCCTTAGGGCTCAGCGATGCTAAGGCGCGCTGCTCTGCCCCCCTCTCGGCGACCAAGCGATCCACCGCGCCGCTCCCCGAGGAAGTCTCCCGCAGCTCGCTCAGGGGGGCCGCCTGTACCGTCACCGGGCCCCGCCGAATATCGCCGATCCGCCCCTCCTCCGCGAAGATGGCCGCCCGCTCCGCAGCGGCCTCCGCCAAGCAACCACCGAGCCCCTTCGCGTCGAACCGATAGTTGGGATCGACTTGAAGCGCGCCGAGGATCGCCTCCGCGAGCGGCCCGTCGCACTCCGGCACCCGCTCCGCAGGCGACACCCAGCCGCCGTCGGGGTCCTCCGCAGGTAGCTTCCCGGTGAGCAGCAGATGCAGCATCCGGCCGAGCGAGTAGACGTCGCTCTTGGCCGTCCAGCCCTCCCCAGCCTTCGCCTCCGGGGCGGTCCAGTCGACGCGCTCCAACCCGCCGGATCCGAGGCGAGTCCGCGCCTCAGGCGGGGTCGGGTAGCGTTCATCGACCCCCGCGTAGAATGCGTCGAGCAGCTCGACCTGCCCCAGGTCGATGATGAAAGCCCGCAGACCTCTGTCCCCATCGCCGCGATCGATCAGGACGTTCGTCCGGTTGAGATCGCGATGGACAATCCCGGCGTCATGCATCGTCTCGAGCGCGCCCGCGAGGTGCTGACCCACGGCAATAACCTCGCCGGGCGACAGCGGCTCTGGCCCGAGATCCACAGCGCGCGCACCTGGACAGAGCTCCATCGCGATGAAGGGCCGGCGGACCCCAGCGCCTGTCCGACACTCCACGAGCCTAGGGATCGAGGGATGACGGAGCATGCCCAACACCCGCGCCTCGCGATCGAAGCGCGCCCGCTCCTCTTCGTCGCCCACGACCTCTGCCCGCAGGATCTTCAACGCCACATAGCAACGCGCGTCGCGGTGATACGCCCGATAAACCTCCGCCTTCGCGCCGATCCCCAGCAGCTCGATCAACTCGTAGCAACCGTCAAAGAGCGTCTCCTTAACCTCCTCGGCGTGAACGGTGTGAATCCCCGCGAGCTCCCGCGACAGCTCCTCCGCCGATCCGATCCGGTCCTCTGGGAGCACCGCGAGCGCCCGCGCGACGATCGACTCCAGCTCCTCCGGGAGTTCCAGCCCCGGCCGCGCCGCTCGCATCGAGCTAGGCTCCAGCGGGTTCGGCATGACCCCGGTACACAGCCGAAAGATCGTCGCCCCCAAGCCGTACACGTCAAAGCGCGCGTCCGGTACCGACAGGCCCGCCTCAGGAGGCACATAGCCGGGCGTGCCGAGCACCTTGCCGGCCTTCGTCCGTCGCCGCGGCGGCAAGAGCTCTCCACCCTGTTGGACGCTCGCCAGATCATCGGCACGCGCCACGCCGAGATCGAGCAGCTTGACGAAGACGCGCCCGGTCACTCCGCGCAGCTCGGCGATGTTGGCGGGCTTCACATCACGGTGCACGACTCCGGCGCGATGGAGGGCGGCGAGGGCCTCCCCGGTCTGGATCGAAACCTCGACGACCTCCCGCCACGGCAAGGGCTCCCCCTCCCGCAGCCGGCTGTCCAGGCTCTGCCCGAGGTGCTCCATCGCCATGTACGGATGGCCCTCAGCCGTCTCGCCGACCGCGAGCACCTGCACGAGATGCGGGTGACGGAGGTTCGCGAGCAGCGTCGCCTCGTCGATGAAGCGCCGCCGCATGTCCCGGTTCCCCGAGCGCAACACCTTGACCGCCGCCCGACTCCGCAGGGCGATGTCTTCGCAGAGGTAGACGCTGCCCATCCCTCCGCGACCGATCGGCGCCAGGATCCGAAAACGCTGGTCGAGGACAGCCTGTAGGCCCTCCTGCTGCCGTTCCTCCAGTCCCTCCTCGGGCGCTGCGAAGAGGGTCCAGGCCTGAGCGGGAGTGAAAGCGATGGGCGAAGGCACGACCACGTTATGAACATATAAAGGTAGCCGGAAAGCAAGAGCTTTCCGGCCGCAATCTCCACCGACACCAGGCCTCGCCTACACCAGACGGCACCGAAGGCTCATCCCTTGTCGACGCGCTCAGAGCTGCTCCGTAGTCACGCTTGGCCTTCCCGCTCCGCAGGCAAGAGGTCCAACACCCTGGTCTCAGTCGTCTGGCTGCTCCCTCCCCCGGAATGTCGATGCTGGAGGAGCAGCTCCCGCACCCTCTCGATGAGCTTCGCCTGCCCCTTGAGCTCATCGTTCTCCTGCTCGACCGCGTCGAGACGACGACGAACATCAGCCACAACGTCCAGCTCTGCCTGCCTGGGGCGGTATGGGAAGGGGGAAGTTGGCGGATCGCTCCTGCGGCGCTGGCGAAGGTCATCCAGGCGAAGGCCCATCCCGCCCCTCCCGATCGGACCGAGCACCTGGAATCGATTGTCAATGAGGCGCAGCTTGACCGGCTCCACCGGTGCTTCGTGAGGCGTCCATCTGAAGGCGGGGGGGTGAGCGCTGACGAAGGCGCAAGCCCCGACGACGGACCGATGCGCACAAGCCGCGACGAGCGCTTCGCCAGGAAGAACTGGCCATATCGGCGTGGCACGGTGTCTCCGACTCGTTATCATGAGCAATGCAGATCACACCGAAGATCACGATCGAGGCGGTCTAGCGTGCATCGCGTTGGTGAAGGAGCGTCGAGGTGAGCGGGGGCCGCTTGGGTTGGGGCCCTAACTTCCCGTGGGAGCTCCTCCCGCTCGGGGAGTACTCCGACACAGCGATCGCGGAGGAGCTGGCGGTTATCGCGGTAGGGACAGCCCTTAGCTCTTTGGGGTCAGGCCGCCCCCCGCACAGATCCCGGCGTGCGGAACTACCGCACCGGGCTCCTGCCTTGGGTAGTGGCGCGAAAGCGCACCTCTGG
>Ga0316189_10000894_pt1 | contig 29768 bp, 25 predicted proteins | sample LowCovwburrow_MG_FD_204930 | JGI IMG/M metagenome (GOLD analysis project Ga0316189, IMG submission 204930) | Coastal sediment microbial communities from Maine, United States - Lowes Cove worm burrow | ecosystem: Environmental > Aquatic > Marine > Coastal > Sediment | place: USA: Maine...
TAAAATTTTTTCTTTCAAAAATCCTTTACTGACATCTCTGGACTTCATTGAAGGATCAAACCCGTAATGACTTATCTCTCGCTTTGGAGCCTTGCCGCCATCATTGTTGTGACTTTGTGTTTGGGGCTGCTTTTTCGCCTAAAGCAACGCAACAAACAGCTTTCCAGAGCTTTGAAAGCCTGCGAATCCAGCTTTCAGACCGAGAAAAGTAAAACCTCATCTCAGTCAGCTTCAAAGGTTGGTGGCTGGGAATTTGATTATCAGAGTCGCGAGCTTTCCTGGGACACGCATACAAAAACAATCCATGATGTTGATGAAACATTCAGGCCGACACTTAAAAAGGCTTTTCGGTTTTTGACACCGAGATCTCAAAGGAATTTGTTCTCCGCGACAAAAAAGGCAAAAGAGCAAATCGCTCCTTTTGACAAGGAGGTCCGGCTGGTCACTGCTGGCCGGCGTCACATTTGGGTTCGTATTCTAGGGCAACCCATTCTGGAAAATGGCATCTTGTCCAAATTTTCCGGCGTTTTCCAGGACGTAAGTCAATACAGGCGTTTGCAGGATGAACTGCGCCTTGCTGCTGTGACCGATCAGTTGACAGGATTGATAAACCGACGTGGATTGCACGAGTATCTGAATGAGCTAAACAAATCGGATCAGCACTCGCGCCATGCTGTTCTTGCAATAGATCTGGATAACTTCATATCTGTTAATAACACCTCGGATCACGAAACCGGTGACAATCTCCTTCGCCATTGCGCAAAAATTCTTACGTCAGAAGCGGGTGACGCTGATTTGGTTGCTCGGATCGCCGGCGATGAGTTTGTGATCGTCCTCAAAGATGCAAACGACCGGGCGCAGACAAAACAGATCGCTCTGTGCTTGATGAGAGAGCTGTCTAAACCAGTTGAGATTGATGGAAGATGCTGCCGGATCAGTGCGAGTATTGGTATAAAATTCTGGGATAAAACGGCAGAGCCAACCCTGAAACGCGTGTTGATAGATGCTGATATAGCCTTACGCCAAGCCAAGCGTGAAGGCAGAAGCCGATACCGTTTTTTCAAAGACAGTATGCGACAGCAGATTGAACGAAACTCCACGTTGGTCGAGGAGATCCGGGAAGGGTTACGGCGCGACGAATTCGCGCCTTTCTTCCAACCCCAGATCAACATTCGTACGCGTACATTAAATGGATATGAAGCTTTGCTGCGCTGGAAACATCCTTCGCGCGGTTGGCTGGAACCCGAAGATTTCATTCACGCAGCAAAAGATGCAAACCTACTGGATAATCTCGACAAACAAATGCTGCTGAAAAGCTGCCAGTCTCTCGCGCACCTGCAGGCACTGGGGCTACCTGCCCCGCAAATCAGTATCAACATGTCAAATTCCAGGTTGAGCGATTCCAAGGTCGTTGACAATTTGATCAACGTCGTCAAAGCGCAAGGTTTGCACCCCCATCAGATTGCCCTCGAAATTTTGGAAACGGTTTTTCTGGATGATCCCGCCGGACATATTGCAAAAAATGTACATGAGCTTTCGGCAGCGGGTTTTTCCGTGGAACTGGATGATTTTGGAACCGGGCACGCGTCAATTTCCAGTTTGCGCAAATTCCCGGTCGACCGGATCAAGATAGACAGAAGCTTCGTATCGGGAATTGACCAAGACAAAAGCCTTGAAGAATTAACAGGCGCCATCGTGCATCTTGCGAAGAAACTAAACCTTACTGTCATTGCAGAGTGTGTCGAAACGGACGCGGAACTGGCAGTTCTTACCGCAATGGGATGTGACTGCGCCCAAGGATTTTATTTCGCACCTGCAATGCCGCTGGCCGAGCTTGAAAATTGGTTATCGAATGATACGCAATTCTTATCCCAGGCGCGTTAAAATTTTCGCAATTGCATGTCTTTTCGCTAGACTCGAAACAATAAAGCAGCGTTGTTTGCAAACCACGTCATTCAGCGCTTGAGGAAGGGGTCGCGCACGAGGCATATTGTGCGCAACAATCGCGGCAAGGCTAAATGCCCGAAGGACGCCAGTTAAGGCAAAGAGGCAAGCAATGTTAGAAAAAATCGACCCACTCCAATCTGTTCTGGCATCGCTCAGATGTTTTCAGGACGGGCTGGAACAAATGCAGGCGGAGCTCACAAAAAACGGCAATGGTGACGTGATCTCAGATACGGCGCGCCTAATCCTAGAAATGAAAGGCCGGCTGATCCTGTCTGGCGTTGGGAAAAGTGGCCATATCGCGCGCAAACTGGCTGCAACATTTTCTTCAACCGGCACCCCTGCCTATTTCGTGCACCCGGCAGAAGCCAGCCATGGTGACTTGGGTGTCATACAGGATAATGACGTCGTTTTGTTGATGTCATGGTCTGGTGAAACCCGCGAACTTTCAGATGTTGTTGCCTATTGCGCGCGCTTTGATGTTCCCATGATCTCGATCACAGGAAATAGCGAAAGTACGCTCGCACGAAAAACGCAATACCCAATCATCCTGCCCCGTGCAGAAGAGGCCTGCCCGCATAACCTGGCCCCCACAACATCGACCTTGCTGCAGTTGGCTATGGGTGACGCCTTGGCAGTGACATTGCTTCGGATGCGCGGTTTTTCCGAAGAAAGTTTTCGGAATTTTCATCCCGGCGGCAAGCTCGGGTCTGTTCTGCAACCAATCAGTGAGTTCATGTTTAAGGGTGATCAGCTACCACTCGTCGAAATGGATGCACCTATCATCGAAGTCATCTCTGAAATTTCAAACAAAGGGTTTGGCATCGTCGGGATGCGAGACGTGAATGGTAATCTGGTTGGTGTCATCACAGATGGCGACATCAGACGCTACCTTGAAAGCAATGCCTCTGGCACCATGAAGTCAGTGATCTGGAAGGCCACAGCCGCAAGCCTGATGACACCGGGCGGCGTGAGACTTGAGCCCGAGCGGCTAAGTGCGCGCGCCCTGAATATCCTGCAAAAAAACAAGATTTCTGCGGCTTTTGTTGTTGAAGACAGCAAGCCGGTCGGGCTTGTCACAGTATTGCAGCTTCTGCAACGTGGCGTCGCCTGACCCTCAGCCGACTTCTGATTTTGTCAAATTATCAATCGCCTTCAGGCGCTTCAGCATTGCTGCCATCTGATCGAGCGGCATCATGTTTGGCCCATCGCTTGGCGCGTTGTCAGGGTCAGGGTGCGTTTCTATGAACAGAGCAGCACAGCCGACTGCAATTGCCGCGCGTGCAAGCGGTGGTACAAACTCTCGTTTTCCGCCAGATGATGTCCCCTGTCCACCCGGAAGTTGCACCGAGTGTGTTGCATCAAATACCACCGGATATCCGGTATCTGCCATGATTGGCAGGCTTCTGAAATCACTGACCAACATGTTGTAGCCAAAGGATGTTCCACGGTCCGTCAAAAGGATGCGGTCGTTCCCGGTGCTGGCAATCTTGTCAGCAACATTGCCCATATCCCAGGGTGCGAGGAATTGTCCCTTTTTCACGTTTATCGCTGCCCCGGTTTCCCCCGCTGCAAGCAGCAGGTCAGTCTGGCGGCACAGGAATGCTGGGATTTGCAGAATATCCACGGCTTCAGCCGCAACTGGGCACTGCTGCGCACTATGTACATCGGTCAGCGTTGGGCAGCCAAATTCAGTGGAAATTTTTGACAGAATTGACAATCCTTCGTCGATCCCAAGCCCGCGTTTACCCGACAGGCTTGATCGGTTCGCCTTATCAAAACTGCCTTTAAAAACCAGCGGAATAGCAAGATCGCTGCAGATACCAACAAGCGTTTCAGCAATCTGACGGCTGTGATCAAGGCCTTCAAGCTGGCAAGGACCAGCGATCAGCGCGAATGGTGCGGTATTCGAAAATACAGCGTTCCCGACGGTTACAGTTTTCATTCTTCACCTCTTTGCTGCAACACAGCTTCGATCCGTTCAACATCAATCGGGTTGTTCAGTTCCCAGAAAACATGGCCTGCGGCGTCGACTTCGACACAGCGCACCTTAACCCCACACTCCAGAAATCTTAGTTGCTCCAGCCCTTCAAGCTTTTCCAGTGGACCTTCGCCCCAGCTTACGTATTCAGCCAAAGTCGCCGGTCGATAAGCGTAAGCACCTACATGATGAAAGACCGGTGTTTCGGCATCACTTGCATAATTACGATCAGTATATGGGATCACTTCTTTCGAAAAATAGAGCGCATCCCGCGTTTTATCGAATACCGCAGTGGTGCCACCAACCTGATCATTTCGACGGTCCTCGCGGAAATTGGACAGGGTCTGGCCGTCGCACCGCAAAACGGGTGTTGCCATCTGGACAGACACATCAGCCCGCATTTCGTCAATCAGAGCTGTTAAAAACCAATGTGGGGTCAGCGGTGCGTCACCTTGCAAATTCACAACGATATCAGGAAGCTGCGAAAGGTTTTTAAGTGAATCTGCCACGCGTTCCGTTCCGTTTACACAGGTATCCGGGGTCATCAAGACTTCTGCGCCAAACCCCTGTGCGGCCTCGGCGATCCGCGCGTCATCGGTTGCGATATAAACAGCTGCAACGTCTGGTACCTGCATCGCAGTATTCCAACTGCGTTCAATCAGTGACTTTGCCTTGCCGGTCGCTCCGACCAATGGTGCCAGAGGTTTTCCTTCGAAGCGGGTCGAAGCATAGCGGGCGGGAACTACGATAATTACATCTTTGCTCATGCCACTGTGATGGCTTATCCAGACAGCGAGTCCAAGCTTTTTGTCGCGCGAGGTTGCATTTATTGCGGCATTGCGCTGACAAGACGAATTTTTCGCTAGTAGTCTCGCTCGAAAAATACACCCATGCTGGTGTTACCATCTTGCCCGAGCCCACCTTTGACGGTCAAAGCCGGGGAAATATCCAGGTTCAGATTAATCTCGCTCGTTCCATCGCTGCCAATCGTCACGTCGGTATAGACGTTCTCGGAAATATACTTCCCGGCACGTACTCCGGTGGTGCCTTCTTCGTTACTGGCAACATCAAGATCATCCAGACCAAACTTGTCCCTTAGTCGCGACACGAGCCCAACACCGCCCCGCCCGGATAAGGTTGCAACAGCAGACGCAAGCTGGGCCGCCTGGAACGGAGAAATTTCTGTTATCGCGCGTCCAAAAAAGAGCCTCGAGAGCACTTCATCCTCGGGCAGTTCAGGTTGAGATGTGAAGGATATTGCCGGATCCGCGGCATTGCCTTCAACGATAACATTGACGGTAAACTCATCTGCGGAACTTGTTGCAACAAACCGTAAGTAGGGCACAAATTCGCCCTGCAACTGTGCATAACCTTCATCAAGCGTCAGACGTTTTCCCAGAATATCGAGCCGCCCCCGGATCAGATCAAACCGCCCTGACGGAATGAGGTTATCCGTTGTTCCGCCCAAGCGCAGCTCACCACCAAGTTCGACGTCAAGACCGCGACCACGAACAAATATGCGCGATGGCGCAGAAATTGTCAGATCAACCGGATAAGCCGCACCTCCACTGCTTCCAGCATCGTTGTCTAGCAATCCAGCACGGCGCCGCGTTTCCCTGACGCTGGCAGGTTCATTCACATGAACAAGCCCGGGCAAGTCGCCGCCCTCTGTAAATCCAGATGTTGGAACCTGTATTTCGGTCGGTCCAAGTGTCAAAGCACCGGCAATCAGCGCGCCCCCCGTAACTGGCCCATTTACGGTCACAGCGCCATTGACGTTCGTCTGATAGAGTGCCGGATCTATCAATCCAACGCTGCGCAATTGTACCGCCAGTTCGCCAGCATATGGTGGTGTCAAAGATACCGGGCCATTCACTGAAAACTGACCGCCCGATGTGACCGCACCCGTTAAGTCAATTACCGCGCGGCCACCGGAAATCTGTGCGTTTACAGCGACGTTTGTTAGCGCCAACCGTAACAATGGAATCGATGCACGCACCGCTCCCGCCGTCACCTGACCGGAAATTGACGACAACGCGAAAGGCCCGTCCAACCGCAGATCAAACCGTGCGTTGCCGTCAAGCGTGCGCGGCGTAATAAATGGGTTTGCAAGCCCCAATGGCGCATTGCCCGCCAACGCAAGGCTGGCTGATTGGCCGTCAACGGCAACGCCACCAGCAATACTTAGCACGGTTCCAGCAGGACCATCGCCATTCGCATCGATCTGCCATTCGCCGTTGCTCCGGCTTGCCGTACCGTTCAGGCTAAGCGGGCCATTCAGCCCCGAAACAAATATTCCGAGGTTGTTTAATCTGGCGGTATATCTGAGATCACCAGTCACTGATCCAAGCTGGCCGGATACACCTGCGGTAAGTTCCGGTGTGGTAATTTCAAACTGGTCAATTCTTAGACCCGTGGTATCACGCGCCACAGCGACCAATAGATCAGCCGTGCCGCGAAGCAGACGATCAACCTCTGACTGACCTATTCCAAGGTCTTGTGTCTGGCCTTTCAGTGTCAGATCAAAAGATCCGCCCAGCAGATCACCCTGCCCCGCCAAGTTAACACGTCCAGCCCCCTTCAGCGGGCGGCCAACAAGCAGAGAGAAGCGTGAAAGATCGCCGGAGGTTAGAAGTATTTCCCCTTCCACATTGAAATCATCTTGCAGCCCTGCAAAGGCAGCCTGTCCTGAAATGGAAAAGTTATCACCGTTTAAGATTGCGTTGCGAAATACGACGGGTTCTTCCTGAATCCATTCCACCTGAGTGTCACCGGAAATTTCAGAACCCAGCGCAGCGGCCAAACCTTCGTCCCGCAGAATTAAACCGTCCGCACTGTAAAACACTTCGCTTGTCACGCGGCCAAGCGCTGTTCCGTCTCTTGCAAAAATCTTGCCCGTTGCAGCCAGCAACAGAGTTTCAGCTGTCAGATTTTCACTGACCAGCCCATCTAACAGAAGCGTTCCTTTCCAATCGTCATCATTTGCATGATTATATGCAAGATCAAGCGTAAGGCTGTCGACAAGCGTCTTGCCTCCTGAAAGTGGTAACAAAACAGGCGAACCCGATTGATCACTAATTTCTGCTTCTAACTCAAAACGTTCCGGCCAGCCCTCTGCCCCAATCGCGCCACTCCCTTCAATCGAAACGGAGCGCGCCTTCAGGGCCAGTGTGTCCAGCGTCACCTGCCCGTCGGTCAGCCGTTCACCGCTTAGTTTCAACTGGATATCCGAGCCAAAGAAGGACCGGTAATCAGGCGCGAACAACGGCGCAATATCACCACCTATCTCAGCACCAAACGCGTGGCCAAGATTTGAGCTGTTATTTTCATCCCGCAGTGCAACAATTGTAACCTGGCCGGTAAGTCGGGGCTCGTTGTCAGACAAGAGACTTATGTCGGCTATATAGTCATCAAGAGGTCCTGTTCCCTTAACAGTCATCGCAATCGCTGGCGTATCGGGAAGGTTTAATAGCGTTGAAACAATGCCACCCTTGCCTTCGGTCAAAGCGACATCCAGGCTCAATTCGCGTGTCGCGTTACTATAACCACCCGCAAAGCGAAGCGTTCCGAGTTCACCATCGATCCTTGCAATACTGACTTCTGCGTCTCCTGCACCAGCATTCAACGAAAGACTCGCCTCTAACTTGACTGTCGCTTCGCGGCTCAGAACAGCGGCACCAAGAACCACGCGGTCAGCCTTGACTGCGGCTATTTCAACAGAAACTGGCAATTCCGGCAGTGTAAATTCTGTTGCTTCAGGGCTTGGTGTGGATGCGTCGGTCTTTGGAAAGCGAGGGAGCAAAATTTCGCGCACACTCAGTGTGTTCACCTCAATGCGACCACGCAAAAGCGCCGATTGATTCCAGTCTAACACCACATCGCGCAACGTGATCCAGACGCCACCATCATCTGCAATGGTGAGTTCTTCAATGGTGGACTCGGCGCTTAGTGAACCTGAAAAGCCTTTGACGCGCACCTCGCGCCCTGCATCAGAGAGATTATCTTCCAGAAACGCCGTCAGAAAATCACGGTCATCCTTGGTCTCTGTCTGCGCGAAAGCAAAACAGGGCAGCAGAAGCAACAGAACTATTGCGGCAAACCGTTTCAAAATGATTGTCCTATGCCAACGTAGATTTGCAGACCATTCCCAGTTCCCCCTACAGGTGCGGCAACGTCAAAACGTATCGGCCCGATGCCGGTGTTGTATCGCAGTCCAAGCCCGAAGCCACCGTGCCAATCCCCGTTACCGTCATAAAAGGAACCCGAGCCAACATATCCCGCATCTGCGAACGCGACGGCGCCCAGTTTTTCTGAAAAGCTTGTTCGCAGTTCAGAGGAAAGGCCGATAAATGAACGCCCCCCGCGGCGTATGCCACCCCCAAGATTAACGCCAAGCGACTGATAAGACTGACCCCTAACAGTACCACCACCACCTGAATAAAACAGGTAGTCAGGCGGCGAATCGATCACAGTCGGCCCTACGACCGAGCCAAGTTGAAAACGCCCTGCCAAAACAAACCGGTTCTCTTCACCAAAGCCACGATAAGTACGTGCATCAGTTTCAATCCGCAGGCCGGAGGAGGTTGTTCCAAATCCAACGAACGGGCGCAGTTCACCGGCCAGATAAAAGCCGCTTGTCGGATTTAACGCATTGTCGCGCCTGTCCCATATGAGCGTGGCAGGCAGGCTCAGCAGATTGAAATCTTTTATTCCGCTGGTGTCGGTCACACGCGCATTGCGCACTTCAATCGCAAGCTCACCTTCAAGCGTGTCTGAAAATATCCGGTGTGCACCAACACCAAAACCGAGGTTGTCAGATTGAAAATCCGATTCGTCCAAGCGTTCTGCTTCTATCGTCACAAAGACAGAAGTATCAGGACCAATCGTCGCTGGCCTTTCATACCTTGCGCCAAAGCTGTAATCTGTGCCACCCGTTTCACCGCCAATGCCGCTGATTTCGCCATCTATGCGCAGCCGTTCCGCACCGCCGAGAAGATTTCGGTGAATCCAATACCCGGACAACAACAGCCCTTCGAGTGTTGAAATTTCCGCGCCAACCCCGTAACGGCGCGGCTTTTCGTCAACAACTGCAGCCGTGATATCGAGTGTATTATTCGGCCCGACTGTTTCAGCTTCGCTCAATGCGACAGACCGGAACGTCCCGGTTCTGCGCAGCCGTATGGCGGCTGCCTCCACATCATCCGGAGAAAAAACGGCGCCCTCCGGAAGACCTGCAATTGTTATGATACGTGATGTATGTACGTTACTTTGGCCTTCGACGAGAAGTTTGCCAAAGCGAAGCCTTGGGCCTGGAGCAACGCTAACATCGACGCCCAGAGTCTGTGACAAGTGATCTGCGCGCAAAGACTGGCGTTCAATATTTGCCTTTGCGTGCCCGATATTTCGCCATCCATTAATGACCGCGCTAACGGCATCACCCACCAGCGGGCTGTAGGCTGTCGCGCCTCTTGTAAAGCCAGTTGGTAATTCGCTACCCCATGCAACCGGCCTTACCTGCGCCTCCCCAAACCGGAAAACCGGGCCCGGACGAATACGAACTTCTATCCTGCGAACCTCAGTCAACCGCTGAAATAGCGGGATCGAAGCTGCCTCGCGACCATCAATCAAGATGTTCACAGTCCCACTGTATCGCCCATGCGTATAAAGTGCTGCAACCAGGCGCCCATAGTCTGCGCGCGCTGCCGCGACGAGATCTTGTGGGGCGGAAACCCCATCTCTCTGTGCAGCTAAAATCAAGGATGTCTCGCGAAGAACGTCTGCAACCTGTTCCGGCGCATCCCCTGTTTCGAATAGGACGGTGTCCAGCGCTACGGCAGGCTGAACAAAGCCCATCGCCAGACAGGCAGCAAAAGCACCGCTTTGCCATATCCTCGTCAGAGACCGTAAAAAATCGGCCATCATGGACATCACCCCAAAAACTCATCTTACTGATACGTCGCAACGCGTGGTGTTACCATACGGATTGTTACGTCATCTGAATATAGACGTCGGGTTCTGTGTATCCTGAAAATCAAAGTTTTTCTTTGTTTGACATCAATCGAAAAAGGTGTGTCGGATTGGGCTTTATCTTTTATTTTAACTTGTAGAATAACTTGGTCGGGATCATTGTGACCTTACATCAGAACAGAGTAATCGGCGCTTTAAATGAATGACATTCTGCAAGGATTAAGCGCCGCGTTTCACCTTATCATTACCTTTGACGGGGAACTTGCAGAAATCACCCTGCGGTCGTTTCAGGTGACGCTAAGTGCAGTCGCCATCGGTTCGTTGCTGGGTTTGCCCTTTGGTGCATGGCTTGCGGTAAATCGCTTTAGAATGCGGCGTTACACGATTGCTGTGCTTAACGCGCTGATGGGCTTGCCACCCGTTGTTGTCGGGCTTTTCGTCTATATTCTGTTTTCACGTTCCGGGCCATTCGGTGTGTTGGGGCTTTTGTTCACACCAACGGTCATGATCATCGCGCAAGTGATAATCATAACGCCGCTTATTGCGTCTATCGCCCATCAGGCAATCCGGGAACTCTGGGCTGAGTATCATGATCTTTTGTTGTCTCTGAACACAACAAAACGTCAAAGGATCATTACCTTGCTCTGGGATGGGAGACGCGCCTTGCTGACAGCAGCATTGGCTGGGTTCGGGCGCGCAATTGGCGAAGTTGGCGCGATCATGATTGTTGGTGGTAACATTGATCACGCAACACGCGTTCTGACAACCGCCATCGCGCTTGAAACAGGCAAAGGCGATTTCGCGCTTGCGCTTGGACTTGGGTTCATCCTGATCGGTTTGGCCATCGTTCTTAACCTGGCAATCCACATATTGTCGCGTACAGAACAGGGAGGAAGATGGTGAAATCAATCCTGCCTTTGGTGCTAACAGGTGCAGCGACCCGAAAGCGGGGCAAAACCCTTATCGGTCCCGTAGACCTGACGGTTGGGGCCGAAGGGTTTACCATTGTGATCGGGCCGAATGGGTCTGGCAAGACGAGTTTGCTTCAACTCATGCATGGCTTGGGGCGCGTTTCCAAAGGCAGTGTTCGCTGGAACGTTTCGCAAGCAGAGGCGCAACGACAACAGGCCTATGTCTTTCAGACCCCGATCATGATGCGCCGACGTGTGGTAGATTGTATTGCTTACCCGTTGCTTCTGACTGGAACGGGCAGAAAAGCGGCACGCGCGCGCGCAGCAGAATGGGCAACCCGGCTTGGTCTAGGCGAGGCGCTTGATCGCCCTGCAACGGTTCTGTCAGGGGGCGAAAAGCAAAAACTTGCACTCGCGCGCGCATTGATCCGCAAACCAGAAATTTTATTCCTGGATGAGCCCTGCGCGAACCTTGACGGGCGGGCAACCCGCGAAATCGAGACCATTTTACTTGAGGCATACCGGGCAGGAACCAGAATCGTGATGGCGACCCATGATATGGGTCAGGCGAAGCGCTTATCAACAGAGATAGCGTTTCTTTACAAGGGTATGATCCACGAATACGGATCGGCTGAAACATTCTTTTCAGCACCAAAAACCCACGAAGCACAAGCCTTTTTACGAGGAGACATATTGGAATGAGATTTTCTAAAATTGCGCTGGCAACCGCATTTGTCATGTCAGCATCAATAGCCGTTGCAGAAGAAATTAAAGTTGCGGTAACGACTTCTTTTCACAACTCTGGCCTCTCAGATATCCTGTTGCCTGCAATCGCTGAAGATATCGGGCTTGACGTTCAGCTTTTGGTGGTTGGTACGGGTCAGGCTTTGCGCCTGGGTGAAGCCGGGGATGTTGACGCAATTCTCGTGCATTCCCGCAAGGCTGAAGACGCCTTCCTGGAGGCCGGGTATGGCACCCACCGACGCGAGATTATGTATAATGACTTTGTGCTGATCGGCCCCAATGACGACCCCGCAAAAATTGGTTCTGCCGAGAATGCGGCGTCTGCTCTGACGCTCATTTCCAATGCTGAAACGCCTTTCGTCAGCCGTGGTGACGACAGCGGAACACATAAGAAAGAGCGTGCGCTTTGGGCCAGCGCAGATCTTGACGACAGTACATTTGGCAGTTGGTACCGTTCCGTTGGCGCAGGAATGGGCGCGACACTGAATACCGCAAGCGGAATGAATGCTTACGTCATGTCGGACCGGGCAAGCTGGCTAAACTTTGGTAACAAGGGCGATCTGGCCTTGCTGTTCTCGGGTGATCCGGTTCTGTTCAATCAATACGCATTCATACCAGTGAACCCAAAGCTGCACACGCACGTAAAAAACGACCTTGCGAATGCTCTGGAGGAATGGCTGGTCAGTGACCACGCGCGCGTGTTGATTGACGGCTACACAATCAACGGTGAAACGCTGTTCACCCACAACGCGGTGGCAGAGTAAGTCTTAGACAACGATATCGGCGGCAGCCTCACGGCTGTAGCCGATTGACGCCTCAAGCAAGTGTTTCGTGTATGGATGACTTGGGCGCATTGCGCGCATATCTTCGGCCGTCATCACTTCGACAATTTCGCCAAGCTGCATCACGGCAATGCGCGAACACATATGCCCAACGACCGCAAGGTCATGTGACACCATCAGATATGTCAAGCCATGTTCTGCCCTAAGGTCCGTGAGCAGGTTCAGTATCTCCGCCTGTACCGACACATCAAGCGCCGAAGTCGGTTCATCCAGCAACAGAAACGATGGCTCCGGTGCCAAAGCACGTGCAATCGCCACCCTTTGACGTTGCCCACCAGACAGCTGGTGTGGATAGCGGAACCGGAAAGATGGCCCCAGCCCAACATCATCAAGCAGGGTTACAATTCGTTTTTCGATATTGTCAAAACCATGCAGGTAAAGCGTTTCACTAAGCACCTGATCCACCGAATGACGCGGATGAAGCGATGCATAGGGATCTTGAAAGACCATTTGCAGAGTCTTGTAAAATTCGTTGTCCCGGGTGTGATCCAAGGTCCTGCCAGCAACATGAATTTCGCCGGACCAATTTGGGGCAAGTTCAGTTATGGCGCGCAGAATGGTAGATTTACCAGACCCGCTTTCCCCGACGAGGCCAAAGCTCTCGCCTTTTGGAACATCAAATGTTGCGTCTTTAACAGCATCGATCCGGTCTTTTCCTGATCCGAACCAGACTTTCAGGTTTTTTACTGAGATTCCGTTCATCGCGCCCCGCTCACGCTGTCTGTATCACGCCATGTTGCATCGCGTTCCAACACCGCAAGCCTTTCTTGTTTTACGTCAAGGCGCGGTAGCGAATTCAGCAAACCACGCGTATAGGGGTGTTGCGCCTCGTGCAGTTTGTCCGCCACGCAGGTCTCAACAATCCGGCCACCATACATGATCAAAACCCGATCACAGAAAGAGGACACGAGGTTCAGATCATGGCTGATGAAAATCAGCCCCATGCCGCGTTCCTGCACCAGCTTGTCCATGATCCGCAGCACCTGTGTTTGCACGGAAACATCAAGGGCCGATGTAGGCTCGTCCGCAATCAGAATTCTGGGGTCGGGCACCATCATCATCGCAATCATCACCCGCTGGCCCATGCCACCTGACAATTCATGCGGATATGATCGGTAGACCCGCTCCGGATCGCGGATCGACACGGCTTCCAGCATCTCCATAGCCTTGCGTTTTGCATCTGCCTTGGTTGACTTGGCGTGGATCGCGTATGCCTCCACGATCTGGTCTCCGACTCGCATCACGGGATTAAGCGAAAACTTAGGGTCTTGCATCACCATCGAAATGCGCTGCCCACGAACCGAGCGCATTTCCTTTTCGCTCATCGCCATAATGTCGTCGCCTTCAACCGCTATACGGTCAGCCGTCACCTGACCCGGTGGCCGGATCAGACGCAGAATTGCGCGGCCGGTCATTGATTTACCGGAACCGCTTTCACCAACAATACCAAGGCGTTCCTGACCAAGGGTAAAAGACACGCCACGAACCGCATCAAAAACACCGTTGCGGGTAGGAAACTTCACCCAAAGGTTTTCCACATCAAGCAGGTTCATGATCCACCATCCTTTGGGTCAAGCACATCCCGCAACCCATCACCAAGAAGGTTAAAGGCAAGACTGACCGTGAAAATCGCAAGCCCGGGAATGGTGGCAACCCACCAGTGATCAAGGATGAACCGTCTGCCTTCTGATATCATGGCGCCCCACTCAGGACTCGGTGGTTGCGCGCCAAGGCCAAGGAAACCAAGCCCCGCAGCGGCCAGAATAATACCCGCCATATCAAGCGTAACCCGCACAATCAGCGACGAAATACAAAGCGGCCAGATGTGTTTTGTTACAATCCTCGTCGCCCCTGCCCCTTGCAGCTTCACGGCACTGATATAGTCAGAATTGCGTATGGTCAGCGTTTCAGCCCGCGCGATCCGTGCATAAGGTGGCCAGGCCGTAAGCGAGATTGCAAGAACTGCATTTTCAATCCCTGCACCAAGTGCTGCAACAAAGGCCAGTGCCAAGACAAGGCGCGGAAAAGCAAGGAAAATATCGGTGATTCGCATAAGGATCACATCGAGCCACCCACCGGAATACCCCGCAACCGTCCCCACCAGCAAACCCGCGACTGGCGCGATCAGCGCCACCAAAGCAACGATATACAGAGTAATCCGCGAGCCATAGATAAGACGGCTCAGAATATCGCGGCCAAGGGAATCCGTACCAAACACGTGACCCTCGGACCAAAGGGGTTGCAGCCGGTTTCCCAGTTCCTGCGCGAACGGATCATGTGGCGAAATCAAAGGTGCAAACAACGCAACCAGACCAAGACATATCAGGATGCCAAGGCCGAACATCGCCATCGTATTGGTGCTAAATGAAAGCCACCCCTGATAAAGCGCCACCATCCGCGCCTGATGGCGCGACTGCGGCGTATCGGTCAAAAGCCATTCGCGCAAAGTTTGTTTTGTTGCATCGGAATGGCTCATTTCGCCCTCGGATCAAAGTATTTGTAAAGAAGGTCTGAAAAAATATTCAGACAGACAAAGACCAAGCCAACAACAACGGTTCCGCCCATAACTGCGTTCATATCCGCAGATAGCAAAGCAGTTGTGATGTACGAGCCGATACCGGGCCACGCGAAGATAATTTCGGTCAAAACCGAACCTTCAAGCAACCCTGCATATGACAGTGCGATCACCGTGATCAGTTGAACCTTGATGTTGCCCAACGCGTGCCGCCAGATGACCGCGCGCTCGGACAAACCCTTTACCCTTGCGGTGGTGATATATTCACTGCTCAGCTGCTCCAACATGAAACTGCGCGTCATACGGCTGATATAAGCGAGGCTGTAATACCCAAGCAGCAATGCAGGTAAGATGATGTGGCTCAACGCATCGCGGAACACTTCCCAGTTGCGGTCAAGAATACTGTCGACAAGGATCATGCCGGTCACTTCGGGAACGATATCCACATAAAAGATACCTACCCGCCCCGGTCCACCAACCCAGCCCAGAATTCCGTAAAAGACAAGAAGAGAGACGAGGCCGAGCCAGAAGATCGGCATCGAATAACCAACCAGAGCCAGCACACGTGCGATCTGATCAATCCAAGAGCCGCGCTTGACCGCCGCTATCACGCCTAGGGGAACACCTACGAAAACACCGATCAGGGTGCCGAGGGTTGCAAGCTCAAGCGTTGCGGGAAAAACGCGTTTAATATCATCGGCTACGGGGCGTGCATTAAGAAGCGAAACACCGAAATCGCCAGTGATGACATCCCAGATGTAGGTTGCGAACTGCACGATCAGGGGTTTGTCCAGCCCGATCGCTTTGTAAGCCGCGTCATATGTTTCTTTTGACGCACTTTCGCCGACAATGGACAAGACCGGATCAACCGGCATCACCCGCCCAATTATGAAAGTGATAAACAACAGCCCCAGCATCGTTATTGCGATGGAGCTTATAGTTCGTACAATTGAAAGTAGCGCTTGTAGAAAGGGCGGAGTGTTCCGCCCTTTCGAGATATCAGTCGTATTTGCCACTTACTTTGTCACCGGCCAGTAGGATACTGCGGTGATAGCGCCGCCAAGTCCAAGATTCTGGACATTGTTGCGACGTCCGGTCTGTTCAATTTTCTGGAACATAACCGCAAACGGAGATATTTCCAGGAACTTGCGCTGAATGTCGCCATACATTTGCGCCCGCACGTCACGATCACCTTCAACAACGGCAGCAGCCGTCATTTCTGTCAGACCACCAGTGTCCCAAGCATTTCGCCAAGCCAAAAGGCCAGTTGCGCCTGCTTCGGACGAGTTATCAGGATTGTAGGCGAAGGTACCTGCATTGGTATGTGGGTCAGGATAATCCGGGCCCCATGCACCAAGGTATACGTCAAGTTCGCGTGCACGGTAGCGCCCGAGAATCTGTTTCGCAGTACCGACGGTGATGTTCACCTTGATGCCCGCAAGCGCCATGGTGTTCTGGAAGCTTTGCGCGATTTCGATCCGCTCTTGTGCTTCACGTACGCCAACTTCGATTTCCAGACCTTCAACGCCAGCGGCGGCAAGAAGTTCCTTGGCACGGTCAACGTTCAGGCTGTAAGGCGCATCGTCAATCGCACCCAGATAGGTCGCAGGCAGAAAGTTTTGGTGGATCGTGTACTGACCACGCAGAAAGCTGTCCTGCATACCTTCGTAGTCGATCAGGTATTTGATCGCCTCACGAACTTCTGGTTTGCTAAGCACAGGGTGGGCCTGATTGAGAGAGATATACATCAGGCGGCCACGAAGTTCGCTATCAACGTCAACCCCATCAACACCCGTGATACCTGAAATGTCTTCCGGGTTCAGGTTGCGCGCAACGTCGATATCACCTTGCTCAAGCAGAAGGCGCTGCGTAGCGCTTTCCTGAATATGACGCACGATCACGCGTTCCATTGCCGGAGCGCCCAAATAGAAATCAGGATTGGAAACCAGTGTTACAGACTCATTTGGCTTCCAGCTTTGGACAGAGTAAGCACCGGACCCTGCGGTGTTCGTCGCAAGCCATGTGTTACCCATGTCACCGTCGACTTCATGCTCCATCACGGTTTTCATATCAACGATGCCGCCGATCGTAGCTGTAAGACAGTTCAGCACGAAAGAGGTCGCGTAGCGCTTGTCAGTGGTGATCGAAAGAGTGTTTCCGTCCGCCACAATCGTTTTGCTGACATTTTCTGGCGTAAAACCAAATTGCGTCAGAATAAAAGCTGGTGTCTTGTTCAGGATAATTACGCGGCGCAGCGAATACTCTGCATCAGCTGCCGTAACCGGATTACCGGAATGGAACGTTACACCTTCGCGCATTGTGAACGTGATGGTTCGACCATCTTCAGACACCGTCCAGCTTTCCGCGAGATCAGGCTGATAACCTGCAGTCAGGTCCAATGGGTCAAAGTTAACGAGCTTGCCGTAAACATTGCGGCTAACGTCGCTGCCCGCAAATTCAAAAGACTGCGCCGGGTCAAGCGTTGTAATGTCATCAATTCGGTTTGCAATCACCAACATGTTCGCCGGGGTTTCCGCCACCGCAGGCAGTGCGGTCATCCCCGTCGCAAGCGCAAGCACAGCGCCCGCGAGAATTGGTTTAAGATTTATCATTCCTTGTCCTTCCTGTTGTTAAAAGAAGAGTGGTTTTTACGCGCCCCAGGTTTTTTCCAGAACACGCAACCAGTTTTCGTGGCAAAGTTTCTTTATTAAGGCTTCGTTATAGCCGTGTTTTGCCATTGCTGCTCGCAATTTAGGCAGGCCGGTAATATCACCGATCTGTTCGGGAACAACCGCACCGTCAAAATCAGACCCAAGACCAACATGGTCCTCACCAAGGTTTTCAATCAGATGATCAAGGTGGCGCAGCATCGTTTCCAATGGTACTTCGGGCAGCATCTGGCCGTCCTCTCTCAGAAAGGCTACAGCAAAATTAAGCCCAACCATACCATTACTTTGCTTGATTGCAGCCAATTGTTTATTCGTCAGGTTTCGCGAATGCGGGCTGATCGCGTGACAATTGGAATGGGTCGCAACCAAAGGCGCGTTACTGTGCTTGGCGACGTCCCAGAAACCTGCTTCGTTCAGATGCGAAAGATCAATCATGATCCCTAGCTCACTGCAACGTTTAACCAGATTCAGTCCATGTTCGGTCAAACCACCACCAATGTCGCCATCGCTCGGAAACCGGAAAGGAACACCTTCGCCGAATATTGTTGGGCGGCTCCAAACCGGTCCAATAGAACGAAGCCCAGCCCGATAAAGCACATCAAGCGCGTGAAGATCCGCGTCAATCGCTTCCGCTCCCTCGATATGCATGATCGCGGCAAGCTGACCTGATTGAAGACAGGTTTGAATTTCTGCAGCCGTTTTGCAAATTGTCAGTGCGCCTATCTCTTGCAGCCGAAGCAAGATTGCAGCTTGTTCCAGAACAACCGGCAATGCCTCTGCGCAACCTATCTGATCTGGCAGCGGTAAATCATAGGTCGGCTTGGTCATCTGTGCGTATTTGAATTCCATGTCGATCGGAGACGGAACATAAATGGCAAAGAAACCGCCGCCAAAACCAGCCGTTTTCGCGCGAGGTAAATCAATGTCGCCGTCACGCCCCGAAACAAAGCCATCGACTGCAGATATACCCCCTGCCCTGAAGATTTTCAGCAGAACGTCGTTGTGCCCGTCAAAGACCAGGGGGTGGGTCATATCAGTCATTGCAGCGTCCAATGTTGTTTAGCCAACCAGTTTTTAATGATGTGATGTGGAATCGTTCAGCAGCCCAAGCGTCACTTCAACGAGAATGAGTGTAACAGATAGATTATCATTCAATAGTCTCAAAGTTATGAGTATTACTCATAGAGCAATGACTAAAAACCAACTGCTTTTGGAGCGTTAAAATGCGGAAGAACTGGCACAGCGTAAGAGAGTATCAGGCTCTGCGTGCAACTATCTCTGGCGGCTCAACAACCTCTGCCGCCAGACGGCTTGGCCTTACACAATCGGCAATCAGCCGGTCGATTTCCAGTCTTGAAACAAGGTTAGGTAAAACACTGTTTCAGCGAGAGTCCGGCCGGTTACGCCCCACGGACGAAGCGATCCAGCTAAATGCGCGGCTTGACGATCTGTTTGTCGCGCTGGACCAGATTGACGGAGAAAATGACCAAAGACAGGAAACGCTGAAGCTTATCGCGCCCCCGACCTATGCACACCGGTTTCTGGTGACACGTGTCGCCAGTTTTCTGAAAGCCAATCCCAATATCTTTATCAGTTTTGAAATTGGAACATCTGACGAAGTGGTCACAGGTATTCTGGACAATCGGTTCGACCTTGGCATCACAGGTGTCGAGCTGACGCGAACCGGGTTGAACCTTATCCCCTTTCGCAACTCCCAAACCGTTTGCGTCATGAAGCCAGATCACCCGCTGGCGAAGAAGAAAATCATTCGTCCCGTGGACCTTGATGGTCAGGATATTGTCGCCCTGTCCTCGCGTCACGCACGGCGCGCGCAGCTTGAGCGCGCCATCGCTGAAGTTGGCGCTAAGGCCCATGTCGTGGCGGAAACTGGTACAACAGTTGCGGCAATCGAAATGGTGCGTGCCGGGTTGGGGCTGGCCGTCGTCAGCCCGTTTCCCGCCATTCAGACAGATGAGAAAGACCTGACAGTGCGCCTGTTTGAGCCCCCTTTGCAATACCGCACATATTTCGCTGTCTCTGACCATCGGCCGCTTTCCCGCGTCGCGAGGGCCTTCATGCGGCACGTGCGTTTAACGACGCCAGGCGACAATTTTGATACAGCACTGACAGCAGATTGAGGTGGCAACAATTTTGATGCTGTAAATCTCAATCAACAGCATCATTTTGTTTGACAGACTAGCTGCTCAAATATAATCCGACAGTGCGGTGTGGGCAACGATGGCGTCGTTGCATCCAATCCTATTCACACCGTGGTCATCGCGCTGATGTACCGACCATCCTGCACGCCGGGGTGTGTTTGCTGGGCGTGAATTTCCGTCCGGCTTTTGGATAGGAAATGACGATGGATATCAATTCAAGACCTGAAATGTTCACCTGCCACAACGGTGACAAAGCACCGCTGCCTTTTTCGGACGCTGAATATGAACGCCGCGTTGCTGGCCTGCGCAAGATCATGGCCACAAAAGATGTGCCTGCTGTTTTGCTTACCTCGATGCACAACATCGCTTACTACTCTGGCTTTCTGTATTGTAGCTTTGGTCGGCCCTATGCCTGCGTTGTCACGCAGGACGCAATCACAACCGTTTCGGCCAATATCGACGCGGGCCAACCCTGGCGACGCTGCTTCGGTGAAAATGTGATTTACACCGACTGGAAGCGCAACAATTACTGGCGTGCAGTTGCTTCGTTCACTGGTTCCGTTGGCCGTATCGGCGTTGAAAACGACCACATGACACTGGCAAGCCGCGCAACGCTGACAAAGTTTCTGGGTAATGTAGAACTTGTCGATATTGCTGGCGATACGATGGCTGCGCGCATGCATAAATCGGCTGAAGAGATTGCCCTGATCCGCGAAGGTGCGCGTGTTGCCGACATTGGCGGTGACGCAATCCGTGCCGCAATCCGCGAAGGGGCGCGCGAGATTGATATTGCCATGGCCGGGCGCAACGCGATGGAGCTGGAAATTGCCCGCTCGCATCCCAACAGCGAAATTCGCGACAATTGGGTCTGGTTTCAATCTGGCCTGAACACAGACGGTGCGCACAACCCGGTGACGACCCGCGCGTTGGAACAAGGTGACATTCTGAGCCTCAACACCTTTCCGATGATCTCTGGCTACTACACCGCACTGGAACGCACCCTGTTTCTGGGCGAGCCTGATGCAGAAAGCCTGCGCCTGTGGAAAACGAATGTCGCAACACATGAACTGGGCCTGTCGCTTATCCGCCCAGGTGTCACATGCTCTGCAATCTGTGATGAGCTGAACCGTTTTCTGGCTGACGAAAACCTTCTTCAATACAGATCATTTGGCTACGGTCATTCGTTTGGTGTTCTTTCGCACTACTATGGCCGCGAGGCCGGGCTTGAGCTGCGTGAAGACATTGATACGGTGCTGGAACCCGGAATGGTTGTTTCAATGGAGCCCATGCTTTGGGTTCCCGAAGGAACTGCCGGCGCCGGTGGTTACCGCGAGCACGACATTCTGATTGTTGGCGACGATGGTTCAGAAAACATTACAGGTTTCGCTTACGGACCCGAAGCCAACATCATCTGAGCAAATATGCGCGCGGGTTCACTCGCGCGCAACCATTCCAAAGTTGGAAACATAATGCCACAAGAGGGCTGAATTCAAATTAGAGTCCGTGACTGTAAACTGATTGAAAGAGTCAGATGACCGGTTTGAGCCCAAAGCGGAAGTATTAATTACCTTGGGGCCAGTCTTTTTTCGGCGATTTGAACCGCTCAATAATTTCAACAAATTTATCAATCGAACACAGTTCTAGATTGTAGAGGTAGCGGTCTGGTGGATGTTCTTCTATTTGAATGTCAAACCTATCGCTAGGTAGCGCCCCCTCAAGAGAAAGGACGGAAAACGTAGCAGGAATGCCTTGAATAATAAAGCAAGTGCCTTCTTCCTCTTGTTCGTTTGACCCGTACAACTTGATAGAGCCATGAACCTGCTCGACCGCATTGATCAACCTTTGAATTTCACGGCTTCGCATTTGGCAGTGCCAACCTTCCGGTTTCGAACGAGAAGAACGGTATTCGTGCCCGTGATTTCGGCGTTTGTAAATGGGTGCTTTGTGCCTAACCGCAAACATTGGTGAAAAGTGTAGCAGACGGCTGGTTAGAGCCCAATCCTACTAATGCTGCACCAGTTTCAAACAGCCGAAACATGAAGAAAGCAGACATTGTATTTGGGTTGTGTTCGACAGGAAGGCGTCGGGCTAATTTTGATAAAGTGAGTTAAGCGCTCTGGATATTGTGACCTACAGCCTGGCATCTACTAACTTGGAGGCTAAACTGCTGCGCGACTATGTGTCTGGGGTGTGAAGGGTCCGTCAGTTTGGATCAAACTCGGAGTGTTCGTTCAGGTCCAGCGCAGTCGATCGCATATTCCAACAAGATTGATGCCCAAATATTGATTTTTGATTTTGTTACCTGTTTTTTTCACGTTGGCTGCAGCGTTTATGTCACCAAAATCGTCGGCATGGATGCCACCAGCAATGAAATAGGCATCGAACCCGTTCTTAGTCGCCCCCTTGATATCTGTTGGCAACCCATCGCCCACGACCAGCAATCGGCTTTTTGGTATCTCCCACCCTGCAAGGCTGGCCATTCTTTTTAGTGCCTCGTCATATATTGGAGCCTCAGGTTTGCCAGCAAAAATCACCGTGCCACCAAGCTGTGCGTAGCGCTGAGCAATCGATCCCGCACAAATCACCATTCGGTTTCCGCTCCGCACAACCAGATCAGGGTTCGCGCATATCATTTCGACCGCGTTATCTCGCATCTCAACGAGAAGGCTTTCATAGATACCTACTGTCTCGATTGTGTCATCCAGTGGGCCAGTTAACAGGCATAGCTTTGCATCTGATATGCAAACAGTCGGGTTCGTCAGGCCTTCCAAAATCGAATGATCGCGCGCCGGACCGAAGTGAAATAGCGGTACATCGGGTTTTTCTACCATCAGTTTCGAAGTGACGTCCCCGGAGGTGATAACGGAATCAAACGCTTCGTGCGGAACACCAAAGCGCTCTAACTGCGGGTATATTTCTCGACAAGAACGTGGAGCATTGGTGACCAGAATAACATAGCGACCATTCGCCCGGAATTTGCACAACGCATCGACGGCGTCATCGAAGGCGGCAACTCCATTGTGAACGACCCCCCAAATATCACACAGTAAGCCGTCGTAGTGATCTACAAGCTCGCTGAGCGGAGTGAGTTCGGTTGACACATTCGTAAACTGAGTGGTGATTACCATGAGGAGTATGGCCTACCGTCCAGCGCACCCTTCGGTCAAGTCTGGTCGGCCAGGTTTTGCCTGCCATCATGATCATCGCGATTGCTGGTTTTTGAACCACCAAGATCATGTCTGAAACTATTTCTGAGAGTCAGGGAAGCTGATTGTGCCCCAAGTCTAGTCAGGCACTTCGGCAGAATGTGGCGGCCACACCCGCATCCAGTCCTTGCTATTTGGTGGTTTGGTCCGTAAGAAAGCATCTTCGGGCGCTCGCAATAGCGCGCGACAATACGTCTAAGATTAAGCCCAGCAGATCAAGTCTTCTGAAACCACCGTTGGGTAATACTGGCCAGAATACATAACCATCGCGCATACTGGTTCATGTTGACTGCCCTTTGAGACCATTGAATATGCCATTTTTGCACGGTCACTTTGGCGCTGTCTTCCAGCGCGCAATGGCCGCCTTATCTGCAACTATTGTTGGGATAAGACATTTGGAAATTTTTATTCTGCAAGCGTTCAATTTTCGGACGAAGTACCCACAGTAACTCTTTTTCGCTGTGTTTTCGAAATCGATTTGTGCCCTCTCGATGTCCATGCTCGACCCACGAGTACGGAGAGATCATGGGCGTGCCGACATCGTGAGAAATAGTCACGATGTCGCAGGAGCTTAACCTGTTTTGGACAAATACCTTCTTTTTACACCCGGCCCTGTAAATGTGGCCGAAACCTTACGTTGCGCGATCAGCAAAGAAGACATCTGCCATCGCGAACCTGACTTCGATGTCCTTTTGGCCAGCATTGAGCAAAAACTTCTGTCCCTCTTTCAGATCAGAAACCGCGATCACTATCGCGCTGTTGTGATCACCGGATCTGGCACGGCCGCCAATGAAGCCATCCTGTCCTCCGTCGTTGGCGACGGGGCAATCCTGATCCTGTCGAACGGTGAGTTTGGCGAGAGGCTGCAAAAGACTTCACGCATTCACAACAAAAAGACCCACCAGCTGGCACAGGCCTGGGGAAAGCCGTTCGATCTGCCCCAGATTGAGGCTTATCTCGCAAACCATAATATCGACGTGGTGGCGATGGTTCATCATGAGACCTGTTCTGGCATGCTTAACCCGCTCGCTGAGATCGGCGCAATGGCCAAGGCCCATGGCGCGATCTTTGTTGTGGATGGTGTCAGTTCTGTGGGAGCGGAAGTGGTTGATATGGAAGGTTGCAACATCGCCTTTTGTTCCAGCTCTAGCTCAAAGGCTATCGGATCGTATCCCGGCCTGTCCTTTGTGGTTGGACGCAAAAAGCACTTCGAAAAACTCAAACACCACGACGCAAAGACCACATATCTGAACCTTGCGACGTTCTACGATTTTCTCATGAGGCGTAGCCAGACACCTAACACTCCTGCTGTTCCGCTTTTTTTCGCTTTGGAGCAGGCCCTCACGAACATTTTGCTGGAAGGCGCCACCAAACGCTTTGCTCGCATTCGCGCCCGCGCGGAACGCTTGCGTTTTGGCTTGCGCAAGCTCAACCTTGAATTCGAGATTGATGAGGCGGACATGTGTTCGATCCTCACCACAGTCCGAGTGCCACCTTCAGTTTCGGTACGCGATCTGCGTCATCGGCTCCGAGAGAAATCAATCATTATCTATGAGGGCAAAGGATGCTTCGCGGGAAAGGTGTTTCAAGTTGGAAACATCGGAGAACTGTCCGATCATGACATCAGGTATTTCCTCACCTCCTTCAGGGATGTCTTGCTGACTTTGCAGGCTGAGGCCGCTGATCTGGTGGCACCCCTCAGGTCAAAGGCCACCAACCTTGTGATCTCGCCTCCCGTGCCAACCACATTGGCAAGGGTTGGATCATGACGGATAGAATGACCCGGCTTTGGGCCACCAAAACCAAGAACGACGAATGGTGGTCATCCTTTGTTACAGCTCCATTGGGTCTTACCGCCAATTATTGGGCAGTTGAGGTGCCTTGGATCACACCGAATCGGATCACTGCTGCCTCGTTTCTGTTGGCATTGGTCGCGACCTTTTGCATCCTGGTTGGAGGTATTGGGCCATTCATCGCCGCGGCGATCCTGATCCACGTCAGCCATGTGCTTGACTGCATGGACGGGCAGATGGCGCGCTATCGGCAGGTGTCATCACCCGTTGGCAGCTACTATGACCGCCTGACAGACCAGGTGCAGGTCACGCTTTGGTTTGGCGCGGCGGGATATGCCGCCTATATCCAAACGCTGAGTGTCGTGCCTGTGTTTCTCGCCTTGATCGGCATCGCGTTCTACGGGCTGCGCGGCTATTCCAAATATATCGCGCTGCAGATCGAAACAGCAGGTGATCCTGATTACCCCACCACTATGGCTCGGCTGAAAAGGCGCGAGCCTGCGGCAGGGTTGGGCTTCGGTGCAGGTGCCAATCTGTCGTGGTTCATCAAGGAACAACGCAAGGTTCTGGCGTTTGATGAAGGCGTGTTCATCTTCATGCTATCAGCGGCGCTGATCTTCGACCAGCTTGTACCCATGCTGTGGGTTTTTGCAGCAAGCCAGTCTTTCTGGGGCACCTACAAGTCTTGGCAACGCGGCAAAAACATTGGCGTTAACCACAAGCTTCCCATTCATAAATAGAACCCATCATCCTTGATGAAATTAGGACCAATTCCACAATGAAACACCAAATCAATCGCCCACCCATGGCTGTCATTCTGGCAGCAGGCATCGGCTCACGGCTGCGCCCGTTGACAGACGACTGCCCCAAGAGCATGTTGTCCGTCGGCGGATCCATTATTCTTGAGCGGATGATCCGCAATTGCCTGAGCTGTGGTATTTCCCAATTTGTTCTGGTGCTGGGGCACCGGGCCGACGAGATCAAACAATTCATTGACAAGAACTTTCGGGGTATCCGCGTTACCTATGTGATCAACGACCGGTATCGCGATACCAACACCGGCTATTCCCTTATGCTCGCGTCATCCGCTATCGGGGCCGCTGAGTTTATAAAGTTCGATGCGGATGTGGTGTTTGATACCCAGATTTTGCGGCGCTTGGTGGACAGTGATTTGCCTAACGTGCTGTGCATCGACCGCAATATCGCGCTGGCCGAGGAAGAGGTGAAAGTTATCGCAGATGATCAAATGCGCCTGGCCGAGATCGGCAAATCAGTTGATCCCAAGACGGCCCTGGGCGAATCCATCGGGATCGAAAAGATCAGCGCCGTAACTGGACCACTGCTTTTTGCGGAGCTTACTAAGATGATGGAAAGTGCGGCGCACGCTCAAGACTATTACGAAGCCGCATATGCGCGACTAGTCGACAAGGGGGTGCCATTTCACGCCCTTGATATCACCGGTCTGAACTGGACAGAGATTGATACCCTCGAAGATTTCGCAGCTGCCAACGCGATGTTCGTATCGCCAATCACGACCGTATCGCGTGGGCAGCAACGGGCGTTGGATGAAGCCGCAGAACAAGAACTGCATCCAACATAAGCTAACAAAATAGTCCACCGCGCGCCTTTGATCGGCGTTCGGTGAACACCGCAGTCAAACCCTTGCCATTCCGGCACCGGATCGCTGCACATTGGAAGGACAGAAAATGGCCAAAGGCAACAGTAAGCGCGGCAACAAGGAAGCCAAGAAACCGAAACAAGAGAAGCCAAAAGTTTCGGCAACGGCAAACTCGCTCGCAGGGAAGCCTGCGCTCGAGATTGCAGGAAAAAAGGTGAAGTAAGACCGTGAGATCGGCTGCAAAGTCGCCAAATTGCCAAAAGACTTGCCCTGAAGAGATATAATTCAGCGACCTATTGTAGCGGCCTCTCAGGATAGCCACATCTCTAACATTGGCACTCAGGTGTGGCGAGTGCCAATGTGTCTCGACGCACGCCACCTATCCCCGGAAATCTCGAAAAGGAGCATTTCCATGTTGTTTACCCCACTACATGACCGCGTTCTGGTTCGCCGAATTGAAGGCGACGAAAAAACATCAGGCGGCCTCATAATCCCCGACACCGCCAAGGAAAAACCGCAGGAAGGCGAAGCCGTCTCTGTCGGCGCGGGCGCGAAAGACGAAGACGGCAAGCGTATTGCCATGGATGTCAAAGCTGGCGACAAGATTTTGTTCGGCAAATGGTCCGGCACTGAAATCAAGATCGACGGTGAAGAGCTGCTGATTATGAAGGAGAGCGACATTCTTGGCATCATGGCCTGAACTTCGCGACCCCCCTCGAAATTTTTTCATTTAGGAGTACCGACATGTCTGCAAAAGACGTCAAATTCGGCACGGACGCCCGTGACCGCATGCTCAAAGGCATCAACACCCTCGCCAATGCCGTCAAGGTCACACTGGGCCCCAAAGGCCGCAATGTAGTGCTCGAAAAATCCTATGGCGCACCGAGGATCACCAAGGACGGCGTAACCGTTGCCAAGGAAATCGAACTTTCGGACAAGTTTGAGAATATGGGTGCACAAATGGTGCGCGAAGTCGCAACCCGTACCAATGACGAGGCCGGAGACGGCACGACAACTGCAACCGTCTTGGCTCAGTCTATCGTCAAGGAAGGCATGAAAGCCGTCGCTGCGGGTATGAATCCAATGGATCTGAAGCGCGGAATTGACAAGGCCGTACTGGCTGTTGTCACAGAAATCAAAGCCATGTCCCGCCCTGTTGCTGACAGCGCAGAGATCGCCAAAGTTGGGGCCATTTCTGCAAATGGTGAAACCGCCATCGGTCAACAGATCGCTGATGCGATGCAGAAAGTCGGAAACGATGGCGTCATCACCGTCGAGGAGAACAAGGGTCTGGTGACCGAGACCGAAGTGGTCGAAGGAATGCAGTTCGATCGTGGCTACCTAAGCCCATACTTCATCACCAACGCAGACAAGATGATGGTCGAGATGGAAGACTGTCTGATCCTGCTCCATGAGAAAAAGCTGGCTTCGATGCAGACGATTATTCCCCTGCTCGAGGCGGTCATTCAATCCGATAAACCGCTGCTGATCATAGCAGAGGATATCGAAGGCGAGGCTCTGGCCACATTGGTGGTCAACAAGCTGCGCGGCGGGCTTAAGGTTGCTGCTGTGAAGGCACCCGGTTTTGGCGATCGCCGCAAGGCTATGATGCAAGATCTTGCGATCATCACGGGCGGCCAGTTGATTTCCGACGATCTGGGCATGAAGCTTGAGAAAGTTACAATCGATATGCTTGGCTCGGCTCGCCGGGTCACCATCAACAAAGACAACACAACCGTTATTGATGGGGCCGGAGAAAAGTCAGAGATCGACGCGCGCATCGCTCAGATCAAGGCGCAGATCGAAGACACGACATCAGACTATGACAAAGAAAAGCTTCAGGAGCGGCTCGCCAAATTAGCCGGTGGCATTGCGGTTATTCGCGTAGGAGGTGCCACAGAAACCGAAGTCAAGGAACGCAAGGACCGGATCGATGATGCGTTGAACGCGACCCTCGCTGCTGTGCAAGAAGGTGTGGTTCCAGGAGGGGGTGCAGCGCTGGTCCATGCAGGCAAAGTTCTGTCCAGCCTGACAGGCGAGAATGCAGACCAGGAGGCTGGCATTAAGATAGTGCGGCGCGCCATACAAGCTCCGCTGCGCCAGATCGCCGAGAACGCAGGGGTCGACGGCTCGGTCGTCGCGGGCAAGGTGCTTGAGAACAAGAGTAAGACTTTTGGTTTTGACGCACAGAACGAGCAATACGTTGATATGCTAAAGGCGGGCATTATTGATCCGACCAAAGTGGTCAGGGTTGCGCTGGAAGATGCCGCCTCGGTTGCCGGTCTTTTGATAACCACCGAAGCGATGGTGGCAGACAGGCCGGTTAAGAACACTGGCAGCGGAGGCATGGCCGATATGGGCGAAATGGGCGGAATGATGTAGCTTGCTGCCCGACAGAACTTAAACGGAAAACCAAAACAACCGGGCCCTTCTGCCGTTAAGTGGAGGGGTCCGCACTGATGCAAAAGGTGGCACTTCGACTTTTTTTGGCAATTTGCCTCCGCCGCTAAATTCAGGTTGGTTTAAATTACATGCACGCTTCAATGGGATTTGCTTGCGACAATTTGAACCCGCATTGGGAGGTGCTTTGCTGGCAAAAGCTGTCGCTCCACAAAAGTCTGCAAAGTCCCTGTGGTTTCAACGGGTCGCTGCAACACAGGCTTCAAATTTCTCTGCAGGAGTATGGTATTGCAAGGTCTTTCTGGGCCGCTCGTTGAGTTGGCGCGCGGTTGCGCTGAGTTTGGCCTGACTGAAGCCTGATATATCAATGCCTTTGGGGAAGTACTGCCTGAGAAGTCGGTTGGTGTTTTCGTTACTGCCGCGCTGCCACGGAGACTGAGGATCACAAAAGTATACGTCGATTTTGGTGGCCATGGTGAACTTGCGATGCCCTGCCATCTCTGATCCGCGATCCCAAGTCAGCGATTTGTAGAGCTCCTTGGGCAGCTTTCGCGCTTGCTTGATGAGGGCCGTGATGACGCTTTGGGTGTCTTTGTTCTCGACCTTCGCCAACATCACAAACCGGGAATGGCGCTCGACCAGTGTGGCAATATAGCTGTTGTTTGACCCCACGATCAGGTCGCCCTCCCAGTGACCCGGCACGGCTCGATCCTCGACCTCAGGAGGGCGTTCACTGATCGGAACAGCATCCTTGATCTTACGCAGCTTAAGCCCCTTTTGGGTCGCGTGGCGAGACCGTCTGATTGCACGCGGACTGCGCAGACACTCCTGTAGTTCCTTCTTCAAAACCCCACGGGTTTGAACATAAAGGCTGCGATAGATCGTTTCGTGGGACACGCGGTGTTGCTCTTCGTTTGGATGCTTGCGCTTGAGCCAACCAGCGATCTGTTGGGGTGACCACTTCCGGCGCAGCTTGCGCGCAATCAATTGGCACAAAGGATCGTTGAACGAGAGCTTAC